>OLHL01000016.1_pt1 | contig 86144 bp, 75 predicted proteins | sample 1609441 | NCBI WGS metagenome assembly OLHL01 (sample SAMN05416833, study PRJEB24817) | seawater metagenome | isolation source: Sea water | place: Canada:Atlantic | collected 2013-07 | reverse complement strand
TTAAGCCCTTTTAAACTCTCGCTGAGTCATCACTTATTAACGTGGAATGGTATAACACGCTGTATTTCAAAGACCTAGGGAACAGCATGTGGCTAGCAACAGATAAACGTAAACAGTGTTGTATCAAACAGGCAGGTTTATTGCTTTATCACTGTCAATGGCATAGACGTAGTTCTAAAACATTATGAATAAACCACAACATCAATCACGCGAGGGACTATGAAAAAATTACTAATAAGTGCAATAGCCAGTACCGTTTTGCTAACTGCGGGTGTATCAGCACAAGAGGCGCAATCGGAGAAGCAGGCCAAGAGCGCAGCACAATTTCGTCAGGCTTTACTGCAACTAGTACGTAGTAATGTAGGCGCACTTGGGGCGATGGCGAAAGGGGCTATTCCTATGGATGCAGACACCATAGAAACGAATGCAACTCGCCTAGAGCAATTGTCATTAATGATGGACGATTACTTTGCGTTAGACACCACCAAATTTGATATTGAAACCGCTGCATTACCTAAAATTTGGCAAAACCGTGCTGACTTCGCGACGAAAGTTGATGCGTTAACTGATGCGTCTCAAACCCTTAAAACAGCGGCTATGAACGGCGACGAAAGTGCTTATAAAGGCGCGATTGGCAATGTTTTAAAAAGCTGTAAAGGTTGTCACGACAGCTATAAAGCAGAATAAAGCGCTGCTAGTTTGAAGAGTAAAGGGCGCTTAGGCGCCTTTTTTGTTGCTCAAACTACTCGAAGATAGTATCTATTAACAGACAATCAACGCACTATAGCAAGACGCAAATCAGTGGAGATTGCACTATAAATAACCAATTACTGGTGTTTTGCAGATAATCTGAAAAAATTAAGTAATTTTCTTTATATTTGAACTTGATCCAGTTAACTTGAGCGCCATATCGAGCCCTTAGTTATTATTTTTATTTATTTGGTGTATTAGCCGTGACGTTAAGTAAGACAGACCTATATCATGAGGTCGCCCAGCAAGCACAGGCATTAATGGCTGGTGAAAAAGATGTAATCGCAAACTTGGCAAATTTAAGTGCACTTATGTTCATGCGCTTACCTCAGCTAAATTGGGCAGGCTTTTACCTGCTTAAAGGGCAAGAATTGGTGTTAGGCCCATTTCAAGGCAAACCTGCCTGTATTCGTATCCCTGTGGGCCGTGGCGTGTGTGGTAAAGCAGCTGAAACAGGTTTGGCACAATGTATTCATGATGTGCACGAGTTTGAAGGGCACATTGCCTGTGATGCTGATTCTAACGCTGAAGCCGTCGTTCCAATTTACCAAAATGGCCAATTGCTTGGCGTGTTAGATTTAGACAGCCCTTATGTAGGGCGTTTTGATCAAGACGACATGAATGGTTTGCAAAACTTGGTCAATATATTGCAGGATGCAATTGCATGAAAAGTTCCATAGATATTCATGTTGCACTAGCAACCCTAGACGATATGGAGTTTTGGGACGATAATGCTGAAGAGGCGATGGACCGTTTCAACGCGCTGTTACACATGTTGTATGACAACGCTGATGAAGATATTGACACTACCAGTTTAGAAAATATGATCCAATATATTTGGGAAAACTGGCGTAATGACAGTCATTTACTTGACATAGACGATGATGATTTATTTGACTGGGTTGACCAACTATTGTCAACTTGGGATGATGAGCATCAAGAACCCCGCTAACTACACACAACTAGAATATTTAATGGATAATCCTCAAAAGTTTTCAAACAGTAAAGAAGTCATCAATTTTTTAAGTGAGTCGTTTCCCGCATGCTTTAGTGTGACAGGTGAAGCAAAACCGTTAAAAATTGGTATTTTCCAAGATTTAGCTGAGCGCCTTAAAGAAGAAGAGCGCGTAAGTAAAACCTTATTGCGTTCATCGCTTAGGCACTACACAAATAGCTGGCGTTATTTGCATAGTGTTAAAGAAGGGGCATTCAGAGTGGACTTAGACGGACAACATTCTGCCCCAATTGAAAAAGAGCACGCTGATCATGCTCAAACTCAATTAGAAGAGAGCAAAGCAAAGGTCGCAGAGAAGCGCAAAGCGCAGAATGCAGCTAAACCTGGTGCAAAGAAAAATCCAAAATCTAAGTCTGTTCCTGCATTTAAATCTTCGTCTAAGGGAACTAATCAGGATAATGTGAAGCCAAAGGCTAAGTTACCACCTCCAGAAAAGCTATCGGTAGAGCAAATCGTTGCGGGAACTTCCGTTACCGTAAAAATAGGCAAATCTCCTATGCCTGCTACAATCACTGATGTCAGCAAAGATGGTGTTCAAGTTCAACTTGATACAGGTATGGTGGTAAAAGTTCAAGTAGATAACTTGAGGTTGGCCCGTTCTAAGAGGTAGTTTAATGATAAATTCAATTCGCGTTTCCGCTGTTTCAGCACTTTTCGCCTTTAGTACAGTGGCACTTGCGGTCACGCATTCAGAAAGTGTCGATGAAATTCCTGTACTCAAGCAGGAATCACAACATGCAGTGTCGGTTAAACGTATCTCATCTAATTTTTTGCGCTCGCACTACAAGCCAATTACATTAGATGATGCGTTATCAGAGAAAGTGTTTGATCGCTATATGCGCTCTCTTGATATCAACCGAAACGTGTTTTTGAATGCTGATGTTGAGAAATTTAAAGCAGAGCAAGATCATTTCGATGAAGCCATCGAAATGGGTGATCTTGATGTGGCTTATCAAATTTATCAGCTGAATATGCAACGTCGTATTGAACGCTACGAGTACGCGTTGACGTTACTTGATAAAGAGTTCGATTTTGAAAAAGCGGGGGATACCTTCACCTTTGACCGTGAAGAAGCTCCTTGGCCCAAAGATGAAGCTGAACTAGATGAACTGTGGCGTGAACGCGTTAAGTACGATGCCTTGAATTTGAAACTTGCCGACAAAGAATGGCCAAAAATTCAAGAGCTATTAACGAAACGTTATGAGCGAGCGATAAAACGTCTAAAACAAACCACCAGTGAAGATGTATTTCAAACTTTGATGAACTCGTTTGCGCGCAGTATTGAAGCGCACACCAGTTACTTGTCGCCGCGTAACGCTGAGCGATTCCAAATGGAAATGAACCTGTCGTTTGAAGGCATTGGTGCAGTTTTGCTTAGCGAAGATGATTTCACTGTGATCCGCAGCGTTGTGCCGGGCGGTCCTGCTGATTTATCGAAAAAAATTAAACCCGAAGACAAAATTGTTGGTGTTGCCCAAGAAGATGAAGAATTCATTGACGTTATCGGTTGGCGTTTAGACGAAGTGGTTGAGTTAATCAAAGGACCAAAGGGCAGTGTGGTTCGCCTACAAATTGAAAAAGGCGACTCAGAAAGCACGGTACCTGAAGTGGTAAGTTTGACCAGAGATAAAATTAAATTAGAAGACCGAGCGGCTAAATCTGAAGTGTATGTTCCTGAAACCGGGCCGCACCAAGGTGAGAAGCTTGGGGTTATTACCATTCCATCTTTCTACAATAAACTCAGTGTCGATGTACGCAAAGAGTTAGAAAGCTTAAAAGAGCAAAAAGTAGAAGGTGTGATCGTCGATTTACGCGGTAATGGTGGAGGCTCTTTAACAGAAGCAACCTTGTTAACCGGTTTGTTTATCGACAAAGGGCCTGTGGTTCAAATTCGCGATGGAGCAGGGCGCATTCGCGTTGAGCAAGATGTAGATGGCAAAACTTATTACGACGGACCCTTAACGGTTCTGGTTGATAGATACAGTGCATCAGCCTCAGAGATTTTTGCCGCAGCGATGCAAGATTACAGCCGAGCGCTCATTTTAGGCGAACAGACTTTCGGTAAAGGAACCGTGCAACAGCATCGTGGTTTAGGCCGTATTTACGATCTATATGAAAACCCACTAGGCAGCGTGCAGTTTACCATTGCTAAGTTTTATCGTATTGATGGTGGCAGTACCCAGCATCAAGGTGTAGTGCCAGATGTCTTGTTCCCTTCAGCGATCGATCCACAAGACTGGGGCGAAAGCCAAGAAGAGAACGCGCTACCTTGGGATAGCATAAAACGTGCAACGTACTCAACATTTGGCGATACCTCACAAGCCGCAAAACAGCTTAGTGAAATGCATGAAAAACGTGTGAAAGCCGATCCTGAATTTGCTTATATCTTTGAGGATATTGCTCAATATAAAAGTAAAGAAGATGACAAAACGTTATCGTTGGTTGAATCAGAGCGTGTTAAAGAGCGAGAAGAGCGCAATGCAAAACGACTTAAGCGTGCTAACGAGCGTCTTGCACGTCAAGGGCTTGAGCCAGTTAAGAGCCTAGATGACTTGCCAGAAGATCAACCTGAAATTGATCCCTTCTTAGATGAAGCAGCAAATATCACTTACGATTTACTGGGTACAGGAAAGTACGCCATTCACGCACAATAAGCGTTAACCTATGTTGAGGGGCTAGAAATTCTAGCCCCTTTTTTGTTTGTGGTACTTTTCTAATAGCATGGTGCTGTTCAAACCGATAAACTAGCGACAAATATAATAAATACATCGGCTGCCAAATAATGCGTTCTCAATCGCAAGCGCTGATGAACATAATAAACCTCATAAAAACTACAATAATGATAAAGGTGATTGATGAGTGCACGCGGAGAATTTTCATCTCGAATAGGTTTTGTCTTAGCAGCTGCAGGGTCTGCTGTTGGTTTAGGTAATATTTGGGGGTTTCCTACTCAAGTCGCCAGTAATGGTGGAGCAGCATTCGTGTTGGTTTACGTATTATTGGCTTTCGTATTGGCTTATCCCGTTTTAATGGCAGAACTGATCATTGGCAGAGCAACCCGCTCAAATATGGTCGACGCCTTAGGTAAAATATCCAATAGTAATTTAGGGCGGGCTACCGGTGTATGGGGCTTCGTTACTGTTTCTATGATCTTAGCGTTTTACGCTATTGTTGCCGGTTGGATGATCAGCTATTTCTTGGAATCATTTACCCAAATTATCGGATTACAAGACGCCTCTCAATGGCTAACCGGTTCCTCTACTGCTCGAAGCTTACTATTTTGTGGTTTATTTATTGCGCTTACCGCGTCTATCGTGGTCGGTGGAGTGAGTGATGGGATAGAGCGTTGGTCTGTGCGCTTAATGCCTACCTTAATACTGATTATTCTACTGTTAATCGGGTATGTGGCCACATTAGACGGTGCAATGGATGGATGGAAAGCCTACATAGTGCCTGACTTTAGCGCCATATTAAACGCTGACTTGCTGATCAGTGCCATGGGGCAAGCCTTCTTCTCAATGTCTCTAGGTGTAGGCACCATGCTGGTGTATGGCTCGTATGTAAGTAAGAACGAGAATCTACCTGTACTCGGTGCATCTGTAGCGTTAGTCGATATCGGCGTCGCTATTTTGGCCGGTATGTTAATTATTCCTGCTATGTACGTTGCACTTAATAATGGTGTACAGATATTTTCTGAAAGCGGCCAATTAATCGCAGGGGATTCGCTGATTTTCACCGTGCTTCCTGCACTTTTTAACACTATGGGAATGGTGGGCTATTTCGTCGCATTCGCCTTTTTCGCCTTGATGGTCATTGCGGCGCTCACTTCTTCGATTTCGATGCTTGAAGTGCCCGTAGCCTATGTGGTGGAAAGTAAAGGCTTAGCCCGTAAAAAAGCCGTTTGGCTACTTGGGGCAATCATCTTCGTGATGAGCAGTACCATAATACTTAACTTTGAAGATTTGTTTGGCTTGGTTATCTCCATTACCACTGAGTACAGTCAACCATTACTTGGTTTAGCACTCAGTATCTTTGTTGGCTGGGTATGGAAGCGTGACCAAATTCTCGCTGAAATTAAACAGGGTAACGAGCAAGCAGAACATAGCTTTTTCTGGAAGATATGGCCTTGGTATCTGAAGTTTGTGTGTCCGGTTATCATCCTTTTCATGTTCATCCGTTCACTTAATATTTTGGATTTCTAACGATGGAAAATACAGTTATCAAACAAAAAAAAGAGCCCAGTTTATTAGATGCTCTTATCCCGTTAGTGGTTCTAGTGGCTTTATTAAGCACCTCAGTTTACCTCTTTTCTGACGACTCATCGTTTGGCCCAAATCAAATCGCCTTGTTGTTTTCTATGGGAGTGGCGGCGGTTATTGGTCTTAAAAATGGCTACACATGGGCCGAAATAGAAAAAGGCATAGTAAAAGGCATTTCGTTATCTCTAGGTGCAATATTAATTTTATTGGCAGTAGGGGCGTTGATTGGAACCTGGATGTTATCAGGTACTGTGCCCACCTTGATTTACTTTGGTTTAGAACTTTTAAACCCGTCATTTTTTTACGCTGCTACCTGCTTGATTTGTGCCATTGTTGCTATGAGTATTGGCAGCTCATGGACAACCGCAGCCACAGTAGGTGTTGCCTTGATGGGGGTCGCATCAGGTATGGGCATGTCTGATGCGGTAACTGCAGGTGCTGTTATTTCGGGCGCCTATTTCGGGGATAAAATATCGCCTCTGTCAGAAACAACCAACCTTGCACCTGCCGTAGCAGGGACTGAACTATTCGAACATATCCGTTATATGCTATGGACGACGGTTCCCAGTTTTGTCATTGCTCTGATTTTATTTACGATTATTGGTTTTTCAGGGGAAGCACAAAACACAGCCAGTAATATAGAGCAGATGCAAACTTTACTGGCGCAAGAGTTTAATATCAGTTGGGTGATGCTAGTGCCGCTGGCAGTATTGTTAACGTTAGCGATAAAGAAAATGCCTGCCTTTCCAGCGGTGGCCATTGGCGCGTTGCTGGGTGGCGTATGGGCAGTAATATTTCAACCTGACGTGATACAAAGTATGCTGGATGACAGTCAGCAAAGTGTATTGGGTGTAGCTGCCGTGGTGTGGACATCACTGTTTGACGGTGTGTCATTTACGACTTCAGATGAGAATTTAAATGCGTTGCTCAGTCGAGGGGGAATGTCGAGTATGCTCAATACGATTTGGCTGATTATTTGCGCCATGAGTTTTGGTGCAGTACTTGAGCGCACTGGTTTACTTAAAGCCGTTGTCGCATTATTTTTACGCGGCGCTAAGTCAGCAGGCAGCATGATAAGTCGTACTATTTTAACCTGCTTAGGAACCAATATTATTACCGCAGATCAGTACATTTCTATCGTGATGCCTGGTCGCATGTACAAAGAAGAGTATGCTAAGCGCGGTCTACATCAATTAAACCTGTCTCGTAGTTTAGAAGATGGTGGCACTATTACTTCACCATTGATACCGTGGAACACCTGCGGAGCTTACATGCAAGGCGTGCTGTTAGTTCACCCATTCGATTATATTATGTATACTTTTTTCAATCTCATTAACCCTGTTTTAGCTATTATTTACGCTTATTTGGGGGTTAAAATATTACGCATTCCTATGCCTGATGTAGCAGTAGAAGTGGGTAATGAAAAAATCCCAATGAATGAGCCTACACAGACTAAAATCTAGAAGATAATACTAGGTGTCGTTGCGTTTTTTTGATGGGCACATGCTCCCAGAAGGCTCAACGGCACCTTAGATTACTCGCATATTTCAAGAGGACTCTATGACGGTTTCATCTCCTGTCGCGAAAAAACGCAGCGACTATCAAACACCGGATTTTTTAATTAGCCATGTAGACATGGTATTTCATTTAGACGTTGTAAAAACTCGTGTCATAACAACCAGCCAAATTACCCGAAACGGCCAACACGACCGCCCGTTAGTGTTAGATGGTGAAAGTATTAAATTGGTTAGCGTTGCGCTAAATGAAGATGCAATTCACGATTACAGCTTAAATGACGAACAGCTGTCGATTCAAACCACTGAAAGTACTTTTACTTTGTGCGTGGAAACCGAAATTAACCCAAGCGAAAATAAAACCTTAGAAGGTCTGTATTTTTCTGCTGGGGCGTATTGCACTCAGTGTGAAGCCGAAGGGTTTCGTAAAATTACATATTTTCTAGACAGACCAGATGTGTTGGCGAAGTACGACGTTACTATCTTTGCCGATAAAGAGCGTTACCCTCACTTGCTTTCAAACGGTAATCAGATTGGCAAAGGGCAATTAGACGACGGCCGCCATTGGGTAAAATGGCAAGACCCGTTCAATAAACCCAGCTATTTATTTGCCTTAGTGGCGGGCGATTTCGATTTACTCACTGATAACTTTATCACCCAAAGTGGCCGGAATGTGCTGTTAGAGTTGTACGTGGATAAAGGGGCGCTTGATAAAGGTCATCATGCTATTGCTTCGCTAAAAAAAGCCATGGCGTGGGACGAAGAAGTGTTCGGATTAGAGTATGACTTAGACATCTACATGGTCGTCGCTGTGGACTTCTTCAACATGGGTGCCATGGAGAATAAAGGACTTAATGTCTTTAATAGTAAGTTTGTGCTTGCCGATGCGCAATCTGCTACCGATGATGACTTTTTTAATATTGAAGCCGTTATTGGTCACGAATATTTTCATAACTGGACGGGAAATCGTGTCACATGTAGAGACTGGTTTCAGTTGAGTTTAAAAGAAGGTTTGACGGTATTTCGTGATCAGCAGTTCAGTGCGGACATGTCTTCACCTGTGTTTAATCGTATTAAGAATGTACAGATTATTCGTGAGCACCAGTTTGCTGAAGATGCCAGCGCGATGGCACACCCGATCCGTCCTGAAGAAGTGATTGAAATGAATAATTTCTATACCGTCACTGTTTACGACAAAGGCGCAGAAGTGATCCGTATGATGCACACTTTATTAGGTGTCGACGGATTTCGAAAAGGCGTAGATTTATATTTTGAGCGCTTTGACGGTCAAGCCGTGACCTGTGATGATTTTGTGCAAGCGATGCAAGATGCAACTGACATTGATCTTACTCATTTCAGACTTTGGTACAGTCAATCAGGTACTCCTAAAGTAACGGTAACTGATACCTTTGAACAGAGTTCGGGGCGCTATACGCTTACGTTTACGCAAAGTACACCGCCAACCGCAGATCAAGCGCAGAAGCACGCACTGCATATTCCGTTCAAGTTTGAATTGCTTGATCAGCAGGGGATGAGTATCAGTGATGATTCTGTGCCTGAACTTGAGGCGAAAATCATCGAATTAACCCAAGCTAAGCATGAAATCACTGTCAGTGGTTTGAGTGAAAAACCGACGCCATCTTTGCTACTTAATTTTAGTGCCCCCGTTAAAGTGGACTACCCGTATAGTCATCAGCAACTTAGCCATATTATCTTGCATAGTTCGGATGAGTTTTCACGTTGGGATGCGAGCCAAAGTCTGTACAGTCGTTGTATTCATTCGCTCGCTACTACGCCTGACAGCCCTGATGAAGAGTTGTTCGATAGTATGCTTGTTGCCGTTAGCGGAATGTTTGAGTTGGCTGACTCTAACCCTGCGTTGGCTGCAGCTATGTTAAGCGTGCCTAGCTTTGAAACACTAAGTCAACAAGTTGACGAGATCCAAGTCGAAGCCTTGTATCACGCTCAGCGAAGTATTCGTAATTTAATCGCTACGTCGTTATCTGAAAAATGGTTGGCACTTTATAACAAGCAAATCACTGGTCCTTATCAGTATGACGCTGATGATGTGGATAAACGTCGTTTACGTAATTTGAGTTTGAGTTATTTAGTGCAAGGCGATTCGCCCCATGCCAGTGAATTATTATCAGCGCAATTTGCCAGTGCCGATAACATGACTGACAGCCTTGGCGTCCTTAAAGCTGCACAGTACGGGTCTGTGGATCAGTTTGATCACTTAATGGCTCAATTTGAAGAGCGATGGCGACATGACCCTCTAGTACTTGATAAATGGTTTGCCTTACATGCGAATATGGAACGCAGCGATATACTTGCTAGGTTACCTTTGTTACTTAGCCATGAAAAATTCAGCTTAGATAACCCTAATAGGGTGCGCTCTGTATTAGGCAGTTTCGCTTTTTACAATGTATTAGGGTTTCATGCTATCGACGGTAGCGGGTATCAATTCCTAGCCGATTATATTTTAAAGCTTAACAGCGTAAATCCACAGGTTGCCGCCCGGATCATTACACCATTAACCCAGTGGCAAAAGTTTGATCCTAAACGACAAGAGTTAATGCGCTATCAATTGGCGCGAATTGCCGATTGCAAAACACTCAGTAAAGACTTAATAGAAAAAGTCAGTAAGAGTCTAAATTATACAGCACACTAATAATGCAGACATTGTATTTTCGTTTAGCGCTCAGTTATGAGCGCTGTGAACCACTTTACCTCACTAGCACGCAAAATGTGATCGTGCTTGCCGACAACGGTAAGCGTGTTCAACTACCCGCAAAAAATCTACGCCCTTTTATTCAACATAATGGAATACATGGCCGTTTCCGGCTAATCATCACTGATACTAATAAGATAAGTAGTCTAGAAAAAATAGTCTGATCGGGTTATTTTTTATACAGTTGTAATTGCAACGTACTGAAAATAAAGAATTTATAAGACTAATTACTGGTACGATTAGTACTTGCTATCCAAGCTGTTTGGTGTAATCATTTTGTTAAATTTGAGTGGTTATATTGAATGTAATGTTAGTACCTAGTACTAACAACAAGGGAGGTAAGGATGAATCGAGAATTCTTCGGGTTTAAAAAGTCGCCTATAGCGTTAGGCATGATGGGGCTTATGAGTGCAGCATTGATGCCAGCACAAGCCGCCAGTTGGAGTGATGGCGATTGGTCAGTTACCTTTGACTCGAACTTTTCTTTGGGTACCAGTATACGCGTTGAAGAACGTGATTTCTCACGGGTTGGCAACAGTAACGGGGTACAATTTGATTGGACTGGTTACAATCCTGCAACGAATCCAATTTACAGCTCGGCCGATGTTTGGGAACTGGGTACAGGTGGCTATTCGACTAACGGCGACTTGAGTACACTTAACTACGAAAAAGGTAACCCTTTTTCGACCTTGTTTAAAGGTGTGCACGAATTAGATATTCAGTACAAAAACATGGGCGTATTTTTACGTGGCATGTATTTCTACGATTTTGAAATGAAAGACAGCTCTCGCGATTGGCAAAACCCAATTACCGGTAAAACTCAAGATCCTTGTGCAACTTCCACGGCAAGTGAAGAATTGTGTTCTGATGTGCGTTTCCTTGATGCTTATTTCTACACAGATTTTTACTTAGGTGATATGCCGGTTACCTTTCGCGTAGGTAACCAGGTCGTTAGCTGGGGTGAAAGTACTTTCATACAACACGGTATTAATTCGACAAATCCAGTGGATGTTTCTCGTGCTCAAGCACCAGGTGCTGAATTAAAAGAAGTATTTATTCCTGTGGGCATGGTGTTCGCCCAGTTCGGATTAACCGAAAACCTCAGTTTGTCTATGTACTACCAGTATGAGTGGGAGCGTAGCCGTTTGCCTCAAGCCGGTAGCTATTTTTCGACCAACGACTTTGCGGGTGAGGGCGGTCAAGCCCAGAATATACAATTGGGCTTTAGCGGTAACCCAGATATCGACTTAGATTTTTTACTTAGCAGCTTAAATGGATTAGGTGCAGCGTTGGCTGCCGGTGCAGATTCTGGGCAAATAGGTCAAGCTTATCTTGCGTACCCCACTAAAGTGGCTGTGCGTGGCTACAGTGATAGAGCCCATGAAGATGCAGACGACCAAGGTCAGTACGGGATTAAAATCGGCTATTACGCAGAAGAGTTGAACGAAACTGAGTTCAATTTCTATATGCTTAATTACCATAGTCAGCGCCCATTAATATCAGGTTTAACATCTGATTTTACCTCTGAAGCAATTGCAGCTGACTTGGCTATGTTGGCCACTACTGAGATCACTAAAGAGAATGTGACGGATCTGCGAGCATTTACCAAAACAGGTTTTGTGTATCCTGAAGATCTAAAATTGTACGGTTTTAGTTTCAATACTAATGTGGGTACCACAGCGGTAGCAGGTGAAATTGCTTATCGTGTTGATGAGCCGTTACAAATAGATGATGTCGAACTGTTATATGCAGCGATGCCACAACAATTAGCACTCGCGGGTATTCGCCCAGATTTAGCCGGTATTTCCCAGTTAGACGGTTTCCAAGGCTTCACAACAGGCCCAGGTGAAACAGCGACTGGTTATATCGAGTCTGATACGTTACAAATGCAAGTGACAGCGACGCATATTTTTGGTCCTGCACTGGGTACAGATAATTTAGTGGTGCTCGGTGAAGTAGGGTACGTTAATGTTCAAGACTTCCCAGACCCTAATGTTATTCGCTTGAATGGCCCAGGCTCTGTACGTACACCTTCATTGGCACCAACCGCTGACGGTAGTTCGCGGGAAGGGCTACATGTAGGCTTGTCTGATGGCCCAGAAACAAACCCGTTCCCAACGTCTAGCGCTTGGGGATACCGTTTGCTTGCTAACGCATCGTTTAATAACGTTTTTTCTGGTATCAATTTACAGGCACGGGGAACATTCGCTCATGATGTAAATGGTATTACGCCAGATCCAATGTTTTTGTTTGTAGAAGATAGAAAGTCAGCCAGTGTTGCTTTGACCTTTGATTACTTAAGCAGATGGTCAGCCACTGCATCTTATAATACGTTCTGGGGTGGGCAAGGAACAACAAATGCCCTATCGGACCGTGATTATGTTTCTTTTAATATCAAGTATTCTATCTAAGGAGCCATATTATGATTAGAAAATTTGCTCTCATCGCGTCTGCAATGGCGCTAACGTTCAATTCGGGCTTGATTCAAGCCAAGGTATCGGAAACTGAAGCGGCAAAATTAGGTGCCGAATTAACGCCTGTTGGTGCAGTTAAAGCTGGTAATGCAGACGGTAGCATTCCAGCGTGGACAGGCGGTATTACTGAACCACCTGCAGGCTACAGTAAGGGTGATCACCATCCGGATCCATTTGCCGATGATAAAGTGTTATTTACCATCACCGCTAAAAACTATCAGGAATATGCAGAGTTTCTAAGTGATGGGCAAAAAGAATTGTTTAAAGCCTACCCTGACACTTACAAAATGCCGATTTACCAATCTCGCCGTTCAGCGTCGTTACCTAAGTTTGTGTACGACGAAACCGCGAAAAATGCGGTTATGGCTGAGTTAATTCAAGGTGGAAATGGCGTTAAGAATGCCGCTATCGGTATTCCATTTCCTATTCCACAAAATGGTGTAGAAACTATTTGGAATCACATTCTACGTTACCGCGGAGAGAGCGTTAAACGTTTTGCTGGTCAAGCGGCACCAACTGCTTCTGGTGACTATAACGTCATCGGTTTTGAAGAAGAGCTGATGCAAAAATATTCGGCTACTGATGCGACCCGAGAAAAGCTACTTGAAGAAAACGTGATTTCGAAGTTCAAGCAAAGCGTTACCTCGCCAGCGCGTTTAGCAGGTACGGCATTGCTAGTACATGAAACCATGGATCAAATCCGCGAGCCGCGCCAAGCATGGACATACAATACCGGTCAGCGCCGTGTTCGCCGTGCACCAAACGTAGCGTATGATGCACCAGGTACAGGGTCAGATGGCTTACGTACCTCTGATGATTTTGATATGTTCAACGGTGCTCCTGACCGTTACAACTGGGAGCTCAAAGGCAAACAAGAGTTGTATGTCGCGTACAATAACTACCATTTGCACAGCGATAAGGTCTCTTATGAAGATATTCTTCAGCCGGGCCATATCAACCCTGACTTAACGCGCTTCGAAAAGCACCGTGTATGGGTGGTTGAAGCCACACTTAAGCCTGAATTTCGCCATATTTATCAAAAGCGTGTGTTCTTTATTGATGAAGACAGCTGGCAAATTCAAGTAGCTGATATGTACGATAACCGTAACGAATTGTATCGTGTAGGTATATCTCATGGTATCAACTATTATGAAGTGCCCACGCAATGGTCAACATTGGATGTGTATCACGACTTAAACTCTCGTCGTTATTTAGCGCTAGGTTTAGATAACGAGGAAAAAATGTATGAATTTGATGCTGACTTAAGAGATCGCGAATTTACTCCTGAGGCCATGCGCCGAGCCGGTAGACGCTAATCGAGTACAAAAAACGGTTGGCCTTTGCCAACCGTTTTCATTTTGATGGAACCCTTTTACTATGAAATTATCCCTTGCAAGTGCAGTGATTGCCGTTTTACTTGCACCTTTACCTTCTATTCACGCGGCGCAAACCAGCTTTCAAGCACCTCTGGTTGATCAATCTTTATTACTTGATATTACCCAAAGTGGTGACCAGCTCGTTGCTGTCGGTGAACGAGGCCATATTATCCGCTCAACAGACGGACAGAATTGGCAACAAGTTGAGGTACCTTCTACTTCAACGTTAACGGGAGTGTATTTCATTGGCCAGCAAGGCTGGGCCGTAGGCCATGACTTCGTTATTTTACATACGCAAAACAATGGTTTGAACTGGGATGTACAACACTTTGCTCCTGAGCAAGAGCGCCCTTTATTAGACGTGGTGTTTTTTAACGAAAACCATGGCATAGCAATTGGCGCCTATGGTGCCTTTTTACGCACCCAAGACGGCGGTAAAACATGGCAAAGTGAATTGCACGCTGAGTTCGTTAATCAATACGATCAAGATTATCTAAATGAAATTCGCCTTGAAGATGAAGCGTTTTATAAAGAAGAGCTTGCTGCTATTTTGCCGCATTTAAACAGTATTTCTGTTTCCGGTGAAAACGTTTATATCGCGGGTGAGGCAGGTTTACTCGCCATGAGCACAGATAAAGGCCAAACGTGGAAACGAATGGATATCGATTATCAGGGTTCATTTTTTAATATCGAGCAAGCCAAATCTGGCCAGCTAATCGCTACCGGTTTGCGCGGTAACGTATTTGTTTTCGATAAAGAGGCACAGCAATGGAGCGCGATCGACGCTGGCAGCAAAGCGTCTATGAATGCAGTTGTGTCGGTTGATACATCACGAACCGTGCTACTTGGCAACAATGGTGCAGTAGTGACGATGCAAGGGGATGATGTTAGCTACAAGCAACAAAGTGACGGGCAAGCGCTTGTAAATGGTGTGTTTTACAACAATCAAATTATCGCAGTGTCGGTTGACGGCATTAAACATTTGCAGCAAGCACGGTAACCGTCCATGAGTAATATAATAAAATTTTTAGAATCCTTGATTTTCAAGAACCGTATCGCTGTTTTATTGGTATTTTTTGCAGCTACCCTTTTTTTAGGTTATCAGTCATCTCAACTGCGTTTAGACGCAGGTTTTACCAAAAACATACCGCTTAATCATGAGTACATGCAGAATTATATGAAGCATGTGAATGATTTTGGCGGGGCCAACAGCATATTGGTTTCTGTGTGTGATACCGATGGTGACATTTTTAATCAAAACTTTTTTGATACCTTAAAAGACGTTCACGATCAGTTATTTTTCATTAACGGTGTTGACCGTTCTTTGGTTAAATCGCTGTTTTCTTCTTCAACTCGTTTTACGGAAATTGTTGAAGGTGGTTTCGCCGGCGGCCCGGTGATCCCAGCTGATTTTAACTCGTCTGAACAAAGAGGCTTAGATAAAGTATCTTCTAATATCGAAAAAGCGGGCATAGTGGGCAGTTTGGTATCTGACGATTATCAATGTGCCATGGTCAATGCCAAATTGCTGGACTTAGACCCTGATACAGGTGAGAAGCTCGATACCCTTGCGCTTGCAGTAGAACTAGAAACCCAACTTCGTGGTAAATTCGAAACAGACGATATTAGTATTCATATTATCGGTTTCGCCAAGATGATTGGCGATGTAGCAGATGGTGCGAAAGACGTATTAGTGTTCTTTGCTATAGCCATCGCCATTACGGCTATATTGGTTTACTTCTTCTGTAAGTCATTGATGCTGACAGTGTTGCCACTTGTGTGTTCGGTTATCGCGGTTATTTGGCAAATGGGTTTGTTGACCTTACTTGGTTTTGGTCTTGATCCTATGTCAATTTTAGTTCCGTTTCTTGTCTTTGCCATTGGTATCAGTCATGGCGTACAGATGATCAACTCAGTTGGTAAAGAAGTGACCAAAGGAAGCACTTCATTTGATGCGGCGAAACTCGCATTTACCACTCTGTTAATTCCAGGTGGGGTAGCATTACTGTCTGACACAATTGGCTTTATGACCTTGTTGGTTATTGATATTGGTATCATTCGCGAGCTTGCGATTACAGCAAGTATGGGTGTCGCAGTGATCATTTTAACCAACCTGTTGTTGCTCCCTGTGCTTATGTCATTCGTTAAATTTAGCGATAAATACAAGCAGAAATTTGCTGGTAAAGAAAACCGCGCCGATAAGTTTTGGGATGGAATCGCAGCTTGCTCTAGCCCAAAAATCGCTATCGTTATTCTTGTCATCACTGCCGGGTTGTTTGGTTTTGGCTGGATGCAAGCCCAGAAAATGAAAATAGGTGATTTACATGCGGGGGCTCCGGCACTGCACGAGTCATCACGTTATAACCAAGACACGTTTTTGATTACCGATAAATATGAAATCAGCACGGATTACATGTCTATCTTGGTAGAAGCTTCGAAAGATGCCTGTACTTCTTATGAAGTGATGAATGCGATTGATGAGCTACAATGGCGCATGTCTAATGTTGAAGGCGTGCAATCTGCGGTCAGTTTAGCCTCTGTCGCCAAAATCATTAACGCAGGCTACAACGAAGGGAATGCTAAATGGCGAGTTTTACCTCGTAATCAGCAAACGTTAGTGCAAGATATCGCCCGTGTGGATACTTCATCAGGCTTGTTAAACGGTGACTGCTCTGTGATGCCTATCATTTTGTTTATGGAAGACCACAAAGCCGAAACGATTAATAGAGTGGTTGATGCGGTAAAAGCGTATCGCGGCGATTTTGAAACGCCTGATTTGCAGTTTAAGCTGGCATCAGGGCCAATTGGTGTAATGGCTGCTCAAAATGAAGCCGTTGAAGCCGCACAAGACCCAATGATGTTGTATGTGTTTGGTGCTGTAATTCTGTTATGCCTACTGAGCTTTAAATCATTACGCGCCACATTAGCTGTGGTGATCCCTTTGTATGTGGTGTCTGTTTTAGCGCAAGCCTTAATGACGTACTTACAAATTGGTTTAACCGTTTCCACGTTGCCTGTTATCGCGCTAGGTGTGGGTATCGGTGTTGATTATGGTATTTATATTCTATCAACCATGAATGCCAAGTTAAAAGCGGGTATGGCAGTGCGCCAAGCCTACTTCGAAGCGCTTAAAGAGCGAGGCAGTGCAGTATTATTTACCGGCGCTACTTTAGCGGTAGGCGTGAGCACTTGGGTTTTCTCATCACTTAAATTCCAGATGGACATGGGCATTTTGCTGACGTTTATGTTTGTGGTGAATATGATGGGTGCCATTATTGTGTTACCCGCATTAGCCAGTGTATTTTGGCGAAAGCAAAAATAATTCCGCATAATTATTTAAAATTTTGCATAAAAAAGGCCGTAAGGCCTTTTTTTATGTGCGAAATTCAGATAACTATTTCAATTGTAAATACGGCGTAAATTTAGGGCTTTTAATGGCTCGATATTTTAGCGAGAATAGCGCCATAGAGACGAAAAACTGTATATATGTCAGTCTATTGTCTAGTCTAGTTATTTGTCGTCGACGGTAATGATTCTGTAACAAATTGTTAATCGTCGGTTCAGTACCACTGTTACTTCCATAAAAGTAAGGAATAGGTAAACTCATGACGGTTGCAACACACCAGCATTCAGTTCTGTTAGATAACGTAATTCAGCTTATTGAGAAGAAAGTAGACAAGGGGCAAGTCGACCTTGTTAAGAACTTTTCGCGTATTTTGTTCAATAATATTTCCGCAGAAGATTTAGATAATCGCAATGACAGCGATTTATACGGCGCAACGCTAAGTCTGTGGAATAAGTTTTTAAATTTCGATGCCAGTAAACAAGTTATCCGTGTGTTTAACCCAGAAGTCGGTAAGCACGGTTGGCAATCAACCCACACCATTGTTGAGATACTCGTTCAGGACATGCCATTTTTAGTGGACTCTGTGCGCATGGCGCTCAACCGTGTAGGGGTTACCGCGCATTTATTACTGCACAGCCCGATTACATTACAACGCGATGAAGAGCATAAGTTTTCCGGTTTCGTTGATGGTAAAAAGAACGTCAAAAACGCCACTAAAGAGACGATATTCCTAATAGAAGTTGATCGCCAAACGACCAAAAAAGCGTTAGATGCTCTAGCAACTGAATTGATGTCAGTGGTTAATGAAGTATCGTTGGCGGTTCAAGATTGGCGCGCCATGAGCGACAAGCTTGATTCAATCATCAAAGAGTTTCCAAGCAGACCATCGCCTGCATCAGATGAACAAAAAGCACAAACTGCTAAATTTTTGGCGTGGTTAAACGATCATAACTTCACCATTATGGGTTATCGCTCATACAGCGCTAAGGCAGTAAAAGGCGACTACCGCTGGCTGGCTGATAATGAGTCAAGCTTGGGGTTAATGAAAAACTCGGCCAGTGATCGCGAAAGGGTGTTATCAAATATCCCAGGTTCAGCTCGTGAAGAAGCATTGAGTAATCATCCGTTATTGCTGACCAAAACGAATAGTCGTTCTCGGGTGCACCGCCCAGCTTATATGGATTATATCGGTATAAAACGCTTTGATGAGCAGGGCAACGTAGTGGGAGAAGATCGCTTTATCGGGCTTTACTCCGCGTCTTTCTATAATAGTAGTGCAACTCAAATACCTGTTTTGAAGAGTAAAATTGATAGTATTTGCCAAAAGTCTGGGTTTGAAAAAGATTCCCACGGATACAAAGCATTTTTAAATATTCTCGAAACGTATCCCCGTGATGAATTGTTGCAAGGCAGTGAAGATGAACTCGCACAAATCGCGTTAGGCATTTTCCAAATGCAAGAGCGCGGTATTTCACGTTTGTTCGTACGCAAAGACGTATTTGGTCGTTTTATTTCTTGTATGGTCTATGTACCAAGAGAGCGTTACAACACCCAGTTACGTAAAGACACCCAAGCATTACTGCAAAAATCGTTCGATAGCCAAGAAGACGTGGAATTTACCACCTACTTCTCAGAATCTGTATATGCCAGAACGCAATACATTGTCAGAGTGAAAGACAACAATTCGGAATATAACGTGAAGGAAATTGAAAAGAATATCATCGAGCTCACAAAAAGCTGGAACGATAAACTGACCGCTACAATCCGCTCAACCTATGGTGAAGCGGCCGGTAAGGTGCTTGAAAAGAAATATGACGATGCGTTCCCGCCAAGTTATAAAGAGCATAATTTACCCAGTGCAGCCTTAGTGGATTTAGAAAAAATCGAATTGCTCAGTGCTGAGCACACACTAGATATGTTGTTTTATCGCCCGCAGGAAGAAGCCAATGACAGTGAAGTGGTTAAGTTAAAACTATTTCACAAGAATGAGCCAATTCATTTATCTGCGGTTTTGCCTATGTTGGAAAACTTCGGACTTCGCGTTATTGACGAGAGTCCTTATCGGGTGAAATCCAGTGATGGGGAAGTCAACTGGATCATGGAATTTTCCATGTTGCACAGCACCAGTAATCGCATGGACTTAGAACGGGCACAGGCACTATTTCAAAACGCATTCGCTAAAGTTTGGTCAAACGAATTGGAAGACGATGCCTTTAACCGCCTAGTGCTTGGCGCAGGATTACCTGGACGAAACGTCACTATTCTTCGAGCTTATGCAAAGTATATGCGCCAAATAGGCAGCTCGTTCAGTAAAGATTATATTGCCAATACGCTTGCGCATTATCCTGACATAGCCAAGATTTTGGTTTCTCTGTTTAATCAACGTTACAACCCGAAAGTACGTCGCTCTAAAAAGCGTGAAGAAACCCTGTTAAGCGAAGTGAAGAAGCACTTAGACAATGTCTCGAACCTGGATGACGATCGGATTATTCGTCGTTATTTGGATTTGATTTTGGCGACTACGCGTACCAATTTCTATCAAAGCGACGCCCAAGGGAATGAAAAGTCTTATGCCTCATTTAAAATGTTGCCTGAGCTTATCCCTGACATGCCGCTGCCTCGTCCGAAATTTGAAATATTTGTGTATTCACCGCGGATTGAAGGTGTGCATCTACGTGGCGGAAAAGTTGCTCGCGGCGGATTGCGTTGGTCTGATCGCCAAGAAGATTTCCGTACGGAAATTTTAGGCTTGGTAAAAGCCCAGCAAGTTAAAAATACCGTGATTGTGCCAGTTGGCGCAAAAGGCGGTTTTGTTTGTAAGAACTTGCCGGTCAACCAAGGTCGTGAAGCGTTCCAAAAAGAAGGCCAGGCCTGCTACAAAATTTTTATTCGTAGTTTATTAGACATCACAGACAATATCGTTGACGGGAAAATTGTTCATCCAAAAGAGGTCGTACGTTTGGATGAAGACGATGCTTACCTTGTAGTGGCCGCGGATAAAGGCACAGCAACCTTTTCTGATATCGCCAATGGTATTTCAGAGGAATTCAATTTCTGGCTAGGCGATGCGTTCGCATCGGGCGGAAGTATTGGTTATGACCATAAGAAAATGGGCATAACGGCGCGCGGTGGTTGGGAGTCTGTTAAACGTCACTTCCGCGAAATGGACGTGGATTGTCAAACCACTGATTTCACCTGTGTCGCGGTAGGTGATATGGCTGGGGATGTGTTTGGTAATGGTATGCTTTTATCTGAACACACCAAACTAATCTGTGCGTTTAACCATTTGCATATTTTCTTTGACCCATCGCCAGATATTAAAACCAGTTACGCAGAACGTAAACGCCTATTTGAAAACCCATCTTTAGGTTGGAACGACTACGATAAGTCATTGATCTCCAAAGGTGGTGATGTATTTAGCCGTGCGTCTAAATCAATTAAATTAACACCTGAGATGAAAAAATGGTTGGGCACTAAGCAACAGTCAATGACGCCTAATGAACTTATTCATAACGTCTTGCAAATGGAAGTCGATTTATTATGGAACGGCGGCATAGGGACTTATGTTAAAAGTAGTAAAGAAAGCCATTCACAAGTGGGCGACAGAGCAAATGATGATACTCGCGTCAACGGCTCGCAAGTTAAAGCAAAAATTATTGGTGAGGGTGGCAACCTTGGGTTAACACAGCTCGGGCGAATTGAATTCGCACGTTCTGGTGGCCGAGTGAATACCGACTTTATTGATAATGTGGGCGGTGTAGATTGCTCAGATAATGAAGTAAATATTAAAATTCTACTGAACGCTCTTGTCAGTTCAGGGGATTTAACCCTTAAGCAGCGCAACAACTTACTATTTGAAATGACCGACGATGTCGGGGATTTGGTGATCCAAGATTGCTACCGTCAGACCGAGTCAATTTCTATAACGCAATTAAGTGGTGGCAGCCAGCTTAAAGAGCAATTACGTTTTATTCATAATCTGGAAAAAGAGGGCAACCTTAATCGCGAGATTGAGTTTATCCCAACAGATGATGAAATATCAGATCGCTTAGCGGTATCACAAGGTCTTACACGCCCTGAATTATCCGTGCTTATTGCTTACGGTAAAATGATGTTGAAGGAAAGGTTCAACATTCCTGAGATCACTGATAATCCGTATCACCGTAAATTGCTAATCAGTGCATTCCCTGACGTATTACAAAAACGCTATGCCGAGCAAATGGAGCAGCATCCGCTGCGCAGCGAAATTATTGCCACTAAGTTAACGAACAATCTCATTAACGACATGGGTATGAATTTCGTGTTCCGTATGCAAGAAGAAACTGGCGCCACTATCTGTGAAATTGCAAATGCTTACTGTGTGGTAAAAGGTATTTTCGATATGGATAGTTTGTGGGACGAAGTTGAAGAACTTGACAACAAAGTTTCAGCGCAAACCCAACTCGCTATGTTAGAAAGTATGCGCAGAACGCTCAGACGCGCTTCTCGCTGGTATCTGCGCCACGGCGATAAAACGATGGACATTCAAGAGGCGATTGATAGCTACACATCGACGTTTGCCGATTTATTTAAAAACTTAAACGACTATCTAGTCGCCGAAGAATACAAAGAGCTAGAAGAAAACTGTACTCGTTTGATCAAAGAGGGCGTACCAAAAGAAATTGCCTATAAGGTGGCAAGTTTAAGCAACTTGTTCCCTTGTCTGGATTTGGCGCAAATTGCTAAAGCCGAAAACCGCAGTATTAAACTGGTGGCCAGTTTGTATTTCCGTTTAGGTTCACGCTTAGAGTTACATTGGTTCCTCGAACAGATCAACAATCAGACTGTATCAAACCACTGGCAGGCGCTTGCTCGAGCATCTTATCGAGAAGAGTTAGATTGGCAACAACGGGCGTTAGCGATTGTTTTACTAACAGGTGCGCCTGAGTGCGATGACGCTCAAGTCATTTTAGGCACATGGATGGAGCATAATCAGGCGTTATTAGAGCGCTGGTATAGTATGATGTCTGAATTCAAAACCAGTAGCACCCACGAATTTGCGAAGTTTTCGGTCGCATTACGTGAATTAATGTTGCTTAGCATTAACGCTAACGCTTAATATTAAACGTACGGTCTTAATGCCCTGGTACTAACCGGGGCTTTTTTTTGTCTGAGGAAACCACACGCCATGTATGCCGTTTTACAAAAATTTTTATTCACCCAAGATGCCGAATGGAGCCATGACTTTACGATCAACTGGCTTAAGCGCACCCAACACAACGTATTGAATATGGCGTACAAACAACATATTGAAGACAAGCCAGTGGAATTTCTTGGCATAACGTTTAAAAACCCCGTGGGATTAGCAGCAGGTTTAGACAAAAACGCAGAGTGTATCGACGCGTTTGCTGCCATGGGCTTTGGCTTTATTGAAGTAGGTACCGTCACGCCTAAACCACAAGCGGGTAATGATAAACCCCGCATGTTTCGCTTGCCAGCAGGGAAGGCGATCATCAACCGAATGGGATTTAATAACAAAGGCGTTGATTATCTTGTTGAGCAAGTTAAAAAAGCAAAATACACAGGCGTGCTGGGTATTAATATTGGTAAGAACAAAACGACACCAGAAGAAGACGCACTTAACGATTACTTAATTTGTTTGCGTAAGGTCTATGCACACGCAAGTTACGTTACCGTGAACATTTCATCTCCTAATACGCCAGGCTTAAGAAACCTACAATACGGCGAAGCGTTATCTCAGTTGTTAGCAGGTTTGAAGGAAGAGCAGGGTAAGCTTGAACGAGAGCATAACAAGCATGTACCGATATTAATTAAGATCGCGCCCGATCTGGAAGATGCAGAATTGAGTTCAATGGTTGATTCATTTTTAAGCGTTGGGATCGATGGGGTGATCGCGACTAACACAACCCTCGATCGCGACAGTGTAAAAGGTCAACAGTATGCTGATGAGGCAGGCGGCTTGAGCGGTTCAGTGTTAACACAGAAAAGCCAACGGATCGTAAGCGAATTGTGTCAACAGCTCGCGGGTAACGTGCCAGTGATAGGGGTCGGCGGGATTGATTCCCCTGAAGCCGCTAAAGCGCGGATCGAAGCAGGATCACCTCTGATTCAAGTTTATTCTGCGCTGATCTATCAAGGTCCAAAACTGATAAAAGAGATCGTTGATGCGTTATAAGGATCAAGGCGTGATCGTCACTCTTTAGCACAATTAATTATGACGAAAGTGCATGATTTCTAAGCTTTTTATGCTAGTTTCTTTGTAGGATTAGAAATGAATAGGCTACGGAATTATGCTACTTCCGAATACAAATTGGTTTTGGTATACGCACGAAAATGAGTTGCGCCTCGACTTGGGCGATACCCTTACATTTGTTGTGCCTTTTGCATTAAAGAACCTTGTTAATCTGCCTACGGAAAAACAATTGTTTAGCCTTGAAGACACAGAGCACTACGTTGCTTTAGCGGAAAGCCTAGATAATAACGGTATCCCATTGACGGAAGGGCAGTTAGTTCAAATCCTATTAAACGCCACTGCCGCCCTAAAATTTCATAAGCCTGTGTGCATGAAAAGCTGGTTGTACAAAGCGCAAAATACCAGCGGGGCGCATTTTCAGCTTGCGATGCTTGAGGCCAGTTTTGACGACAACGCTGAGCTAGGTCAAGTGGTCGTATTAGAACAAGACGATAGCTGCGCCACCTGTATGCTAATTTCAGAAGATTTCATGATTAGCGATAGGAAAGCGCTGGCAAAGTTTGAGATTATCAAAGTAATGAACGACCGTCTTATTCCATTTCTAGCGGATATTCCCGAGTACAAACGAGCCTAGTTTTCTTTCTTTCACAATTTCCTGTCGGTTCAGCATCTTATATCAATCAATTGATTTTACGCATTTAATGCGGCATGTCTTTATTTCCCGTATAATCGCGCCCGAAGAATTAACTGAGTTGGTATATGTTTGAATTTTTAGTCACTACGTCCAAAGGGCTCGACGAGTTGCTCGCCCAAGAAATAAAAAAGTTGTGTCCGCAACTGTCGGTAAAAACCAAACCTGGCCAAGTGCTATTTAGCGGTGATATTGAACAAGCATATCGAATTTGCTTGTGGTCACGCCTTGCTAACAGAGTAATGTTAAAGGTTGCCGAAGGGCATGTGGACAGCGCTGATGAGGTATATCAAATCACCAGCAGCGTTAACTGGACTTCGCACTTTAAAATCGATAATACCTTTGTTGTTGATTTTGTAGGAGCGAGCCACTGTATCAATAATAGCCAGTTCGGTGCGTTGAAAATCAAAGACGCGGTAGTCGACCAATTCAACGAGTTATTTGAATCACGCCCCTCTGTTAGCAAAATCGAACCGGATATTCGCATACAGGGCAGAATGTGGAGTGACAAGCTGACTGTGTATCTTGATTTGTCAGGTCATAGTTTACATCAGCGTCATTATCGTACCAAAACTGGCTTAGCGCCGGTAAAAGAACACATTGCTTGCGCCATGTTGTATCGCAGTGGCTGGGCGCAAGATACCACTCAACCTTTGCTTGACCCTATGTGCGGCGCTGGCACTATTGCTATCGAAGCAGCATTGATGGCGGCGAATATTGCCCCTGGACTTAAGCGTGAACGCTGGGGCTTCAGCCAATGGTTGCAGCACGATCCTAGTGTGTGGCAAGACCTGATAGCACAAGCCGAGTCCAGTATTGTTCAAGCAAATTGTACTATTTTGGCCAGTGACATTGACCACGGTGTGGTTTCAATCGCCAAAGAAAACGCCGATGCGGCGGGTATCTTCTCAGCAATTACCTTTAATACCATTGACGCGTGCAAAGTCATTCCACCAAAAGGCACCTCAACAGGTTACTTGGTAAGTAATCCCCCTTATGGTGAAAGGCTCAGTGAAATCACCGCTTTGCTCCCATTATTTCAAACTTGGGGCGCAAGCTTGAAAGCCCATTTTAAAGGGTGGAACCTGTCTTTATTGACCTCTAATCGTGATTTATTACGCAGTATGAAAATGTTTGCTAATAAAGAATATAAATTAATGAATGGCAAGCTTGAGTGCCAATTGGTTAATTTCGTGTTAGATGAAAAGAACTGCATTACAAAGGAGGCATCACTTAGTAATAATGACTTTGCTAACCGTTTAACGAAAAACCTTAAACGTCTAAACAAGTGGCTTAAGACCGAGAATACAAATTGTTACCGTATTTATGATGCAGATTTGCCAGAATACAACGTGGCAATCGACCGCTATGGCGATTGGTTAGTGGTTCAAGAATATGCTGCCCCTAAAAACGTGCCTGAAGCTAAAGCCAAAAGACGTTTACATGAAGTCATTGTTGCTTTGCCCCAGGTACTTGATGTTCCTTCCGAAAATATAGTGATGAAGGTTAGAGCGCAACAAAAAGGCAAAAGTCAGTACGAAAAGGTAGCGCAAAAGCAGAAGATGCTAGAAGTATTTGAAAACGGCGCAAAATTCAAATTGAACTTGACGGATTATTTAGACACGGGGCTATTTTTAGATCACCGCATTACCCGTCAACTTGTTCAACAACGTGCCAAAGACAAAGATGTGTTAAACCTTTTCGCTTATACCGGCAGTGTTTCAGTGCACGCTGCATTAGGTAAAGCGAAATCGGTGACTACAGTTGATATGTCAAACACGTACATTGATTGGGCAAAAGAAAATTTTGCGTTGAATAACCTGAAGGGCGCCTATGAGTTTATTCAAGCGGATTGTTTAACTTGGCTTGAGCGTCATAACAATCAGTATGATTTCATTTTTATTGATCCACCGTCGTTTTCTAATTCAAAACGAATGGATACCACATGGGACGTACAGCGGGATCATTTAACACTGCTAAGCAATGCCGTTAAGTGTTTGCGCCCAGGCGGTGAAATTATGTTTTCGAATAATCTGCGCCAATTTAAATTGGACGAAGAGGGGGTCAGCAAGCTGGGTCTACGTATTCAAAATATCACGCAAAAAACACTGCCTGAAGATTTCAAACGTAACCCTAAAATTCACGGCTGCTGGGTGTTAACGCTTGATGTCTAATGTCGCGTTACTTTTCTATACAGGTAAGAATTGCTGCTTGTGTGACGATGCTCAGGCAATCCTAGATCATGTCGCCCCAGAGGTGGAATACACTAAACTCGACGTTAGAAGTTCAACCGAGTTGTACCACCTTTACGGCGCACGTATTCCAGTACTGAAACGCCAAGACACAGAGCAAGAGCTCGGCTGGCCTTTCGGTGAACAACAATTAAGAGAGTTTTTGTCTTGAGTTTATTACAGCTAAAAAATGCCAGTATTATTTTTGGTCATCCGCCTTTATTAAGTGGCGTTGAGTTAGTTATTCAGCCTGGTGAACGTGTTTGTCTTGTCGGTCGTAATGGATGCGGAAAGTCTACATTACTTAAAATTATTGCCGGCGAATTAAAATTAGATGATGGCCAACGTTTAGTGGGCAACCAGGTGAAAATTTCTCGCCTGCCTCAAGATCCACCGCAAAGTGTGGAATGCAGCTTATTCGATTATGTCGCTGAAGGTATGGCCGAAGTCGGGGAGTTACTTAAAGCTTATTTCCATCAGACTCATGTGATTGCAACGGATTACAGCGAAGCACAAATGGACAAGCTAGAAAAGCTTCAGCAACAGCTCGACCATCATAATGCTTGGCAGTTTGAGCAAAAAATAATGCAGGTGTTAACACAGCTAAAACTCGACCCTGATCAGCAGTTATCTTCGCTGTCTGGGGGCTGGCGCCGTAAAGCAGCGCTAGCAAGAGCGCTGGCGAATCAGCCTGATATACTATTGCTCGATGAGCCTACCAACCACCTTGATATTAGTATGATCAAATGGCTGGAAAATACCGTTCTTGATTATCAAGGTGCCGTGGTGTTTGTTAGTCACGATAGGGCGTTTATTCGTAACGTTGCCACACGCATTGTAGACCTAGATCGCGGACAATTGGTCAGCTACCCGGGCAACTACCAAGAGTATTTAGACAAAAAAGCCCACGATTTAGAAGTGGAAGAAACCCAAAATGCCTTATTTGACAAAAAACTCAGTCAAGAGGAAGCCTGGATACGCCAAGGGGTGAAAGCACGCCGTACGCGTAATGAGGGCCGGGTAAGAGCATTAAAAGCGTTGCGTAACGAGCGCAGTGAACGTCGCGATGTACAAGGCAGAGCGATTGTTACACTTGGGCAAGGGCAGAGTTCAGGCAAAATTATTTTTGAAGCTGAAAATCTGCAATATCAAATTGATGATAAGAATATCGTCGATAATTTAGATTTAACCGTTTTCAGAGGCGATAAAATAGCGCTGATTGGTCCTAATGGTTGTGGTAAAAGCACCCTAATTAAACTTTTACTTGAGCAACTTGAACCCACTTCGGGCTCAGTGCGCTGTGGTACTAAAATAGATTTAGCCTACTTTGACCAACATCGATCTCAGCTTGATGTATCGCTCAAGGTTATTGATGCTATTGCTGATGGTAAACGTGAAGTTGATATCAACGGTAACAGCAAGCACGTCATAAGCTATCTGCAAGATTATTTGTTCACGCCTGAAAGAGTAAATGTCCCTGTCAGTTCTTTATCTGGGGGAGAAAAAAATCGTCTGTTGTTGGCTAAGCTCATGCTTAAACCGAATAACTTGCTGATTCTCGATGAGCCAACCAATGATTTGGACGTCGAAACCTTAGAGTTACTAGAAGACATTTTAGGAAACTACAAAGGCACACTTATTCTCGTGAGCCATGATAGAGAGTTTGTGGACAATGTCGTGACTTCAAGTTTGTTCTTCGAAGGGGAAGGCCAGATTAAAGAATTCGTGGGCGGTTATGCGGATATTTATCAATGGTACGCGGCAAATGCGGTATCTAAACAAGCGAATAAAACGAAGTCTGAAACTTCTAAGCAAAGTGATAGTCCTAAGACCAAGCCAAAAACTAACTCGACTAAAAAGTTATCTTATAAACAGCAACTTGAACTCGAAAAGTTGCCCATTTCTATCGACAAATTAGAGCAAGAGATAGCTAAGTTACAGTCGCTGATCAGTGATGGAGACTTTTTTAAGCAAGAGAACGACGTAACATCTAAGACATTGGCGCAACTAGCTGATGCCGAGAGCAGCCTTAGTGAGGCATACGCCAGATGGGACGAACTTGAAGCATTAACTGAATAAAACACATAAAAGTAATCAGGATTTTAAATGAATAAAACTAGACTGGCAGTATTCACCCTTTCAGCGTTGACGCTTTCGATAGCCAATGCCGCTCAATACACAGTAGTTGAGCTTGATAGCAATGATAAAGGTTTGAATGTCTTTCCAACGGATATCAATGCTGGCGGCCAAATCGCCCTTAATGTGGCCTCGCCTTATAATCCGCCGCTTGATGAAACGCTGATAAACTTTGAATCTCAGACCTTAATCGATAATTTAACCGATATAGAGGCTGCAAAAGTCGGTAACTTTAATGACGCAGATTACACTTTGCTGTACGCGCTGATTACCGAAAATAGCGAAGGGTTAACAACCCAGCAATTGGCCAGTCGCCAAGCATACGTAGAAACGAATGGAAGCACTCAATTTATTCCTGGTTTTGACGTGTTAGATCCTCAAACCAACGAGTACACCTTTAGCAATGATACTATAGTACGTGGCTTGAACGATGTGGGCACCACGGTGGGAAGCAGTTTTGATGTGTTTTATACATTAGACTACACATTGGAAGACGAGACTGAGTTAACGTTTGTGGTCAATGATTTTTATAATAGAGCATTCGCCACTGTTAATAATACGACAATTGAATTACCCCCAATTGCTGATACTGCAGGGGGCCTAAGTATTGCTTATGATGTAAATAACAACAATCAAGTTGCAGGTTACAGCACGACACTTTTAAATTCGACGTCATTACAAACGTCTGTTGATAATTGTAACGACGACGATGTTCGCGGTGATGAGCCTGTTGAAGTTTGTTTGCGTCGTATTAATTTAGCCGAATCTACCAATGGTGAAAAAGCGCTAGAGTTTAGCTTTCAACGCCGCGGTGTTATTTGGCAGTTAGACAACCAAGGTCAGATAATCAGCACCAAAGCGCTAGGATTGCTATATACGCCTGAAGAAGATGACACTAACAGCTACGAGAGCAAGGCACTAGCCATCAACGACAACGGTGTCGCTGTTGGTGAGTCACAAGATGAATATCGTGACACAAATATCATTCGTACTTTTGCTGCGGTTTTTGAAGGCGATACCGTCACTGGTATTACGAGTGACGACGAATTCACTTCTAGCACTGCAACAGACATAAATAACAGCGGGTTAGTCATTGGCTCTGGCGTTAAGCAAGTTAATGGTATTTCACGTAGCAAATTCTTTGTACATGACATCAACACTGACGAAACCACGTTTCCTGAAGACTTCTTCTTAGGCTCATCTAGCTTCGCTAATAGTATAAACAATGCTGGAATTGTGGTTGGTAGAGGTGAGGTAGAAACAGGGGTATCTGCAAGAAGAAGTCATGCATTTAGATACGACACCAATACGTCTGAATTCATCAACATGAACGATTTAATTCAGTGTAACTCGGCATATACTTTGGTTAATGCGACCAGTATTAATGATGACGGTGTTGTTGCAGCATCAGCATTAGTGCGAGTACCTTCTAAGAATGTTTTAGGAGAGGTCATTTTAGACAGTAACGGTGATGAAGTGTTGGTTGATAAGATTATCGGCGTTCGCTTAGAGCCCATTGCCGGTGGCACGATAGAAGATTGTGATGTCACCGAGCCTGGAGATGACGAAGAAGGCAATGACAATAATGACTTAGATCGCAAAGGCGCAGGCTTTGGGATACTGTCATTAACGGGCTTGATGTTAATGGCCTTTCGTAGACGCATAAAAGTGTAAAAAAATACACATTCTTTTAGAGCCCGCATCAAGCGGGCTTTTTTATGCCTGTTTGACATTTTTATTACAAAATTGGCTAAATAGCCCGTTGCATATTCGAAATGAGTTTATTGGAATTAAAGTATTTAAATCAATGAATTAGTTGATATTTTTCATTATGTTAAATAATCAATATTGAACCAAAATCCGAGATCAACTATCTCTATACACGTGCTTATTTTAAGCACGATTTCAGATAGCTACGTAATATAGGAAACTCGATTAAATGAAGAGACAAAAGAGAGACAAACTTTCCAGAGCGCATTCAAAAGGGTACAACGCAGGCATATCCGGTAGATCAAAAGAAATATGTCCATTCCAAGCTTCAGAAGCTCGTTCAGAATGGCTAGGAGGGTGGCGAGAGGCCATGGGTGACCGAAACACCGGCCTCAAGCTTTAGATACCACTCTCGTTAATTATAGCCCCTTACGGGGCTTTGTTTTATTCAACGTACAGTGAACGCAATTCTTTTAGAAATTACTGGTATCTTGAAATAAACCGACTTTAAGATCTTTGGCCTGATAAATAACGCGACCATCAACAGACACTTCACCGTCACCAATTCCCATAAACAACTTACGTTTGATAACTCGCTTCATATCAATTTTATAAGTGACTTTTTTCGCCGTAGGCAATATTTGGCCAGAAAATTTCACTTCTCCAACTCCCAGTGCACGCCCTTTACCGGGGCCGCCACACCAACCTAAAAAGAAGCCAACTAATTGCCACATGGCGTCTAATCCTAAGCAACCTGGCATAACGGGATCACCGGGAAAGTGACATGCAAAAAACCATAGATCTGGTGAAATATCGAGTTCCGCGATAATGACACCTTTACCGTGTTCGCCATCTTCTTCAGATATTTTGATAATACGGTCCATCATTAACATATTTGGCGCGGGGAGTTGGCTATTACCTGGGCCAAATAACTCACCTCGACTACAGGCCAATAGCTCTTCTTTTGTAAAACTGCCTTGATTAATTGTCATAGTATTCCGAGTCTAAAATTTGAAAGGACGTAATTTAGCGAACACTTGTACGCTAAACAACTCTGAGCAGTGATTTATTTTACATCTTTGACATAGTAAAGGATGATAACCAGAAAATAATCCTCTTTTTACACGGAAAAAATGACGCCATAATGAAAAACCCGAAAATGGTTGCCAATGCAGAAAAGCAACGAAGATTCAGAGAAAGACAAAAAGAACTGGGTAAACAGCAAGTTCGCGGCTATGTATCGCCTCAAGGTATGGAAAGTTACCAAGAATTATCAGCTAAAACAGGGTGGTCAGACAGTGAACTTTTATCCAATGCGTTACGCATAACCTATGCAGCCTATAAATGCGGCCAAATTAAGTTATTAAATGAATGGTTGAAAGACAACAATAAGTAATGTCTTTAGGGGCTTAAATTAGAAGGCGCACTTAGAAGGCACACTATACTGAGTGATTAAGGATTTTCATTATTGATAAGAGAAAGCGAAACAAACAGCGCTTAAGCCTAGTGTCGGTAAAGCTGACGGTGTAGCTAACATCAGGTTGAACAGATATTTAAGACAGGCAGCATTTTTTGTATTTTTTACCACTGCCACATAAACATATATCATTTCGCTGGGGTCTATGAATTCCACTGTCTTCGAATAACGTACCGCTATCGTAACGCCAAATATTATCTTCAAGATGGAAGGTCGAACGCTCATGCATTTTATACATTTCATCGTTAAAGCGATAATATGCAATGAACTCAACTTGACCTGTGCTGCCGTTTTGATCAACAAGCGCATCAAGTACATCTAAGCGTAGCCACTGCGTTTCGCTGCTACTTTGAATTAAATCATCAAGGGTTAGTGTTTGTCGCTGGGATTGGGTATAGGTATCTAATACGTACTGAAAATGGCCAGAGGCGTAAGCGCTGTATCGAGAGCGCATAAGTTGTTCAGGCGTACTTGGTGTACTTAAACCTTGCAAGTATGGTTGGCAACATTGCGCAAAGTGACGTTCGCTACCGCAAAAACATAGATGTACATTCATTAATTCAACTGTGCAGTAAACCTATTACTGCTTCCTTTCGCTGCTAATTTTACTGAAGGTGAATGATACACCTTATAACAACGCATTAGCGCAGGAAATTTCAAAACAGCAGCTGTGAATAAAACCGAAGCGCAAATCCACATTATGGTTACATTCACCAATTTAAAAAAGTGAGGTAACAAACCTTAGTTTTTTGGCTGAGGTTTAACTATCAAGCTTAACTATCAAGCCAAGGACCTTTAACCACTTCACCGTGTTGATGCGTCGTTACATTGATCAAATTTACATTATGCATAATGCAAAGCTGAGTTAGACGTGCCTGACTCATTTCGTCTAACACTACATGCTCAACGAATATATTGGCGCATTGCCCACCACTAATTAGCCTTTCCAACCAAATCACTAGTTGTTCCGTTGCAGGCATATTGAGTTTAATACAATGGGAATACGCCTGTTTAAACACAATATTATTAGCAATAAGATAGGACCACTTGGCCTTATCCACATTATTATGAATCGCCTGTAAGCGCTGTTGATTGAAAACCGAAACGCTATCGAAATGACTTGTTTTTGATGCTGAAATTGCGTGTACGCGGGCCATGTGCTTTTACCTGTTTGTTTATACAGTGGTTGCAATAACAATAGTACTGTATAAAAACACATGCAAGTTATTTTTGTATTTTTTGCGTATTATTTAATCTCTTTTTAAATATCCGTTTCAGCTTATCTCGCCTATAAAGCAGTAATAACAAGGTTATCAGCATATATATCAACGGTTCTAGGATGGCAGATTTGACTGACCATAAAAAATGAACCGACACTAACATAACCGCGAGGTACACCCAGTTGTGCAGGGATTGCCACTTTTTTCCTAGGTAGCGCTGGGCTTTTTTTGTTGACGTGAGGGTCAAGGCGAGCAGGATGAGCCAAGCGATTAAGCCGACAGTAATGTAGGGGCGTTTTATTATTTCGCTCAACAATAACGACCAGTCGAGCTGTAAGTCGAATAATATGTAACTAGCGAAATGCGCGAAGGCATACGTAAAACTATACAAACCAATTAACCGGCGTACTCGTATCAACACCCCTTGTTTGAGCACTCGGGCCAATGGTGTAACGAGCAGTGAAAGTATTAATAACTTGAACGCACCTAAGCCGGTAAAATGCAAAAGCGCAGTGACCGGATCGCCCCCTAAGTTATCAGTAAACGCTTGATAAAACGTTAAACATAACGGTGCTAGGGCGGCGATATGTATAATGAGTTTCACCCAGAAAAGATGATTTGGTTTAAGTTTTAATGCAAAGGTACTCGGCATTAGAAGTTTTTTCTTAAATTCATGCCATCGTATAGAGGCGCGACCTCTTCGTAACCATTAAACATCTGCGTATCAATCCTATTTCGTGAAAACAAGCTAGCTCCACTGATACGCCTTTCACTGGCTTGACTCCATCTGGGGTGGTCAACGCTTGGGTTGACGTTGGCATAAAAGCCGTATTCATTTGGAGCAAGTCGGTTCCAACTGGTAGGAGGGCGTTTATCTGTTAAACGGATTCGGGTAATTGATTTGATGCTTTTAAACCCATATTTCCAAGGAACCACCAACCTTATTGGCGCACCGTTTTGTGGTGGAAGTGTTTTTCCGTACAGTCCAACTGATAGCAATGTGAGTGGATGAACAGCCTCGTCAATTCGCAGTCCTTCAACATAGGGGTAATCTATACCGCCTCCTGCAAATCGATTCTTTTGGCCTGGCATTTGTTTGGGATCATACAGGGTTTCAAACGCCACATATTTTGCTGAGCTTAATGGCTTGGCTTTTTTAATCAATGCGGCCAACGAAAAGCCAATCCAAGGCACCACCATTGACCACGCCTCAACGCAGCGTAAACGATAGATTCTTTCTTCTAGTGGGAATTGTTTGAACAAATCGTCGTAATCGAGAGAGAAGGGGTTTTCTGCCAAACCTTCAACGCTTAGCCGCCAAGGATTAACCTTAAATTGTTGTGCATTTTCAACGGGATCAGATTTTCCTGTACCGAATTCATAAAAATTATTGTGGGTTATAATTTTTTCTTCAGGGGTTAATTTGGTGCTAACTTGTTTGGCGTCAGGCGCATAGTCAAGAGCTTGCGTCTTAAAGGGTTTGTCATCATTCCCGAAAAAGCTGGCTTGAGCTGAGGTGCTGCTAAGCAGCGAAGACGCCCCCACAAAGCCCATAGACTTTATGATATCTCGGCGTCTGTGGTACACGCTTTCGTCGGTGATTTGGTTTTCTTTGGCTGCGCTTGTTTTAGGATCTTTAATTAACATAGTGGCCTTAATTCTTAATTAACCATATTGATTAGTACTTAAGACAATGAATTAAGACCAAAAATTTCAATTGTTTTTTATTTGACCGCTAAATGCCAATGCTGTCGGGGCTCGCCCCGCTTTTAGGAATAAACAGGTTACTGTACAAACGAGAGGCAAATTCGTCCGTCATGCCAGCGATGTAGTCGCTAATAACACGCATGCCATTATTGTCGTTTTGCGCCACCAGCCATCGTTGACGCGTGTTCTCGGGCAACAAACGCTCAGGATCTGACGAAAAAGCTTCAAATAACGCCATGACAACTTGTTGTCCTTTGTATTCAAGCAGCTGGATTTCAGGTTTACGGATCACTTGTTTAAATACAAACTGTTTAAAAAGTGCCAATGCTTGCTCATATTCAGCAGGAAAAACCGCGTTATATTTTAATAAATCGTTTTGAAAAGCAGGATCTGTACGCGCGATATCAATATGGGTAATAAAGCTATTGACCAATGCACCGATGGCGTCTTTGCGCTCGTGATGATGCTGACTAAACAATTTTTTGGCTAGCATGGAAATATGCCCTGACAACCAAGTGTCGCTCAGGTCTTCTATTGGTTCGACAATCTGCGCTTCAAACTGCTGCAAGTTCACGATCCCCATGACAATTGCATCTTCTAAGTCATGGATCGCATAAGCAATATCATCTGCAAGCTCCATAATCGAACAATCAAAGGATTTGAATTTTGTTTTATGCTGTCGCTGTTCAGACGTACTCGCGACGATATGGCAAAATAACTCCCGGTCGTCTTGTGAAAGTGGCTCAATTAGCCAGTTAAACATGTTTCTGTCGCATTCGTACAAGCCTTTGGGGGGCACCCAATCAGACGCCTTGATATTTCGATGAGACAGGGCAAGCTGGTTCATCTGTGCTGCAGGTTTTAGGTTGCTCAACGAAGGAATAAAATTAGGATACTTTACAAGGCCGAGCAAAGTGCGGCGACTCAAGTTCATACCATGGGAAGGGGTGTAAGGTTCTAGTTTGGTCACAATCCTAAACGTTTGCCCGTTGCCCTCAAAACCACCGTGATCGCGCATCATATAATGTAACGCAATTTCTCCGCCGTGACCAAAGGGAGGGTGACCAATGTCATGGGCCAAACACAAGCCTTCTATCAAAGTATCGTTTAAATTTAACCCGTGTGTTAGCTCAGGGTGTTTGCGGCGAAGTTGTGCTGCTATTCCTTGGCCAATTTGTGATGCTTCTAATGAGTGGGTTAGGCGGGTTCGATAGAAATCACTCATACCCACGCCTAATACTTGTGTTTTAGCTTGTAAACGCCTAAACGCCGCAGAATGTAGGATGCGTGCTTTATCACGCTGAAAAGGTGAGCGGTGATCGCCATCGCGCTGAATTTGTTGTGAAAAGTGTCGCGCTGACCACATCTGACTCTGCTGCATTTTACTATTTACCTTTTACTTATGGGCTAACTGATATTCCCTTGCCGGTTGCTGCCCAATATATACCACCATATATGTGCTGTAAAAACGCATTGTCTTGATAGGCAATGGACTTATGGCCCAATGCGGTATAAAACGCACGTCCACCATCAAATTCGTGATACCAAGCAACAGGATGGAATGCGCCCATGCCTTTCCCGACATTATCATTCCACTTGGTATCAGGGTTAAACGTACGCTCGTCAACTGAGAGTAAATAGGTTAAATCGTCCACTTTCGCAGAGCCGAATTCATACCATTCGTCTGTCCACAAGACGGAATCTGGAAAGTACTCAAGACCAGGAAAATCTCTTGAAATTACATCAAGTTGCGCACTTTGAATCTGAGGGTGAATTTTAAATACGTGGCCTACAAGCTGTGTATACCAAGGCCAGTTCTTTTCAGTATCAGATGCGCTGTGGATCCCCACGAACCCTTTTCCTGATCGAATGTAACGTTGCAGGGCATTTTGTTGCTCATTATTTAAGATGTCGCCAGAGGTTAACAGAAAAACAATCGCGTCGTATTTCTGTAAATTTTCATCATTTATTAACTCGGCACCCTCTTGCCAGTCAACGTTAAAATGATGCTTATCACCTAGTTTCTCAATGGCTTGAACAGCACCATTAATTGACTTGTGATGCCATCCAGCCGTTTTAGTGAAGAGCAACACATTAAATTGACTTGAATAAGCCAAAGAAGAGTAAATTAAAATAACACTGGCGATCACTAATTTGCTGAATTGTCTGATTAAAACTTGTGGGCAAGGGTGCATAAATACTGTCCATTTTTAAGTTGACCCAACATAGTAATCATTTATCAATAAAAAACTATTCAGTTTATTCTTTTTACCGCTAATTTATTTATTTTATATGTGATCTTTATGGGCAAAATACTACAAACTCATCATTTTCAAATTGTGTCAGACAGAGCATGGCGTAATAAGTTTAAAGTGAGTGCCCTTGACGTCGCTTAGTGATAGTAATGGCCCTTCTATCAACAGTTTACCCAACACTATTTATCACCAAACCACGACGTTTTCGTATTAGGAATAACCCGAAGGTCCCTCTAATACCCCCAAGCGATACGGTTAAAGCTATTTCGCAACGAATGCGCTAATTCAAGTTGAAACTAGCGGTTTGGGTTGTGTAAAAAATTACCGGCCCGCGAAAATATTGCCTGAATAAAGTGTGCAATTAGTGCTGAAAGTGCTGGCACTCGCCTAGGATCATGGTCGGATGAGCTCTGCAGTCTTTATCTACCTTGGTGTGGGCGGTCGTTTAATTTGCGCAAAGCATATCTGGCAAACTAACTGCACGCTCTAATGTTTTTTATTCTGTCATATCGCGGGAATGTCTTAATGGAAAATGAAATGGTTTCTCAAGATGGTGGTAAACCGATTGTTTTAATAACGGGAGCGTCTGGCAATATAGGAACACATATTTGTCGTCAACTTAATCCAAACTACACCACAATTGGATTAGATAGAGACGAATGTGAGTGCTCCGATGAAAGTTATATTTGCGATCTAACGTCGGATGATTCGATTGAGTTAGCCATGTATAAAATTCGAGAGAAACATGGAAACCACATCGCTGCAGTCGTGCACTTAGCTGCGTATTTCGATTTCACAGGTAAGCCTAACCCGTTATATGAAGAAGTTAACATTAAGGGGACTGAGCGCCTTTTAAGTGCTCTGAACGATTTTGACGTCAAACGGTTTATTTATTCTTCCACTATGTTGGTACATAAGGCTGGCGTGCCAGGGCAAAAAGTGGATGAAGATACACCCGTAGAGCCCGCGTGGGAATATCCCAAATCGAAAGCCGGCGCGGAAACGGTCATTATAGAAAACGACGATGACATACCCTATACCATATTGCGCCTTGCGGGTTTATACGACGACGAAACAGCAGTACCTACGTTATCTCAACAAATCGCTAGAGTGTATGAACGGGATATGAAGAGTCACGTTTATGCAGGTGACCTAATGGCTGGTCAGTCATTTATACATCAAGAAGATATGATAGATGTGTTTGAAAAAGTCATAGAGCGTCGTGAATCACTGCCCAAAGAACATATATTGCTTGCAGGTGAAGAAGACGTGATGAGCTATCAAGCGTTACAAAATAGGATCGGCAGCTTATTATTCGGCGAGACACAGTGGAGTACCATCAATGTACCCGACGTTGTTGCGAAAGCCGGCGCTTGGATGCAAGTTAAAAGCGAGCCAGTGGTGCCTGATGCGATTGATCAGGGGGAAAAACCATTCATTAAACCCTTTATGATCGATTTGGCTTCGCAACATTACCATCTTGATATTTCCCGCGCCAAAGAACAGCTCGATTGGCAGCCTAAACATAACATTTACGACAAACTAGCCACGTTAACGAACAACTTAACGTCTGATCCGTCCGCTTGGTATAAAAATAATGGGATTACTCGACCCGACTGGATAAAAGTGAGTCGAGAAAAAGAGAAAAATTCGCATACGGTACGAAAACAGTATGAAAAACATTACCGCGCTGAGCATCAACGTTTTTTGTGGGCTCACTTTTTGAATATAGGGCTGGCTTTTTGGTTATTGAGCGCACCGTCAATTTTAGGCTACGAGTCACAAGCCATGAGTGTCAGTAACTATGTAAGCGCAATTGGGTTGATGTTTTTTTCCTGTTTGTCCCTTTCTTGGCGGATGGGCTGGGCCCGTTGGGGAGCCGGGTTGGTTGGTTTTTGGCTATTGTGTGCTCCGCTTGTGTTTTGGGCACCTAGCGCCGCAGGGTATTTAAATGACACGTTAGTGGGTATGTTGATACTTGGCTTTGCAGTGTGTTCTCGACCGACACCTGGGGTGGCGAACGTCGCTGCAGAAACAGGTCCAGCCATACCGACAGGATGGGATTTTAACCCATCAGGCTGGTTGCAGCGGTTGCCCGTTATTGTTTTAGCCTTTGTCGGTTTTTTTATTTCACGTTATCTATGTGCTTACCAACTTGGTCACATTGATGCTATCTGGGACCCATTTTTTACTGGGATTGCCTCTGATCCTCAAAATGGTACTGAGGAAATTATCACGTCCTCTTTTTCACAAGCATGGCCTGTTCCGGATGCTGGTCTTGGGGCAATGACTTATGCACTTGAAATTATCACTGGGATAATGGGCTCTACGCGGCGCTGGCGAACTATGCCGTGGTTAGTGATGCTGTTCGGTATCATGATAGTGCCACTGGGGGCTATTTCAATCTTCTTTATCATTATTCAGCCCATCTTATTAGGGACTTGGTGCACCCTGTGTTTGATTGCAGCCGCCGCCATGTTAATTCAGATCCCGTATTCTTTGGATGAACTTGTAGCGACATCAGAGTTTTTATATCGCCGTAAAAAGCAAGGTAGGCCGCTTCTGCGGATTTTGTTCACCGGGGATACCGATGAAGGAAGTGCTGAAAAAACAGAGCACTCTGAATTCGAACGACCAGTGGGCGCCATAATAAAAGACTTAGTGGGTGGGGGCGTAACCTTTCCGCCCAGTTTAGTTTTATGCTTGCCCATTGGTTTATGGCTTATGTTTACCCGAATGACCCTAGGGGCAGAAGGTGAGATGGCTAACGCTGATCATCTCATTGGTGCCCTAGTCATCACGGTGGTCGTCATTGCGCTAGCCGAAACGGGTCGAGCAGTGAGGTTTGCACTTATTCCGTTAGGAGCTGCATTATTCATAACACCTTTTGTGTACGGTGTTGATGGTATTAGCATTGCGTCTAGTTTTATCTGCGCAGCCTTACTTATTGCATTGAGTTTACCGAAAGGAAAAATGCACAATCGATATGGGCTGTGGGACAAAGCGATCATTTAACGCCATTTTTAACCCACTTTTTAATCCAAGAAGTGCGCGATGAGGCTATATATCGTGCTCTTCTTGGGTGATTTCATCTAGGCTTAAACTAAAGCTAGGCACATAAGCGCGCATAAAATAATCCACCTCTTGTGAGTGATAATCTTTTAAAATTTTGTCTAGGCGTTTTTTAGCTAACACAAATTCTTGATTGCCCGCTGAGAGTTCTTCTAAGGTTTTCAGATAAGCACATATCACATCAGCCGCTTTGATGATGAATGCTTCACTTTCATCTTGACCTTCATGTTGAATAAGAGATGCATAATCTTCTTTGAAGTCTTGAGGAGCCATATCGATCAGCTTTTGCTCTGCTATTTTTTCGATTTTTTTATATTCAGTCTGAATGGCTGGATTGTAATATTTAACTGGGGTCGGTAAATCTCCCGTGAGCACCTCTGAGACATCATGGAACATCGCTTGAGTTGCAATTTTATAGGGGTTAACGGTGCCGTTAAAATACTTATTGCGGATCAATGCCAATGAGTGCGCAACCATAGCAACTTGTAGGCTGTGCTCTTGCACATTTTCAGTACGTACATTGCGCATTAAAGGCCAGCGGTTAATAAGCTTCATGCGGGCTAGATGGGCAAAAAAGTGACTCTTTTGTGGGGTGCTCATAATGTAGGATCTGCCTGACGGTAGTGTTTAAAGAAATTGGCGATACGTTCAATGGCTGGGCGTAGCACATCAATGTGAGGTAAGAAGACTAAACGAAAGTAACAGCCGTCGATTAAATTAAATGCCTTGCCGTGCACAAGCAGCACCTTTTCACTGCGCAGCAAGTCCATGATCATTTGCTCATCACTGGTAATATTAAATTTCTGTGCATCTACTTTAACGAAACAGTACATTGCACCTTTAGGAGCGACGCATTCAAGCCCATCAATTTCATTGAGTAGGGTTGTGGCAAGGTCTCTTTGCTGTTTTAAACGCCCACCCTCGGCAATTAAATCATTGATGCTTTGATAGCCGCCTAAGGCAGTTTGAATTGCGTGTTGGCTAGGTACGTTAGCGCACATACGCATCGATGAGAGCATGTTTAAGCCATCGATGTAATTGCTGCCTAGCGCCTTTTGACCACTGACCACTAACCAACCTGCACGGAAGCCTGCAATACGGTAGTTTTTCGATAAGCCGCCAAGAGTGATAAAAAATATGTCATCAGCGAGGGCAGCAATACATTGATGCTGCGCGCCGTCATAAAGGATTTTGTCGTAAATTTCATCACTAAACACCATTAAGCCGTGCTCACGAGCGAGCTCAGTTATTTGTAATAGCAGTGCTTTACTGTAAACCGCCCCAGTTGGATTATTTGGATTGATAAGTACTAAGGCTTTTGTGTTAACCGTGATCTTGCTTCTGATGTCATCAATATCAGGCTCCCAGCCCGAATTTTCGTCACACCGATAATGCACGGGATTACCTGATGACAGGCTAACGGATGCCGTCCAAAGGGGGTAATCAGGGCTAGGCAACAGTACTTCATCACCATCATCTAGCAAGGCTTGCATTGCCATTACTATTAGTTCACTTACGCCATTACCTATGTATATGTCATTTACTGAGATATTTTTGATTTGCTGTTGCTGATAATACTGCATAACAGCAACACGGGCAGGGTAGATCCCTTTTGACTCAGAATAACCTTGTGATTTGGGCAGATGATGTATCACATCCTTCAAAATGTCATCGGGCGCCTCAAAACCAAAGGGAGCAGGGTTACCAATATTTAGCTTTAAAATACGGTGACCTTCATCTTCCATTTTCTGTGCTTGTTCTAATATTGGGCCCCGAATGTCGTAACACACATTATCGAGTTTTCTAGATTTGTTAAAAGTACGCATGAATTAAACTAGCTGACGGTAAGTGGCAGCAAGAGTAATACAGGGTAATAGGGGATGTTAAGTATAAATGTGTGTTCTGTGCGCTTTATCAACATAAATATACCTAACGGGTGGTATTAGCGCTATATAAGGAGGAGAACGAGAACCTTCGGTTGGCTCTCACGCAGTACGCGATTGTTTTTTAATTGTTAAATAATAATGAACAGTTCGATCTTTTTACCTGACAAGTTGAGTATATAGGATTAATCTAAAAGAGCAGTAAGACAAAACAGACGATAAATTTCTTTCTTAGTTTGGAGTATCTCTCTATGTCACAATCGTTTAAAGACGCCCCTCAAAATGCGATTACTGGAAGTCGAATCGCTCGAGTCATACCGTGCAAACAATTATCGCTCTCTGACCCTATAGCCTGGTTAAAACTTGGATTTCAAGACGCGATGCGTGCACCTATTTTAACCTTAGTGTTTGGTGTGTTTTTTGCGGCTATCCCATGGTTTATTACCTACTTAGTTGAGTTAACCGGTTGGCATCTGGTCATAATGCCGGCCATTGTGTGCTTTATGTTAATCGGCCCTTTTTTAGCGGCGGGTCTTTACGACATAAGCTGGGAGCTTGAAAAGGGGCACAAACCTTCTTTATGGCACAGCATTAAGGCGGTGAAACGCAATGCAGTAAATGAGTGGGGTTTGGGCATACTACTTATGGTCCTCATGATTTTCTGGTTGCGTATTGCGTCTTTGATCCATGCTTTATATCCGCCTTACCTAGATGAAAACTACGCGAACTTGTTACCCTTCTTAGCCCTCGGTGGCGTTATCGGGGCAGGTTTCACGTTACTGGTGTTTTTCTTAAGTGCATTTACCCAGCCGATATTGATGGAGCGTAAAGTCGACTTAGCCACTGCTGTACTGTCCAGTATGAACACCGTATGGAGCAATAAAATCCCTATGTTGTTCTGGGCAAGTATTATTTTTATGGCCGTGCTAATTGGCTTTGCAACGCAGTTCTTTGGTTTTATCATCCTCATGCCCATCATTGGTTATGCTACGTGGCATGGTTATATTGATAGTATTGAAGTAAAACGCAAACGCTTGTACGCCTAACGAAACCTTCTGCATTTTTGGCCTCAATATACTGCCATGTATATCGGGGCCAGGTTCAAACCTCATAATTTCAACTGCTAAAATTGTTTATTAGAACAACGGTTTTTAATCGTTGTTGATTAAAAGCGGATAATCATCATGTTTTCGCGCTTTAATTAGAATAGCTATCCCTTCTTTTGTTAAATTCACTCCAAATTTGGAAACGCCCCATCCTAGTATTTACACTAGCATTAACACTCAAGTAACAACTTTCAAACATGGTCAATCATGGCGGTGTTGAGGAACGTTAAAGAGGGTTTATGGTGAACGAAAGAAATCATCTCTCAGATGTGGGGATAAGCCACAAAGTTAATATCATTGGTAAAGGTACAGTCGATCTGCCGATGCTACAAATTTTGCAGCCTGACGGTAGCGTACATGACGATGCAGATATGCCTGACTTAAGCAGGGATGAAGCACTGAAAATATTCAGGACCATGCACTATATAAGGGTGCTTGATGAGCGCATGGTTGGCGCACAGCGCCAAGGGCGCATCAGCTTTTATTTAGCCTGCAGTGGTGAAGAAGCGTCGACTATTGGCAGTGCTGCGGCGCTGAGCGAAAACGATATGATCATGTCCCAGTATCGCGAGCAAGGGGCACTGGCGTACCGAGGCTATCGTACAGAGCAGTTTATGAATCAAATGTTCAGTAACAAGCTTGACCCTAATAAGGGACGACAAATGCCAATACATTACGGTGATAAAGCGCTTAACTTTATGACCATTTCGTCCCCCTTAGGCACACAGATTCCCCAAGCTGCTGGCTATGCTTACGGACAAAAAATGGCAGGCAATGAAGCTCTGACTATTTGTTACTTTGGTGAAGGCGCTGCTTCTGAGGGGGATTTTCACGCCGGGCTAAATATGGCCTCAGTGTTAAATTGCCCAGTGATCTTCTTCTGCCGTAACAATGGCTACGCGATTTCTACCCCTGCTAGTGAGCAATTTAGTGGAGATGGCATTGCTTCGCGTGGTCTAGGGTACGGAGTTAAAACTATTCGTGTCGACGGCAATGACGTATTAGCCGTTTATTTGGCAACGCAAAAAGCACGAGAAATTGCGCTTAAAGAAAACTGCCCTGTATTGATAGAAGCCATGACCTATCGTTTGGCAGCCCATTCTACCTCTGATGACCCTACAGGCTACCGTTCTAAAGAAGAAGAGCAAAAATGGCGTGAGAAAGATCCCGTTCAACGCTTTGAAAACTGGATGAAAAGTAAAGACTGGATCGATGAAGCTGAACACAAGCAATTCGTTGAACAAACCCGCCAAGACGTGTTAGCAGCGATGAAAAAAGCCGAGCAAGTGGATATTTGCGAGATAGATGATTTGATTAACGATGTATACGACACGCCGCCATGGCACTTACGAGAGCAATTAAGCCAATTAAAACAACATATTCGTTTGTACCCAGAAGCCTACCCAAAAACGGCAGGGAGAATCAATCATGATTAAAATGAATATGCTACAAGCAATCAACAATGCGCTCATTACCGCTATGACTGAAGACGAGAAGGTCATGGTATTCGGTGAAGATGTGGGGCATTTTGGTGGGGTATTTAGAGCCACAAGCAATCTTCAGCAGCAATTCGGCAAAGGTCGCTGCTTTAATACGCCCTTAACTGAGCAAGGTATCATTGGCTTTGCAAACGGGCTGGCATCACAAGGTTCAGTGCCAGTGGCGGAAATTCAGTTTGGCGATTATATTTTTCCAGCGTTCGATCAAATTGTGAATGAAACCGCTAAGTTTCGCTATCGTTCTGGTGGGCAATTTACCTGCGGCACGTTAACCATACGTACGCCATATGGTGGCGGTATTGCAGGAGGCCTATATCATTCACAATCACCAGAGGCCTTTTTCGCCCATATTCCTGGTATGAAAATCGTTATTCCACGTAATCCGTATCAAGCGAAAGGCTTGTTATTGGCTTCGATTCGCGACGACAACCCCGTTTTATTCATGGAGCCAAAGCGTTTGTATCGTGCGTCGGTTGGCGACGTGCCTGAAGAGGATTACGAGTTACCTCTGGGTAAAGCTGAAGTAGTCAAAAAAGGCGATCACATTACATTGCTTGCTTGGGGAGCCCAGGTTGAAGTCATTGAAAAGGCTGCTGAGATGGCAGAGAAAGACGGCATTTCTTGTGAAGTAATCGATTTGCGTAGCATATTGCCATGGGACGCAGAGACCGTAAGTGAATCAGTCAAGAAAACCGGTCGACTTCTTATCAACCATGAAGCGCCTCAAACGGGTGGTTTTGCCAGCGAAATATCTGCCACTGTCCAAGAGCGCTGTTTCTTATACCTTGAATCTCCTATTACCCGAGTGTGCGGGTTAGACACGCCTTATCCTTTGGCACACGAAAAAGAATACATGCCGGATCACCTAAAAACCTACGAAGCGATTAAACGATGCGTGAATTTTTAACCACTGATATCGAGGAAAGATGAAATGAAAGACTTTATTTTGCCAGATATTGGTGAAGGAATTGTAGAGTGTGAATTATTGGAATGGTTAGTATCAGAAGGCGATATCATCGTTGAAGATCAACCGGTTGCAGAAGTCATGACAGACAAAGCCACAGTGCAAATACCCGCTATGTACAGTGGCACCGTTAGAAAGTTGTACTACCAAGCAGGTGAAATTGCTCAGGTGCATAAACCTTTGTTTGCCATGGATATTGAAGGGCAAGAGAACAGCCCGTCTACGGATGTACAAGAGCACGCAAGTAATACTGAGCACAGTGATGCTGACAACCACGTCAGTACGTTAGGCGCAAACCAGAGCACAAATACCACGTCAGGCGTTACAGCAAACGACAGTAACCTAGAAACATTTATCTTACCAGATATCGGCGAGGGCATTGTTGAGTGTGAATTGGTTAAATGGTTAGTCGGTGAAGGTGAAGAGGTCATTGAAGACCAACCCGTGGTTGAGGTCATGACTGATAAAGCATTAGTGGAGATACCCGCTAAGCACAATGGCACAATTGTCAGCCTTTGCTATCAACAGGGTGATATCGCTAAAGTCCACTCTGCTTTATTTACTATGCAGGTTGAGGGCGCACAAGGCCAACAGCAGACACCTTCGAAAGACACAGCACAGAAGGTGACAGCACCAGAGCCTACGTCTCAAACGCAGGGCAGCACGTCAGCTAATTTGGCAACAGTAAATCACAAAGTATTGGCTAGCCCAGCTGTAAGACGCGTGGCGCGAGAGCAAGACATTGATTTATCAAAGGTACAGGGCACAGGGGATAAAGGACGCATTTTAAAATGCGATTTAACTCAACAGCGAAATGAAAAAAACGCTGATAACACTAAAGCGCACAGTGAAACGCACAATGCGACGCAGCGTAACTCGCAGGGTGCGACGCGTGTTGAGCGTATTAGTGGAATTAAAGCGGCAATGGCCAAACAAATGGTACACAGTGTTGCTACCATTCCTCACTTTACCGTCAGTGAAGAAATTCAAATGGATGCCTTGATAGCACTTCGCGCTCAGTTAAAAGACGAATTCGCCGAACAAGGTGTAAAATTAAGTTTTATGCCGTTCTTCATTAAAGCCTTGTCTATGGCGTTAAAAGCGTTTCCGATTATTAACAGTCAAGTTAACGCTGATTGTACTGAGTTGACCTATTTCAATGATCACAATATCGGTATGGCGGTTGACGGTAAACTCGGATTGATGGTGCCAAATATCAAAGGCGTGCAAGATATGTCGATATTTGATATTGCCAAACGCGCTGCCGAGTTGATTGAGCAGGCAAGAGAAGGGCGCCTAAAAACGCAAGACCTGACAGGCGGGACGATCAGTATTTCGAATATTGGCGTATTGGGTGGTACGGTAGCTACACCTGTGATCAATCACCCAGAAGCCGCGATTGTCGCCCTTGGCAAAATGCAGCGTTTACCGCGTTTTGATGAGAATGATAACGTTCACGCGGTCAACATTATGCATGTCAGCTGGTCTGGAGATCACCGCATTATTGATGGTGCTACCATGGTGAAGTTCAATAACCTTTGGAAGTCATACATTGAGCAACCGATGAAAATGTTAGGCACATTGCGCTAATGCGTAGCGTTAATTCGCAACGACACGAGTTGCAGAATAATGAATAAAGCCCGCCTCGAGCGGGTTTATTTTTGCTTAACACCAGTGACAAGGTAAACTAGCGGTCTAACGCTTAACAAGCCAATGACGTATTGTGTCATCAAGGAGTCAATCAGTTGTTTAGTTATCGCCACGGCTACCATGCGGGTAATCATGCAGATGTGTTGAAGCATATCTGCCAAATGTTGATCATCGACAAATTAAAACAAAAAAACAAAGGCTTCACCTATATCGATACGCACAGTGGTGCGGGCTTATATGATTTAACATCAGAACAATCCCTGAAAACCAATGAGTTTAAACAGGGTATCTCTAAACTGGCTGATTACGCTGGTGTACAAGAGACAATCTTGGCCTATCAAGAACTCACGAGTCAGTATGTAAAATGCCATCAGTATCCAGGATCGCCAGAAATTGCGCGCATGTTAATGCGTGAGCAAGATAAACTGCACTTAATGGAATGGAACAACCAAGAGGTCATTAACCTTAAACGGCAAATAAAAGGCCCGAACGTTTCTGTGCATCACAGGGACGGATACGAAGGGCTTATTGCCATGACGCCACCAGAATTAAAACGTGGTCTAGTGCTAACCGATCCATCCTATGAAACCCCCGAAGATTACCAGTTAGTCGTTGACTCCATTAGCAAGGCTTATAAGCGTTGGCCCACAGCAACTTACGCTATTTGGTATCCACTGTTGTCAAAACGTGATGCATCACAAAGTGAGGGGTTTGAACGCGCCACTACTAAGCACAAAAAAAGTCAAAAAATGCTTGAAGCACTTTCTCAGCAAGACTTTAAAAATGTACTGCAGGTAGAATTAGCAGTACAAGACCCCGATACCTTTGCAGGAATGTATGGCTCTGGTATGGCGATTATTAATGCACCTTGGCAACTTGATGTGCAAATTAATGATTGTTTAGCCGAAGCTACCCCAGTAATGGCACAGAGCAAACAAGCGTCATTTCAAGTGAATTGGCTGGTGGAAGAAGCGTAAGGCTGACAGTAAAATGGTTGCCCAAACTGATCTTAAACATTTCTATATTCCAGATGAGCAATCTATTTATTTGCTCTCTCATAAGGACGCGAAAAAGCTAAAAGACTGGTTCAAATTATGTACAGAACAACTTGAACGTCTTGGCTATCAAGAGATTGAACTAATAGGAAAGGGAGCTTTTGGCTTTGCGTTTGCGGGTAAGCCCAGTTATGACACAAGCAAGCAATACGTATTTAAATTTTCCCGGGCCAATTTACCACAGCACGTACAAGACCGCCTTGAGGAAGAGGCCTACATGCTCGGACATGTGGCGCACCCTTATGTACCCAGCCTGATCGAATTTCAACGGATCAAAAAACAATCTATCTTAGTCATGCAGCGGGCTACAGGTAAGGATATGGAAAAAATATCACTGGAACTAGGGCCTCTGTCGCCAAGATTGGTAGTAAAAATTGCTGTGCAATTGGCAGATATATTACAAACGCTTCGCGCATTTTCTGAAAATGGTCAGCCAAAGCCGATTGTTCATGGGGACGTTAAACCCTCAAATATCGTGTTTGATCCACTCACTGAAAAGGTCGGTTTGATTGACTGGGGGTCATCGGTTTTTGCTCAGCTTGATGCGCAAGGAAATTACTTAGCCAATAATGTGATGGATTTAATGTCCAGTGATATGCAGCAAACCAATGCCCGCCTTGGTGATGTGTATTTCATTGGACCTGAGCAGTTAAGCGGAAATTTGTCGTCGCCTCGTTTTGATGAGCAAGGTTTAGCCAGTACCCTGTATGCGTTAGCATCTGGGCAATCAAGTCGATTTGGCGCTCAAGTGATTAGGCCCAACGCCTTGGGTTTACCTAAAATGCTTGGCGAGATATTAACGGCTATGCTCAGTGATGATGCGCAAAAAAGAGCACAGGGTGGTGACTATCTACTGAATAATATTCAACATTTGAAGAATCTAGTGTTCAGCGCTGAAGACCCGCCCCAAGCTCCGGCGCTAATACCTGGTTGGAGCCATCAAAAATCCCGCGAGATAGACACAGTTGTTTACAGCTCACGAAAGTCATTTTTACGCGCCGAAGGTGAGCAAAGTACCGAGGAGTTACGCTACCTCAATGACGAACAGTTCGAGCGATATTACAAGAATTACTTACAAGGTATGGGAGAAACGGAAAAAGCCTTTATTTCTGAAGTAAGCCGTCTCGGCAAGTACCCTGTGGTAGGCGGATTAGCCGTGCGCTGGACACCGCAAGGGGTATATATAGATTCTAGTCTTAATGTTTACGACCCTAAATTAAAACCATCCTTTGACGCCACGGTGAACAATATTGTGACCTTAGCGCGTTCGATTCATCGGGTCGGTGTATTTAAAAGTTGCATGTTTAACGCGCGTGATACCTTACACATCGAGCGAGAAGATGAAAATACCCCCTTTGTCCCGTCATCAGATATGTGCATACCATATGAATTAAACAAGGTATCAGTACAAGAAGATCAAAGCCGGATGCATTCATATTTTGAAGATGGCGATGACCCTGATGAATTACTGACTTTGCCAGATGATCTTATGACGATTATTCATCAACTAAACGGGATACATCACACGGGGTGTATTATTTTTGAAGCGCTTCCCAAGCACTTAAAGATCCATAGCTATTACACCTTGCTGGATCATTCATCAGCAGATGAATTTAAATATTTACTGAGTAAAATTATTGAGCTGGTGCCCATGATCCAAGGCGTAGGCATGTCAGGGTTTATGAAGTTACCCTATAAAGATACGCGTTTTTTCGAGCATCAAGCTCATTTACCTGATAAATTTTACCCTAGAAACCCATATGCCGAGCGAGCAACAGGCTCGTAAGTTAAAAGCGACAACACACAATTTATTCATTTGAGAGATTATGAGCGATATTAAATTAGTAGATTTATTAACCTTAGAAAAAATAGAAGACGGGTTATTTCGTGGGCAAAGTTGGGACTTAGGTTTCAGGGCGCTGTTTGGTGGGCAAGTCATGGGGCAAGCCATCGCTGCCGCTCAGTTAACCTTACCTGAAGGGCGCGTAGCCCACTCTTTTCATGCTTATTTTTTATTGCCAGGTGACGCTAAAAAGCCTGTGGTATTTGACGTGCAAACCGTAAGAGATGGCCGCAGTTTTTCTACTCGCCGCGTTAAAGCGATTCAAAATGGTCGTAATATTTTTTATATGACAGCGTCATTTCAACAACCTGAAGCGGGGTTAGAGCACCAGTTTGCACAAATGCCTGATGTGCCAATGCCTGAAGACTTACCTCGCGACACCACCTTCGATGATATGGATCCTGAAAAGTTATCGACGCGTATGCGCGAAGCCATTGGTTATCACAAACCACTGGATATGCGCTCGGTGCAGCAAATTGACCCTGTTAATCCAGGTGTGCACGAACCTAAACGCTACATTTGGATGAAAGCAGAAGAGGCTTTAAACGGTAACGTTCATTTAAATCAGGCTATGTTGTCTTATGCGTCTGACTATCACTTTCTGTCAACGGCAATTCAGCCACATGGCGTGTCTGTTCGTGATAAGAACTTAATCATGGCGACTATTGATCATGCAGTATGGTTTCATCATCCGTTCGATTTTGACGACTGGGTATTGTACTGCGCTGAAAGCCCGTTTAGTGGTGGGTCGCGTGGCTTAGTGCGCGGCCAATTCTTCAATCGTCAGGGCAAGCTTGTTGCGTCAAGTATGCAAGAAGGCCTAATGCGTAAAATTTAGTTTAAGGAGTCGGTATGTTGTATTCATTAGGGAACGATAAGGTCACTGTCGGTAAAGATGTTTTTATTGCGCCGGGCAGTCACGTTATGGGCAAAGTGACCTTGGCAGACAACGCCAGCGTTTGGTTCAATGCAGTATTACGAGGCGACTGCGATGAAATAACCATTGGTGAGGGCAGTAATGTTCAAGATGGCAGCGTACTGCACACTGATTTTGGCGTGCCCCTTACGGTAGGTAAAGGCGTTACCATTGGGCATAAGGTGATGTTACACGGTTGCCAAATAGGTGATTTTTCCCTGATAGGGATCAACAGTGTGATTTTAAACGGTGCCAAAATAGGCAAGCATTGTGTTATTGGCGCAAATAGTTTGGTCACAGAAAATATGGATATCCCAGACGGGTCACTGGTGATGGGGTCGCCGGCGAAAGTAGTCAAAAGCATTCCAGATGCGCAAAAGAAAATGCTTGAAGCATCTGGTCAACACTATGTTGAAAACGCCAAGCGTTTTATCGCAGAACTAAAAGTACAAGACTAGCAGATAAAAAAATGCTCGGACCATAAAAGCTGATCCGAGCTGAGGGGTATGGCTCATATGAGCCTTGCGCTAACTATATCCAATGTACAAATCAAGTGTAGTTTAGTTACGTAGTTTTGCTAGGGCTTGTTGATTTTTACTGCAAAAATGTTTCGCCAAGATAACCTCGCCTTCATAAGACGCGCTTTCGTGCATTCACAAGAATAAATCCTGCCATTTTTTCTATTCACATTATTTATGTCGGTTATCGACCACTTGTTGCTAGCTTAGATCTAGGTAACATGGGAAACACATCAACAAACATAAGGCTTAGAATATTCATGACAGCGCAATTCAACACTTTTATTCCACCTGTTAGAACGTTGATGGGGCCGGGCCCATCAGATGTTGATCCTCGTATTTTGAACGCTCTTTCACGTCCTACGTTAGGACATTTAGATCCCGCGTTTATCGGATTAATGGACGAAGTCAAAACATTGCTTCAGTTTGCCTTTCAAACTGACAATCAACTTACTATGCCTGTTTCTGCGCCTGGTTCGGCGGGAATGGAATCTGTTTTTGTTAACCTACTTGAACCTGGTGACAAAGTCATCGTCTGTCAAAACGGTGTTTTCGGTGGACGTATGCAGCAGAATGTACAGCGCTGCGGCGCAACGGCTGTAATGGTACAAGACACCTGGGGACAACAAACAGACTTGCAAAAAGTGGAAGAGGCCTTAAAGGCTAATCCAGATGCGAAAGCTGTAGCATTCGTTCACGCAGAAACGTCTACTGGGGTGCGCAATGATGCCAAAGCAATTAGCGAACTCGCTAAGCGTTACGACTGCTTAAGTATAGTCGATGCCGTAACCTCTTTAGGCGGTATAGAGCTTGACGTAGACGGTTGGCAAATTGATGCCATTTATTCTGGCACTCAAAAATGTTTATCATGTGTTCCGGGGTTGTCTCCAGTTTCCTTTAGTCACGCAGCTGTTGAGGTGATAAAAGCCCGTAAAACACCTGTGCAAAGCTGGTTTTTAGATATGGATCTTGTCATGGGGTATTGGGGGCAAGGTGGGAAGCGCGCTTATCATCATACGGCTCCCGTTAATAGTTTGTATGCCCTACATGAGTCATTACGCATTTTACACAACGAGGGGCTACAACCTGCTTGGCAACGCCACGATGACATGCATCAGACATTAAAGTCTGGCCTTGAAAATATTGGTCTGGAGTTCGTTGTGGACGAAGCGTATCGCTTACCCCAGTTGAACATGGTAAGTATTCCAGATGGTGTTGATGATGCCGAAGTACGCGGTCAGTTGTTAAGTGAATTTGGCTTAGAGATTGGCGCTGGGCTAGGGGAGTTAGCAGGCAAAGTGTGGCGAATCGGTTTAATGGGTTACGGCAGTAATATGAAAAATGTTGATTACTGCGTTAGTGCGTTAACAAGCGTGCTTAAACGCTAAACTTACGCTGTTAAAAATACTGATAGCGAAAATGTAATTAAAAAAGTGCAGCCAAAGGGCTGCACTTTTCATGTTTAGATCTCACTATTTCATAAGACGGCGTTTAAATAATTTGAAATTAACTTTCCACAAGGTTTTCAATTTATTTTTCAGGCTTTGTACTTTCCATGCTTCAAATGGTAAACGTTTGTGCGCAAGCGCTTGTTCAATCTCTGGTTTTAAGTGAAATGCCGCTATTGTGTTCCACGGTATATTGTCAAACCCAAGAAACGTATTCACTTTGTTTTCCATGTGAATGACTGACATCCACATAGGCTTGGCGCGTACTGGAACAAGCGCTTTGATTTCACTCCATTGACCGTGACGCTCTAAAAACCATACTGTTTTTATCTCATCCGCTTTTTCAATTAGGCTTAGAAAAGGGTTATGTACGTGGGAACGTTTGGCAAAACGCACTTGAGGTTCAACTTGTAAGGTAAAGCCATCTACAAAATCAATAGCCATAAATTGCTGCTCAGCAAAGTGACTCTGTACTTCCTTAATATAATCTTGATGCAAACTATCATCATTATCGAGCCGAGATGTAATGACATAAGGTTGGGTTAAGCGTTGATTTATTTGGCGTCTGCTTTGAGGTAAGAACTCGTCCATTCCGTCTATATAGATAGGGGTGAATTGACTGAATGTTTGTTCTAGACGGGCTATCACACTACGAAATCTGTCTGGCGTAGTGGTGTCAAAGAACACAAGCCACGTAAAGTTTTGCTCCGTCTGTGCCTGTAACGAAGAAAAACAGTAGTCCTCAAACAGTGCTAAGCGATTCTCCATCCAGGTATCGGTCAATACTTGTTTGTTATGTTTTGACGTTTGCCAATCTTGCTTGCGTAAATTAAAGCGGGTAATTAAAAAATGCTGAAACATATCCCTACTAAACGAAAATTATTAAGGCCTTTATTGTACAGCAAAGTGGTCCTCTACCACGAGAAAATCGGCTGAATTTATACAGGGAACTGCAAAAAAGTAAAATATTGTTTAGTAGAATTCAAAAATAAATAAAACTGCTAAATATAAATATCTATTTTTCCTTCATATAAGTGCAAGCGCTAACTACGCCTATATATTGCTATTTACAGTGCATTAAACCCATAAGAAACTGACGAAACGATTTTGTTATCGTTTTTAGATCCTTAATTTGTACTTGTTTTGTGGTTGATATATACTTGATTGATCAAGTATATATCAAGCGTACGCGCTTGAGTTGTAGTTCAGATCTTACGCTACAATCGTTTACGCTTATTAATCGGAGTATTTTATTGTGGACCAACTACCTGCTTCTTTAGCTTTGCTGTTTTCACTATCAGGAACAGTGGGGAAATTATCTAAAAAGGCTGACCGCGCATTAGGTGTGCACGGGATAAGCTTGAGTGAGTTTATGGTGTTACATCACTTAAACTATGCGCAAAATCAGGTCATGAGCCGAACAGAACTTGCAGACGCAGTTAATCTTACTGCATCAGGGGTGACTCGATTATTGACACCGATGGAAAAAATTCACTTGGTTGAGAAAGAAAAAAACAATCGAGATGCGCGTGTCAGTTTAGTTAAACTGACATTTACTGGGCGAGATATATATAAGTATGCTTTTCTCAGTTGTAAAAATACATTTGATGAGGCAGTAAAAGATATTAGTCCTAAACAACTGTCTACCGTGCTAGAAGTACTAAATAAATTAGCGTAATAGCGAAGCGGTATGTTGAGCGCCTTTTCAATAAGGCACATAAAAAGATTTCAATGAAGGGTTTCTATGAGTATTTGTTTAACAGACCTAAATGTCGAATTTTCTTCAACATTTTCGCTGCACGGAATCAATTGGTCTGTCGAAAAGGGGCAGCATTGGGTCTTGGTTGGCCAAAATGGGGCAGGGAAATCCGCTTTAGCGGCTGTGCTAGCCGGTTATGGCGACATACAGCAGGGTACGTTAGTCAGTGATTTCGGCCACATCGAACTGGTCTCCTATGAAAGCCAGCAAGCGCTAATTGAACAGGAGCGAGAAAAAGATGCGGCAGACATACTGGACATAATCCCGGTTCCCACCAAAGTGTATGAATTACTCAGTGTTAGTGTGCAAAGTATTGATGAATTATTGAATTTACCCTTGTGTAAACGACTTATTGAACTGTTCGAATTTTCCCCTTTATTGACCCGTGATTTTTCCGCACTTTCCACCGGGGAAACGCGAAAATTACTTTTAATTAGAGCGTTAATTGCTGAGCCAGACTTACTGATTTTAGACGAACCATTTGATGGTTTAGACAGCAACATGCAGCAAAAATTAGCTGAATTAATTACTGAGTTACATACAGATATTTGTATGGTTTTGGTCATCAATCGTTGGTCAGAAATACCACCATTTGTGACGCATTATGGGTTGGTGTCGCAGGGGGGATTACAGTCTACTGTCACAACAGAAGATCAGATAGCTGTTGGTGATTTAGCGCGATTATTAACGCTTCAACAAACGAGTTTTTCACTTCCTGTACCAGACCCTGGAGTTATGCGTAACCCGTTTGAGCGAGGTGATACAATAGTTCGTTTGAATAATGTGGCGATTAACTATCCGCAAGGGGCAATCATAGAAGCACTGACATGGGAAGTTAAACTAGGTGAACATTGGCAACTAAGTGGGCCGAATGGTTCTGGTAAAACGTGCCTTTTACAGCTTATTTCGGGTGATCACCCCCAGTGTTATGTGAATGATATTTTTGTTTTCGGTTTTAAACGCGGAAGCGGAGAAAGTATCTGGGATATCAAGAAAAATATTGGTTTTCTTTCTAATGCATTTCATCTTTCTTACCGCGTGAATTGCAGCCTACTTCATGCTGTGCTTTCGGGATTTTATGATAGTATAGGCTTGTACCAACAACCGACAAAAAAGCAGATACATTTAGCCAAGCTTTGGTTAGCGCTTATTGGATTGGATGATCATGAAAGTACTCCTTTTCAGCAGTTATCCTTCGGTGATCAGCGCCTGGCATTAATTGTACGTGCTATGGTTAAACATCCTCCATTATTAATTTTAGACGAACCTTGTAATGGGCTCGACGAGATTAATCGTCAGCGTATTCTTGCGGTGATCGAAACCATCGCTAAATCTACAACCACTTCAATTATCTATGTGAACCATCATAGTGATGATGTAATTGCTGGCATCAATAATCATATTTTGCTCGAGGGTGATTCATCCCGTTCAAATGTGCGTTATGCTTGCGACACTTTTTAACAGGTGACGAAAATTAATAGATTAAGAAAAACGCGTTAACAGGACAGATATAACATGAGTGATATTTACGTAAGAGATGCGACCGAACACGATTTTGAACGGGTTGTTGAATTGAATCTCGCTGAGGTAGCGCATACTAGCGCTATGAATCAAGACGATGTCGCTAAATTACATAGCTTATCTGCGTATCATAGAGTGTTAGTCGTTGAAGGTACTGTTGCTGGTTTTTTGCTGGTGATGGGGCCGAACAGTCATTACATCAACGAAAATTATGCTTGGTTTAAAAATCATTTAGCGAACTATATGTATATTGATCGAATTGTGCTTGATGCTCGTTATCAAGGGAGGCAATTAGGCACTGTCTTATATCAAGATTTGTTTACATGGAGCAAAGCCCAAGGTGTTAATCATGTGGTTTGTGAATATAACCTTGTGCCACCTAATCCGCCATCAGCAAAATTTCATCAGCGATTAGGATTTAAAGAATTAGGCTATCAATGGTTATTGTTGAACAAAAGTCCATCGGTCGCCGTTTTTGATCACGCTGGGGTAAGTGCCCGTACCCATAAAAAAGTCTCAATGCAATGTTGTGACTTATCGCATACTTAAGTTAAGTTGCTATGTTAAAAGCAATACTGACATTATTTAGCCAGTTGATGGCCTCACATTTGTTTATTAAGAAAGGCCAATAGATGCAAAACATCGTTGACAGTATTTACCAGGAAATGCGCTCTCGCACTGACCGGGGTAAAGTAGCGAACTACATACCACAATTAGCTTGTGTTGATCCCAACCAATTCGCGCTCACAGTGGTAACTCCAGAAGGTAAGGTCTACAGCGCCGGTTGCGCAGATACCTTATTTTCCATTCAAAGTATTTCAAAGGTCTTTACCCTGACTATGGCGCTGGGCAAACTTGGCGACGCGCTATGGGCGCGGGTAGGTCGAGAACCGTCTGGCGACCCATTTAATTCAATTGTGCAACTTGAACATGAAAGTGGAATACCGAGAAACCCGTTTATTAATGCCGGTGCTATCGCGATAGCTGATGCCATTATGGGTCATAATGAGCCCAAAGAAAGCCTTGCAGAAATATTACATTTTGTGCGTTTTGTGGCCAATGATGAAAGTATTTCAATAGACGAAAAAGTCGCGCAATCTGAAATGATGACAGGCAGCAGAAATGCGTCACTTGCACATTTTATGGCGTCATTCGAGCGTTTAGAAAATCCTGTCGAAAAAGTACTAGGAACATATTTTCATCACTGTTCAATTTCGATGACCACGGAACAACTCGCCAAAGCCGGCTTGTTTCTAGTCTCTAACGGCACAAATCAAAGTACTGGTAGTCGTGTTGTGCCTGAACACCGGGCCCGGCGCATAAATTCACTGATGTTAATGTGCGGTCATTATGATGGTTCTGGGGAGTTTGCCTATCGCGTTGGATTGCCCGGCAAAAGTGGCGTTGGTGGGGGGATCCTAGCTATCGCCCCAGGCAAAGCATCAATTGCAGTCTGGTCTCCGGGTTTAGACAAAATAGGTAATAGTAAATTGGGCACCGAGGCCCTCGAAATGTTGGTGCATGAAACTGGTTGGTCCATTTTTGGCCATTAAATCATTAAGTTTTATAAAAATAGTAGATAAAATAACAAGATACGGGTTTTAGTAATAAACATGCTAACCCGTTGCGGGTTTTATTATGTGTACTTAGGAATTTCCCATGCCCCATCAACGTTACTTTTATCAGCCTCATCTAGGGCATAACCTTAAACATAATCCTTTTAACGCCATTATCGCTCCTCGACCGATTGGTTGGATATCCACCAAATCCTTATCTGGTGACTTAAATTTAGCGCCTTATAGTTTTTTTAATGCCTTTAACTACCACCCACCGATAATCGGTTTTTCCAGCATCGGCTATAAAGATACTGTGAAAAATATTCAAGAAAGTGGCGTGTTCTGTTGGAATTTAGTCTCTGAGTCGCTTGTAGATGCGATGAATCAAACCAGCGCGACGTTACCAAGCACACAAAGTGAATTTGATTTTGCTGGTTTAGCAATCGGCAAATCGAACGTAGTTGATGTCCCACATGTCGCTAACAGTCTTTGCGTGTTCGAGTGTAAAAAAACACAAATTATGCAACTGACTGAAGCAGACGGAAAATTGGTCGATACATGGATGGTAATGGGGGAAGTTGTGGGGGTCCATATAGACAACTCACTAATAGAAGAAGGTATCTACAACACCGCATTAGCAAAGCCCGTATTGCGCGCTGGCGGAGCAGGAGATTATTTTAAAGTGAACTCTGAGCAGAAATTTACCTTAAATAGACCATAATAAAGAAGCTAAGGCAGAAAATTGATATAGAGGAATATATGGAAATTATCAGAAGTAAAAAATTTACCGCATCACTTCCTTGGGGATCAATGAAAATCGCTAATATGAACGGCATTACCACCAAGCTGCATTGGACAAACGAACCTTATCGCTGGCATGTAAACGAGGGGCAAGAGGTTTTTGCCGTTCTCGATGGCATGGTCGAAATGCAGTACATGAAAAATGGCATCGTTCACACCAGCTTGCTCAATCAAGGTGATGTGTTTTATGCAGATGAGGGAACTGAGCATGTTGCAAGCCCTGTGGGTGAGGCCCGTATTTTAGTGATTGAAAGCGAAGGCAGTATATAACCATTCCAACCTATATTGCCCGGATCGACTCAACGATCCGGGCAATACTTACCTAAACATATTCTTTTAAAAAGGCGAACATCACTTTTAGTGCTGCTTCTATATCCGGTACATCTATCGCTTCTGCTGGGTGATGACTTAAGCCTTTTTCACAGCGCATAAACATCATGGCCACAGGGCAAACTGCTGCCATTGCCATAGTGTCGTGTCCTGCGCCTGACGCAAGCGTGAAAGGCGGTGTGTCCGTCGCCTCAAATGCGTTTATCAATTGCTGTTGTAAATTTTCGTCGCATTTTACAGCAGGCGCTTGGTGTGTGGGCGTAATATCCATTTGGATACGTCGTGTCTCAGCGATACCCTTTAATTCATCGATGATAAGCTTAAGCGTCTCATCACGTAGGGCATCATCGATACTACGAATATCCAGACTGAAGGTGGTCGCCCCTGAAATAACGTTAACCGCCCCGGATAAACACTTAAGATGCCCGACAGTAGCAACAATACCCTTTTCTGAGGCTAAACGTTCAATCGCTAAAATCATTTCGCTTGCAGCCGCTAGGGCATCTTGGCGCATCGGCATAGGTACTGTGCCTGCATGTCCTGCTAAGCCTTTCAAGGTGATAGAAAAGCGTTTTGCTCCGGCAATACCATTGACCACACCAACAGCGAGATCGTTTTGCTCTAGTACTGGGCCCTGTTCAATATGGAACTCGAAAAAATCATCGACATTGGTTTCTTGGCGAGACGCTTTTTTCACTTCACTGATATCAAGCCCAGCATCAATAAATGCTTGCCTAAGTGTTATGCCATTTTCATCCGATAAATCATTCCATTTTTCTTGCCACGTGCCTGCAACCGCGCAACTGCCTAGCAATGTTGCGCCAAAGCGCGTGCCTTCTTCATCGCCAAAACCGACTAACTCGAGATGAAAAGGCAGCTCGATGTGATGATCATGCAAGTAGTGAATTAAGCTTAACGGGGCTAACACGCCTAAGATCCCATCATACTTACCGCTGTTAGGCACTGTGTCTAAGTGGCTGCCAATAACGAGCGTTTTCGCGTTTGGAGCTTTACTTGGATAACGACCCCATTGGTTAGCAGCTGCATCTTGCCATGTTTCCATGCCTGCTTGTTCCATCCACTGGGCAACTTGGCGGTTGGCTTGTAAATGTTCAGGTGTAAGATACTGCCGATTAATACAATCAGGATCTTGACTGAAATGTGCGAGCACATCACAGCGCTCGTATGTTTGAATAGCGTAGGGGGCTAATGTGGTCATTAACCTTTCCCGTTGTACACAGTAAATGCACTGTCAATTGCTTGGCCAGGTTGCAGCGTATGGCCTGCTCGGCGAAGCAAGGTCTCAAGTGACTGCAAGGTATGCAGTACCGTGTCTTGGCGAGCGTTGTAGCCCATGGTACCAATGCGCCAAATTTTACCGTGCAGTGGGCCAAAACTCGTGCCGATTTCAATATTGAAATCATGAAGCAATTGCTGGCGTATCTGCTCACCATCGACACCATCTGGTATATAGACACCCACAACATTGTTCATCTTATGTTTTAAATCACCAAAGGGTTTCAAGTTCATCCCTTGAATACCGGCTAACATGGCATTGCCGTGTAACTCATGGCGTGCAATAGAGGCATCAACGCCTTCTTCGAGTAAATTAATTGCGCACTCGCGCGCACAATAAAGCATAGAGGTGGCTTCTGTGTGATGGTTTAAGCGTTCCTCGCCCCAATAATCCAGGATCATGGGGATATCGAAGTAATTAGAACGAATGCGGCTTCCTGCGCCGGCATTATGGTGCTCTGCTTTGATACCGGCTTCAATATGTTGACGCCCGCGAACTAACTCCACGTAGCGCTCACTGAGGGTGATAGGTGCACTGCCACTGGGCCCACCTAAACACTTTTGCAAACCAACCGACACTGCATCGAGTTGCCATTTATCGGTCTCAAACGGATTCCCGCCAATGGAGGCCGTTGCGTCTGAATAAAAAATTACATCATGACGTCGGCAGATTTCTCCGATATGTTCAAGAGGCTGCAGCATCGTGGTAGATGTGTCCCCCTGAACTAAAGCAAGTACTTTAGGCTGCACGCGCTTAATTGCGTCTTCAATTTGCTCTGGTTCGAATACTTCACCCCAGGTGGCTTCAATGCAATGCACGTCAGCCCCAGCTCGCTCAGCAATTTCTTTGAGCAAATGGCCAAAACGACCAAAAATAGGCACGAGAACTTTATCGCCAGGTTCAATACAAGAAACCAAAACCGCTTCTATCCCAGCGCGTGATGTTCCATCGATCAACAGCGTTGCCTGATTTTTAGTGACAAATACATCTCGATATAAACTCATCACTTCGTTCATGTAGCCAGTCATCACTGGATCGTATTGGCCAATCAGTTGCGTTGACATGGCGTTCAATACCCGGGGATAACAGTTAATTGGTCCGGGGCCCATTAAAAGGCGCGGAGGGGGAGTAAGGTGTTTCACTATGCGTTGCGCTCCAAGGTATTAAAAAGAAAAATTAAACTAAAAATAGGGCATGTACACACAGCTAAATAAATAGCTGAGCTAACATGCGAGTGCCGGTGATAAGCAACACGACGGCGAATATTTTTTTCAACATATTGGCATCGAGTTTAGAAGCAATTCCGGCACCAATAGGCGCACAAAGAACCGTTAAGGGCACGATGCAAACAAAACCAACTAGATTGATATAACCATAAGTGCCGAGCGGGGCATCTTGTGGTGTTTGGCCAAACATGAGTAGGTATAAAGCAGCTGGCAATGAAATAATTAGCCCAATGGCTGCCGCTGTGCCCACGGCCTTATGCGCTGGGTAATTAAAAGCGGTTAAGATTGGAACGGATAATGTTCCACCCCCAATCCCCACCATAGAGCTAAAAAAGCCAATACAAGCTGCCATGATGGATTGTCCAACACGACCAGGTAGGCTCTCAGCGAGTGCCGATTTACCTGTTCTAAATAACATATTCAATGCAGATAACGTGGCAACAATTCCAAAAAGTGTTGTTAGGTATCGACCGTCGACTTTCGTCACTAACCAACTTCCTACCAGCACCCCCACTAATATTAACGCACCCCATTGTTTTAAAAGTGCTGCATCCACATTGCCTTTTTTACGATGCGAGCGAATAGAGCTAATAGACGTGGGGATAATTGTGGCTAATGAGGTACCAGTTGCAATGTACATTGCGCTTTGTGGGCTCACGCCAAAGGATTGGAAGAGAAAAAACAACACAGGCACAATCACAATGCCACCGCCTACGCCAAGCAGTCCTGCTAGTAAACCCGCGAATATTCCTGTGCCAACCAACGCGGCGATTGTGGGCAGGTTATTTAACACTAGTTCCATCATTTTATTTTTCGTCTCATTAAGGTGTTTAAGTTATTCGTTATCTATGGGTATTTTTCACCCGTTTAGGGTCATTAATCTAATGTGTGTGCGGCAAATGCATTGCCATCACTTCTTGGGTCTGTAGCCGCTGTGACAGTACCATCAGCGCGTTTAACCACCGCGCCTGCGTGGCCCATTAATTCGTTGCATGATTCAACCAGGGCGATATCGTGTCCTTTTGCGGTCAGCTCTTGCTGTATGTCTTGGGCTAAATCTTGTTCAATTTTCAAGTTATGACTTTCATCGCCCCACGTTCTACCGAGCAACCAACGACCCAGACGAATAGATTCAGAAAGCGATTTTTGCTGATAGATATAGCGCGCGAAGAGGGCTGCTTGGGTTTGTGGTTGTCCTTCGCCACCCATAGTGCCATAGCTTAAGCGACTGCCATCTTTTAGCTCTGCAAATGCAGGGTTTAAGGTGTGAAAGGGTTTCATGCCTGGCGCAAGCTCTTGCAAACTGCCTGGTGTTAAGGAAAATGAGGTACCGCGATTGTTCCATACAATACCCGTTTGCGGTGAGACAACACCGCTGCCAAATTCCCAATAGATACTCTGAATGTAGCTGACCATGCGCCCTTCGCTGTCACAAGCTCCCATCCATATTGTGTCGCCAGGCTTAGCTTCATGAGGCCAAGATAATGCGCGCTCTAGGCTAATATCAGCGGCCATAGCGTCAATAGATTGCGGCGTCAAAAGGGACTGTAAATCAATCGCTAAGCGACTAGCATCGCCAACAAACTGATTACGTTTTATAAAGGCCTGCTTGGTGCACTCTACTAATAAATGCACAAATTCTGCTTCGGTAGTGGCCAAATGTTGTACTTTATCAAATAGCGCTAAAATCAGTAGTGAAGCAATGCCTTGGGTAGGTGCAGGGAGGTTGTACAAAGTAGCAACTGATGTATCAACCGATAACGGCGTGACTAATTTCGCTTCATATGCATTGATGTCTTCAAGTGTGATTGGAGAGCCGGCAGCATGCAAATCATCCGCTAATGCCTGGGCTATTTCACCTTGATAGAAATCCTGCAAACCATTTTCGGCTAACGTATTTAGTGTTTTGGCAATGGCTGGTAGTTTAAGTATTTTGCCTTTTTGTAAACGTTTCCCTTTAATGAGGAATTGTTCGAAATGAGGGATAGTTGATAAATCATCAAAGGTCTTCTCACTAGCGTCTTGCAAGCTTTGCGTAACTTCAATTCCCCATTCTGCTTGGCCTATTGCCGGGGCTAATAATTCACTTAGGGGCAGGGGGGATTGCCAGGTTTTACTGATATCTAATGCTTTTTGCCAGCCTGAAACAGCACCAGCCATGGTTAATGCGGCTTTGGGACCCCGAGAAGGAATAGCGGATAGACCGTTGTAGTAGCTAAGATCTGCGTTTTTACAGGCGTAGCCGCTGGCATCAATCGCAATGGGTGTTTTACCGGGCTCACTGATCAACCAAAATCCGTCGCCGCCCATGCTATTCATATGCGGGTAAACAACCGATATAGATGCTGCGGCCGCCACCATTGCTTCAATGGCCGTGCCACCGTGTTGTAATACATTCTGGCCAACTTGGCTGGCGGCGTAGTGAGGCGCAGTAAACGCCACAGGACGTGAAGTCTGACTCATTATTATGTCTCTAATAACATGCGAGCGATTTCAATTAATTGTTTGTCATGATTTTTTTGGCCAATTAATGAAAATCCCATAGGCGCATGGGGGTTAATGGGTAACGGAACATGTAATTGAGGTAAGCCACATAAGCCTGCAATGCAGGTGAGCTTCATCAGTGTATTCCGATAGGTTGCTAGTACGTCACTCGGCGTATCAATAAATGGAGCTGGGCCGGGTGTTGTCGGTAAAAATATCACATCACATTGGGTAAATAGATGATTAATATGTGAAATAAACTTGGCTTGCTTTTCTAGCGCTTGCTGACGCTGTTGATTATCAATCGTTGCACACCATGCGAAGCGCTGTTGTATGTCAGGCGCGAATGTGGGTGCTTGCTGCGTGATCCATTCTCCATGGGTCTGCCATATTTCATAGCCTTGTAAGATACGAAATGTTTCGCTGGCCTCGATCAGACTGTCTGACGACAAGCCCGATTCTAAAATACAAGGGTCTTCGACCATTGAGTGATAGGCAGTCGTTAACGCCTCGGAGTATTCGCATTGTCGTGCTAGTTCTTGGGCAAAACCGATTTTGCTGTTTTGCGCAATGTCTTGTGAATTGCTGGCATCGTCGATGTGTTTATCACCAAAGAAAACTGAAGCGACTTTCGCAAGCACGTCTAAATCTCGGGTTATCCAGCCTACTGTATCGAAACTAGGAGCAAGGCTAACCATGCGCTCGCTACTGATCCGCCCGTGGGTAGGGCGAAGACCAAATAAGCCATTATAACTGGCAGGTACACGAATAGAGCCACCCGTGTCTGTGCCTAAGCCGACTTGCGCACTACCTTCACGCACCGCAACCGCTGAGCCGCTTGATGAGCCGCCTGGTATTCTGTCCGGCGCAGATATATTGAATGGCGTACCATAATGAATATTTTGTCCGTTCAGGCTATACGCTAATTCATCCGTAATTGTTTTTCCGACCAACCGTGCTCCGTTCTCTAAAAGCGTTTCTACAGCCGGCGCAGTATGTACAGGGATCGGATGACTTGCCAACCAATCAGGGTTACCTGCCGTTGTAGGTAAGCCTTTAATATGAAATAGGTCTTTAACCGCAAGGCTTACGCCAGATAACATTAGGTTATCCGCCTGCTTGGCGGGGTATTCTTTTTCAGTAACGCTTAAAACGTACGGAGTTTGACTGCTGAAATGCGCTGCGCTGGGGCTCATAACTCTTAAAAACTTGACCAAATGGTCCTATATGAAACAAATGTTTCACCGAATAGTCAAGAGAAACATTATGAATTACCGCTATATATTTTGAATTTAAGAATTAATAGCGTTAAAGCAGCGAGAATAGCGCGTTAAAAACTATTTAACACTATGGCAATTCCTTTTGCCAGATGAAACAAATATGCCTGTAGCAACGACTTTTTAGCGAGTTTTTGTGCTGCTAATGTTGCTCAGTTGCTCAGTTGCTTATTTGCTTATTTGCTTATTTGCTCAATATACAGTTATGTCATAGAGGATGGATCAAGCAATTCACGTAATTCATCTATCGGGATATCGGTCATTTCTGCTGCTACCTCAATAACAGGCCGCTTCTCTTCATATGCCGCTTTGGCAATCAAAGCGCCTTTTTCATAACCAACCTTATTATTTAGCGCAGTAACTAATATAGGGTTTTTACTTAAATATTCGGACATACGCTCACTATTGGCCTGCATAGTCACTATGGCTTTATGTGTTAGCGCACTTATGCCGTTACTAAGGATAGAAATACTGGTTAAAAGGTTATAACCAATCAATGGCAACATGGTGTTAAGCTGAAAATTGCCAGATTGGCCAGCAATAGTAATGCTTTGGTGATAGCCCATAACTTGCGCGCACACCATGGCTACCGCCTCAGGAATAACAGGGTTCACTTTGCCTGGCATGATGCTGCTACCGGCTTGTAACTTATCAAGGCTAATCTCACCTAAACCGGCAAGGGGGCCGCTATTCATCCAGCGCAGATCGTTGCAAATTTTCATTAAACTGACAGCGAGCGTATTCAGTTGTCCACTGACTTCAACCGCAGTATCTTGGCTACTGATGGCCGCGAAATAATTATCTGCGGGGTTAAAGCGCAATCCTGTTAACTGACTTAGGTGCTGGCAGGTCGTTTGGGCGAATTTCGGGTGGGTATTAATGCCTGTGCCAACCGCAGTACCACCAAGTGCCAATGTTGAAATTCGCGGTAGTACCTCTATTAGCCGGCTGATTGAAAACTGAATCTGTTTACTCCAGCCACTAAGCTCTTGTCCTAAGGTGATCGGCATTGCATCCATTAAATGAGTACGCCCAGTTTTCACCGTCTCTCGATACAATACACTTTTAGCATCAATAGCTGACATTAAACTCTGTAATGCAGGAAGCAAATTTTGACTCAACGCCAAGGCAGCACTGAGGTGGATAGCGCTTGGAATAACATCGTTTGAACTTTGCCCCATATTGACATGGTCGTTCGGGTGTACTTGTCTTCCTAATTTCGAACTTGCTAACGTCGCAATCACTTCGTTGGCATTCATATTGGTGCTGGTGCCTGAACCCGTTTGATACACATCTACTTGAAACGCACCGTCGTGATCACCTTGCGCTACCTCCATGGCAGCTCGCTGAATATCAATGGCGATTTCACTGTCTAGTCCTGCTACTTCAGCGTTCGCTTTTGCGGCGCTGGCCTTAATTAAGGCCAAAGCATGAATAAACTCACTAGGCATTGGAGTGCCACTAATCTGAAAGTTCTCTAGTGCTAGTGAGGTTTGTTCTCTATAAAGTGTAGTGTGATTATCGTCAGAAGTAGGCATTGGACTTCCTTATTGTAAAATAGCGAATTAAAAGTTGGGGCAAGATCAGGTAATAAAATCTCTCTAGGATAGACTTTGGTGTGAATAGTTATTTTTCAAGGGGAAAGTAAGCCTTTAGGCGTACAAGCATAGAGCACGACAGCGCCGAGATTATTTTTCTAGCTCGTCAAGCTCTTCGTATAAAGAGGATATTTCACTAATGCGACGATCAGCGGTTTTATCCAATTGGCTAAACACCTGATTGCAAATTATAGAAATAACACTCATTGGCGCTGCATAACTATCAAGAGCTTGCTCTTGTCCTAGTTGGCAAATAATAAGTTGTTTTACTTGCTCGGCATAAATTTGTCCTGATGGGTCAGCTAATAATGCCACGTTATGATGTTGCAGTTTTTCGAGCAATGGTTTGAATATTTTTGGTCTGCGGCGAAAACCGATCAGTATCACCAGTTCATCGTCGCTAATATCTCTTAGTTCTTCACTCAATGTTTGCCCTGGCTGCGGAAGTAAACGCACTTTACTGCGAATTTGCAGCAACTGCTGCCTGAAGTGCAGGGCAACGGGATAACTATTTCTAAAACCAATCAAGGTAATGCGAGACGCTTCACAAATAGATTTAATTAATCCACTTAACTGGTCTTGATCTAAATTGCTCCAGGTTTGTTCGATCCGTTGAATTTCTCTATTTAGCGCCCCGCTTTGATCCGATTCCATATACATTGGATAACCGTTGGCACGAAAGGCATTGAGTTCAGTCTTTGCATCGTGATGGGATTGATAACCCAATTGCCGAAAAAAACGACTGACGGTCGCTTTTGATGTTTGGGTTTTCTGAGCGATCTCGGCAACTGAGCAACTCAGTACGTCCAACGGGGTATGTTGCAAGTGGTCAGCAATTAATCGAGCGTTCGGAGAAAGCCCTTGGTACTGCTGTTCAATTCGTACAATAAATGGAATTTTTGCCAAGGTAGAATGATCATTATAAAAAACGGGTATATAGCTTATACCAACTTAACGGTATAAAGGAACTGTTAGGCGCATTGGTTAAGCGTTATTACCATCTGCCTTGGGTAAACTGTTATCTAGATTAGGACAATGGTAGCATGCGCTGTTTTTTGGCAAACAGCGGTGCGATAGGGGGCGGTAATCTGTTTACGTTCCTGCGTTTAAGTTTCTCCGTATGTGTTTATAAAAAGAATGATGGTTCAAAAAGAATGAAAGAGAGCAATTGTGTCGAGAAAACCAACATCTCAGATTAGCCCTAGTCATACTGACACTTCAAGTGACAGCCAATGGCCTAACATTGTTATTTTGACGGGGGCAGGGATCTCTGCCGAATCGGGCTTGAAAACGTTTCGCGACAATGATGGTTTATGGGAAGAGCATGCGGTAGAAGAGGTAGCAACGCCTGAGGCATTTAGTCGTAACCCTGAATTGGTCTATCGCTTTTATAATCAGCGCCGTGAACAATTGCAAAGTGACGATGTACAGCCAAACGCCGCGCATATTGCACTAGCGCAGCTTGAGGCCGCACTCCCTGAACACGTACTGGTTATTACCCAGAATGTCGACGATTTACACGAACGAGCAGGCAGTAAAAACGTACTACATATGCACGGTGAGCTGTTATCAGCGCGTTGTAATCATAGTCACCGTCGTTTTATAATGAAAAGCCCTTTCGATGGCACAAGCCGTTGCCAGTGCTGTTCGCCGAGTCAAACCATCAGGCCAGACATCGTTTGGTTTGGTGAAATGCCATTTCATATGGACGAAATAGAACGTGCTGTACAAGAAGCTGATGTATTTATTTCTATCGGTACTTCAGGCAATGTCTACCCAGCAGCGGGGCTGGTGCAAATCGCTAACCACTATGGAGCGCATACGGTAGAGCTTAACCTAGTGCCAAGTGACGGGAATAATGACTTTTTAGAGGCTCATTACGGGCTGGCTAGTGACGTGGTACCTAGTTACTTAACACAATATTTAAAAGGCAAATAAATGGACTTGAGTCTTTATTGGGGCGAATTTTTGACGATAGCTGGCGTGCATTTATTGGCGGTAGCAAGCCCAGGCCCTGATTTTGCAATCGTATTAAAACACAGTATTAATTATGGGCGTCGTATCGCTATGATCACCAGTATAGGCGTGGGTGTAGCGATTTTATTACATGTAACCTATTCACTGTTAGGAATAGGGTTATTGCTAAAGACAAACCCGCTTGTGTATACGATTTTTAGTTATGTAGCCGCAGCGTACTTGGTTTACATCGCCATTGGAGCATTAAAAAGCAAGGCGGCGGACACGACTGAACCTGCCAGTGAAGTCAGTTCAAGCGAGATAAGTGACCGAAAAGCCTTTGCTATAGGGTTTTTAACCAATGGCTTGAACCCGAAGGCCACCTTATTCTTTTTATCGGTCTTTGCGGTTGCTGTGTCAGCGCAAACACCGAGTAGCATTAAACTAGCGTATGGGGTGTATCTAGCCGTGGCGACAGGTATGTGGTTTTGTTTTTTATCGTACCTATTAAGTACACGCAAAGTGCGAGCTTTCATTCGTCAATACAGCCATTGGTTTGATCGCATTATGGGGGCTGTGCTGTTGTTACTGGCTGCGAAACTGGTGATCGTGTAAATCAATTTGGTGAAAATATAAACACGCTGCTCTTAGCAAGCTAAGTGTCAATCAGATAAAATTAACCATGTGCGGTGAAAAAGGGCAGTTTGGTGGAACAAGATAATAAAAATAACCTAGGTGGTAATGTTGATAAGTCGCTACGCGGGGAAACCCCGTTAGACCTGAATGCGTGTGTAAAAGAGGGGTGGCAACTTTCAAAGCAGCATTTTTATAGCACTTTGCAAGGCGGGCTATTCACGCTAGGTATTATATTAGCCATGCTGATGTTAATTGGCCGCTTTGTCAGCATTGATGACTTACAAAATCCCTCTGTTTCTCTGAGTTATGGATTGAATCTCTTATTCACCTTGGTGACGACGCCTTTAATAACCGCATTGATGATGATGGGTATCGGCCATAGCGTTGGAGTTAATGTACCGTTTTTAAGTTTAGTAAAACGACTTGCAACTTCTGCATTACTGATTTTAAGTGCGTTAATGCTCGGTGCATTGGCCAACCTTGGCTTGGCGCTTTACATTTTACCAGGCTTATACTTGGCGATGTCCACTGGGTTTGCTCTGGTGCTATTAGTCGAGAAAAAATATCGTCCTAGTCAGGCTATTCTAGTGTCAATGCGCGTGTTTAATCGCTATTGGGGTCCGTTAAGTCAATTTTACATTGTTTCATTTATCCTTTTTGTTGGCGGGCTTTTCACGTTCGGTATCGCACTTATTTGGATTGTTCCTTGGTATCTTCATACTAAAGGTGTGTTGTACCGTACCTTGTTTGGTGTTGAAGTGTTGGGACAACCCTCCACTCATTCCAATAATAAAGATTCGGTTTTTTATGCCTAAAACTCATGATAAATACCAAAAGCTACGTTACTTCGCTGCCGCCTGCGGATTGTTTGCGATTATGTACATTGCTGATGACTACTTTGACAGCCAACTGCCTGATACAAAGTTACAACTCACTGAAACGGAACTGCGCATATTAATTGACGATTTCGATCGTAAATCGACATCGTCAACTGATAGTGGTGAATCAAAAACAGTTCCTAATTTTAAGCAATACGATGATGTCACCGAAAAAAAGAAGGCGTTTTTTGCCTATTTACTCCCCGAGATACGCCATCAAAACAAGATTACATTGATAAAGCGCAAGGCGATAATGAGCATCGCCCAGCAGCTTGAAGGGCATCAGACGCTTAGCCCCTTCACAGTAAAACTACTGAAAAATATGCGCCGAGAGTACAAAATCGATAAGGGCTTAACCGATTTACAATCAACCGCTGTTTTACTGCATCGTGTTGATATGATCCCCCCTGAATTGGTGTTAATTCAAGCAGCAAACGAATCGGGGTGGGGTACCTCTAGATTTGCCAGAAAGGGATATAATTTCTTTGGCCTATGGTGTTTCAAGCAGGGCTGTGGATTCGTGCCTAAACGCCGGAATGAAGGCACAGTTCACGAAGTGGCTAAGTTTAAAAATCTCTCTCACGCGGTAAAAACCTATATTAGAAACCTAAATCGTCATTACGCTTACAAAGAATTACGAGATATACGTGCAGATTTGCGCGCGCAAGACAAGCCTATTACAGCTAAAGCCTTGGTTCACGGCTTACAGAGTTATTCTGAGCGTGGGCAAGATTATATCGATGAACTGTTAAGTATGATGAGGGTAAATAAAGAGCACATGAATTTATGAAAAAGTGGTTAATAGCAGCTTGTATTATTCCAAGCTGCGTTGCAGTTGCACAACAGACAAATCAGCAAATGGCCAGTACAAACACATTGAACGTCGAATACAGTAGTTTTTATAGTCATGTGCGTAAACTGGATGATGAAGAGACAAGCGCGTTACAGTTTGCGTTTGGTTTTAAGCGGGTTCAAAGCGATACCTTATGTAGGATCACAAAAGCGTATATTCATACTCAAAAACAAGATATTCCTTTGTCGGTGACAAATGAGCAACGCTTCACCGTGCCCAGTGAAAAAGCCCTTAAAATGGCGAAAGCCGAAGTGGTATTGTCTTTAGTAGAACCAAAAAATCAATGTGATATGTCAGTTCAGCTCGAAACCAAACCTAAGTGGTTAAAAACGCAATATTCCGCAAATGAACTGGCGACGTTGTTCACGCAATACCAAACATTTTTTGATGATATGGGCAGCTTTTTGTCCTTCCTCATGCCCAGTGTAGATGGTTTAGTTGTGCACTTTACTGACACAAGTCTACATAAAACGTTGGCGAACGGATTAGTCATTGAAAAGGGTTCCTTGCATATGACAAAAGAGTGGATAAACCAAGGGCGCAGCTTAACGTTGCCAGAGATGCCGTTACGCATAACCGCTAACACGACTAAGTAACCTAGTATTGCTTAGAGTAATCTACTGTTCTCGCGCGCTCCCCCTAGTCGGCCGGTGATTTAAATAACCTTTCATTCATAACTGTGTAACCTATCGGTTATATGAAATACTTATATAATTCAATTAATTAAATATATTTGAAAGAGTCTTTGAATGCATTATGACGTTACAGTAAGGTTGCACGTCTAAACCTACTTGTGGAGTCAAAACAATTCTTTCAATCCGTGGTGAGCTACACCTTTTATCTGCGACACTGCTTGCGGCCGTCGGTTGGGTAGCCTCTAAACTCGTCATTGACGTGGTACCTGGAGATACTTTTTTAGCTGTGCGCTTTTTACTTGCCAGCGCGATTTTATTTCCTTTTTGTTTTCGTCAAATCTTGAAGATAAGCATAAAACGCATATTTGCTGTTTGTTCTGTAGGTGTCATCTTGGCGTTATCTCTGCAAGTCTGGGTGTATGCTGTGTCGATTACCAATAGCCTTTCAGAAGGTGCATTTATTATGAGCTTGGCCATGATAATCGCTCCTTTTACCTCTTGGATGATATTTCGCCAAAGGCCGCAAAGGGCATTTTGGCTCGCGCTACCTATCGCTATTATTGGTTTAGCACTGATGACATTAACAAATAGCTGGCAGGTAGAACCTAGCCAATGGTGTTTTTTAATCTCATCGACCTTGCTGTCGGTTCATTTTGTGTTTAACAAGCGAGTTACGGTCAATATAAGCCCGCTACTGTCCATTTTTTGTCAGTTATTAACCGTGGGGATCGTCAGTAGTGTGTTCGCGATGTTCTCAAAAAATGTACAGTTTGAGCTAAATCAGAACGTTATCATGTGGTTTATTGTGTCGATTGTGGTGGCAACGTCTATCCGTTATTTATTGCAAACCGTAGGGCAGTTTTCTGTGAATATGGAAACGGCTGCGCTTATCATGATCTTAGAGCCCATTTGGACCTTAGTGCTAAGTATGAGCTTATTAGATGAAGTGCTTGCGCCGCAAAAATTATTCGGAGCAGGAATTATTTTTATGTCGTTATTTGTCTATGTCAAACTCTCACGTCGCGGGTAAGCAGCACGGTATCAGCGCAACTAGTCTATTCGCAATTGATACCGAATCTGATCAGCGATGCGCTTGACGCTGTTTCTGCCTTCCTCAATGAGTTCCTCCGCTCGATAAAATTCCATCATGCCAAAATCGCGTAGTTGTGGCTCGATGAGTATATCCGGCGGATTACCTGCTAAACGTGAACGTGTGACTCGAGCCTGTAGTATGTCCAGTGAACCCGCCATCACCCCAATCATGCTAGGTGGGTGCTTTTTCACTGTGCGAGGCTTGGCAATTTCGCTGTTTAATTCAACGTGGTCTTGATCATCAGGTTTTCCTTCATTATCTAAAGGGTCGCTCTCTTTGTGCTTTTTATCGCTTTTGAACCACTTTGAGAACTGATTTTGACTCTTACTGAAAACATCGGAAATTTTTTGTTGGTTCCGTTCTCGCTCTTTTTCATTACTGTCTAGCGCTTGAGGACGAAAATCAGCGCTAAGGTTCACAGCGAATACGATATCGGCACCTAAATGACGACACAGATTAACCGGAACCGGATTTACCACACCGCCATCGACTAACCAACGATCATTAAAAGTTGTAGGGGGGAACAAACCGGGGATCGCACATGACGCGCGAACAGCATCAACTACTGAGCCGGTTAAAAAGTTGATTTCCCGGCCACTGTATAAATCGGTGGCAACACAGGCAAACGGCTTACACAATTCTTCAAAGGTTTCTTCACTAAAATTTTCTTCTAACGCTTTGAAGACCTTTAAACCGCTCACTAATCCCCCTCGATACAAGCCAACGCCCATTAACGCGAATACTTGCCACTCAGTTAAGCTACGTACCCACTCCTCTAAAGGGGCTAGCTTATTTGAAGAGTAGGCTGCCCCCACGTAGGCGCCAATTGAACAGCCTGCTACCACATCAATTTTAATGCCTAACTCTTCTAGCGCTTGGATCACACCTATGTGCGCCCAACCACGAGCAGCACCACTGCCTAAGGCTATGCCTATTTTCAATGTTTGGCTCCTAATCTATGCGAGTAATGGGAAGAGTTGAAATGTTGACGTCTTTTGGCGGGCTCAAATCGAGCGGATCAAACGCAGTATCGCCATTTGTTTCACCAAGGTTGTTTTCATTCAAATCTTTGAAGTTAAATACTTTTGGATCGGCCAAGTGTGACGGCACCACATTTTGTAGCGCTTTGAACATGGTTTCTATTCTACCAGGGAATTGGCTGTTCCATTGTTCTAACATCAGTTTCACTTGCTTGCGCTGTAAATTTTCTTGAGAGCCACATAAGTTGCAAGGAATGATAGGGAAGCCCATGTGAATTGAATAATCGGCGATGTCTTGCTCACTGCAATAGGCAAGCGGGCGTATGACGACATTTTTGCCATCATCACTTGTTAATTTCGGTGGCATCGATTTCAGACGACCAGTATGAAACATATTTAAAAACAACGTTTCAAGCATATCGTCTCTATGATGACCTAGCGCAATTTTAGTCACGCCCATTTTGATGGCATTAGTATATAAAATGCCGCGGCGCAAACGTGAGCACAGTGAACAGGTCGTTTTACCTTCTGGGACTTTATCAACCACGATTGAGTAGGTATCTTCTTCGATAATGGTATAATCGACCCCTAAATTCTCTAGGTAGTTGGGTAAAACATGCTCAGGAAAGCCTGGCTGTTTCTGGTCTAAGTTGACCGCAATAATGGAAAAATGAATCGGTGCAGATTTTTGCATATGCAGCAGCATATCAAGCATGGTGTAGCTGTCTTTACCACCCGACAAGCACACCATGACTTTATCGCCCTCTTCAATCATGTTGAAGTCAGCAATGGCTTGGCCCGTTTTTCGTCTTAATTTTGTCGCAAGTTTTTTTATACGTTTGCCGTTATCGTTGGCAACGTTAGGGCTTGCAGGGATGTCAGATGGTGTACTAGAAACATGATTCATGAAATTGGGCAACTGTTGGATGATGAAAAGAAAATACCAGCGGATTATAACGAAGTTATTCATGTATTTTAAGCGACATCGCTTGCCGATATTATAAAAATGATTACCCTATAGCTTCAGTCATATTATCGGGAATACTATGTCGTTTGCGGTTGACATCGAAAGTCTCAGTTTTACATGGTCCAAAAACAATTCACCTACCTTAACGATTCCAAGGTGGCAAGTGCGCACAGGGGAGCAGGTTTTCTTGCGCGGCCAATCAGGCAGTGGTAAATCAACTTTATTAAACTTATTGAGCGGAGTGTGCATTGCAAACGAAGGGCGTTTGTCTGTGTTAGGGAATAACTTAGCTTCCATGTCTTCACGTCAGCGAGATCAATTTAGAGCCCAATATTTAGGGGTGATTTTTCAGCAATTTAATCTGTTGCCTTATATGAGTGCGAAGGAAAACATTCTACTTGGCCAGTGGTTTAATAAAAAAGCGCACAAAAGCTCATTGAGCAAAAGTGAGGAGCGCTATCAATACCTTGGTGAAACATTAGGCCTAAGCCAAAAACTCCTTAGCCAACAGGCGTCAACCTTGAGTGTAGGGCAACAGCAAAGGGTGGCTGTTGCTAGGGCATTGATTTCTAACCCTCAACTTATTATTGCCGATGAGCCTACCTCAGCCCTTGATACAGAGCACCGAGACAAGTTTATTGAGTTGCTGTTAAATCAGTGCCACACAGATAACACGACCTTGGTGTTTGTGAGTCACGATCAATCATTAGCCAGTGCTTTCACTCAGCAAACCAGCATGTCATTGTTGAACACAATTGTTGAGCCAGAACGTCCGGTGGCCCATGCTAACTAAATTAGCGTTGCGCAGTTTAAAGGCCCGTAAGCTAATGGCAGGGCTGACCATTTTTTCTATCGCCGTGAGCATGTTTGTTTTGTTTAGTGTTGAGCACTTACGCAACGAAGTACGAGCAAATTTCGAACGCGCCGTGTCTGGCGTTGATATTATCGCTGGCGCTCGAACCAGTCAGTTAAATTTACTGCTTTATTCGGTTTTTCATATTGGCAATCCGAGTAGTAATGTAAGTTGGCAAACCTACCAGCAACTGAGTCAAAACAAGGCGGTAAAGTGGGCGATACCTATCTCACTAGGTGACTCGCATGAAGGTTTTCCCGTGGTTGGCACCACGAAGGCGTTTTTTAACCATTTTAAATATGCAGATCAACATACCATACAGTTTAAGCATGGTGGCATGTTTGACGGCTTGCACGAAATGGTTATCGGTTCTGAGGTAGCCAAAGCATTAGAATACCCTTTAGGACATCAGGTAGTATTGGCCCATGGTACGGGGAAAGTCAGTTTTACTAAGCACAAACAGTTTCCATTTCAAGTGGTGGGTATTTTAACGGCGACAGGTACACCAGTAGATCAAAGTGTGTATGTGCCGGTCACCGCGATTGATGCGATGCACACAGGCATGACGACGTCACCGCTGCGCCAACACAAAGAGCGCACTGTCGCTGGCGAACATGAGCATGAATTCACTCAACATGCGCAGCATATCGAACATAGCCATCAAGCATCTAGCGAGCAGGAGCGTAGCATTGACGAAAAACAGGCTCATCCAAATGACTCAGTGCATTTTGAAGACTCTGAAAACACGGGTTATGCCAACGGGCCAGCGTTAAGCGCTATCTTTCTTGGATTGAACAACAAAATTTCAACGTTGCAAATTCAAAGAGCGATTAATACGGACCAAGAAGCGCCACTGTCTGCCATTTTACCCGGTGTTGCTTTAGCGCAACTATGGGGCATTATGGCTGGGGTTGAAACCAGCTTAAGTCTGGTTTCAGTGCTTATTTTACTGGCGGCAATGCTAGGAATGCTGACGATGTTGTTAGCTTCTATGCATGAAAGACAAAGGGAAATTGCGGTACTAAGAGCATTAGGTGCAAATGCCAGTGTAATTGTTTTGATGATGGAATGCGAAGCGCTGTTTCTTGCGTTTTCAGGCTGTATTTTGGGTTACATGATGACCAATATCGGCATAGCGCTTTTCGCAGATTTGATACAAAGCCAATTCGGGTTAGTGATAAATCCATTGCCATACTCCGACGCGATCATCGGTTACACCCTACTTGGACTAGGTCTTTCAGCGCTACTTGCATTAGGTCCAGCGTTGAGTGCATATAAAAGCGCATTAAACAGTGGATTGTCGGTACGCTAAATTTGGTCGATACTAAATTTGGTCGATAAAATGTCACCGGAGAGACGACTCCGGTGTTATCACTTAAGAGCACACCACAGGGGAAACATACCCATCGGGTTTAATCGCCAACACATCACAATTGAGCTTATCAATAACATGCTCTGCTGTGTTACCTATTAACACCCCAGAAATGCCTTGTCTTCCTACTGTGCCAAGCACCACCAGTTCAGCATCAATTTTCTCTGCAAGCGCAGGGATAACGTCTTCTGGTAATCCTTCTTCAATATGCGAGCAGTTTTGTGGAATTTCATGCTTTTGAGCATGACGTAACATGGCATTATGATGATGGTCTTTAACCGAATCACTATACACTTGAGGGTCAAACTCTGGGATCTCTATGGCGATATTTACAGGGGTTCCTGGATACGCGTTGACCAAGTGCACCTCAGATGAAAGAAGGCCTGCAAACCCTTTAGCGCTTCGAGTAACGCAGTCGTTTAATGCAACATGATCATCGTCTTCAACACCGACGCTTACTGCACCAAGTACTTTGCCGCCAATGGGCCAGTCATGATCCTTGACCAATAGAACTGGCACTGGACTTTTACGCATAATATGCCAATCCGTTGGAGTGAATATGACCGCTTTTAGGGTGTCGTTTAATTGTGTACCCTTTACAATCAAATCATAGTTATGCTTCATCACGCGGCAAATAATGCTTTCCCAAGCACGGTTGTGCCACTCTACGTTCAAGTCTATTTTGATGCCGTGTTGCTTTTCAATCGGCGCTACCAGTTCAGCCAGCCACGCGCTTTTATCTTCAATCACGGCGAAGCGCATATTCTCTCGCTCATCGGTGGAAAGCATGGTGGTCATTTCGTAGGATAGGTCGTAAATAGGTAAAAAAGCGGTAATTTGAGCTTGGGTTATTTGCGCAATTTCTATCGCGCGCATGAGCGATTTCTGCTCTTCGTCTTCAGGATCGATAACTGCGAGTATTTTTTGATATTTCATCATTATTCTCCGCCGCTGATGTGACACTTTGAGTGTACGAGACTAACGTTAAATTTGCCATTTAACTTACTATTATATTGATTTAACGCAAGTTATTTTATACACCTGCGGCTAAATAGTGTTTAGGAATAAAAGCTAAGGAATAAGGGTATAAAAATATAGTGTAAAAAATAAGGAGTAAGAAATAGTGGTAGGATGAAGTGCCAACAACTAAGCACTTGTTGCTTCAGCGGTCTTACCTAAGCTAGACATAAGCACGCCAAAGCATGTGTAACGCAAAACCGAGTAAACACAGTGCAACGATTTGACGCGTTTTAGGATTGGTGAGTAGCGTTTTCATTGATTCAACGCCAGCGGCCATAACAATAAGTGCCGGCAGGGTGCCTAGCCCGAAAAATAACATGACCAATGCGCCGTTGATTGCACTGCCACTGGCTAAACTCCAGGTCAGGGTAGAGTAGACTAAACCGCAAGGCAGCCATCCCCAAATAATCCCATAAGGTAAAGCATACAGAGGATGTTTAAACGGTAATAATGATTTAGATAACGGCCGAACATAACGCCATAGCTTAGCACCAGCACGCTCTAAATAATGTAAGCCACGCCACCAATTGCCCACATAACACGCCATAGCAATCAGAAATAGTGCGCTGATGGTGTGTAAAATAGGAATCGATTTAACGATTTCTGCGCGCTCTACCATGCTGCCTAAATATCCTGTTAAAGCCCCCAGTAATGCATAACTCGCTATTCGCCCAAGATTGTAGGTGAACACGTACGGCCACTGCTTAGCTCCTTTAGGCACAGCAAAGTGAAAAGCGCTGACCACGCCACCGCACATACCAAAACAGTGCACACTGCCGGCTAAGCCAATTAAAAACGCAGCAGTTATATTAAGGTTGGTCATTTGGCGCTATAGATTGTTGTTTTTTTTCCTCAACACCTTGGTTAACCTCAGGGGTTTTATCAGAAGTCTTATCGTCGCTTGTCGCCGGCGATTTTAAATCATCGTCAAACAAAATACTGTAGCCGTGACGTTCAAGGTCCTCAAACTGATTACTTTTGACGGCCCAGAAAAAAATACCAATCGCTAAGGAAACGATGATGATCGCCAGAGGAATTAAGATATAGATAATGCTCATAGAATAACCTGCAAGTTTTACTTGAGTAATCGTACGGAGTTAACGACCACAATGATAGAGCTGAGTGACATGCCGATAACGGCCATCCAAGGCGTTAACAGCCCGCTAACCGCTAAGGGCAGAACGAGTACATTGTAACCTAGGGCCCACCCCATATTTTGTCTGATCTTTTGCTTGCAGCGTATAGCAATCTGGAACAAATAGGGTAACTTGCTTAACGCATTTTTAAGCAAAATAACATCAGCTGAGGTTTTGGCTAAATCAGCACCCGCGCCTAGGGTAACAGCCACATCTGCTTGGGCTAAAACTGGCGCGTCATTTATGCCGTCTCCAATCATTAATACGCTGTGCTCATTTTCTTGAAGACGTTGAACAAACGCTAATTTGTCTTGAGGTGATTGTTCGGCTAGCCAATCAGAGATACCTATTCGCTTAGCGACTTGGCTAACGTTTGTTTGACTATCGCCACTGAGCAAGGTGATGTCTTTACGGCTTAAACGTGCAAGCATGTCTGAGACATCAGGGCGCAGTGTATCGCTGAGTTCGAAACCGCAAACAAACTCACCATCGATGCGCATTACAATACTGCTATCTTTGAGTTGTTCAGGTACGTTAGCGTTTTTAGATGCAGCACTGTGCGCTGCGAATAGCTCAACGTATTGCTGATTTACTTTTGCACTAACACCTTCCCCTAATGAAAACTGAAAGTCCTCGACTTGGGTAAACACAGGGAAAGAGGAAAAAGCACGTGCAATGGGATGCTCAGAATACTGTTCTACGCTGTGAGCATATTGTAAAAGCTCTGTATCACTTAGAGCCGAAATATTGTACATGGCACTAATTGACACTTCACCTTGAGTCAAGGTACCTGTTTTATCGAGTACTAGGTGATCTACTTGGGTCAATTGTTCAAGTACGTCAGAGCGTTTAAGTAGCACGCCTTGTTTATTCAAATTGGCCATGGCAAAAGACAACGCTGAAGGGGTCGCCAGCCCAAGGGCACAAGGGCAGGTTGCAATCAATACTGAAATCGCAATCCAGAATGCGTCAGGATCACCTTGCAACCACCAAAATGTAAAACTGCCGATTGCAAAAAATAATACGGCCAACACAAAGTACTGTGAGAATTGGTCGGCCATGGTGGCAATTTTTGGTTTACTTGCCATTGCTTGCTCTTGCAAGCGAGCAATTTGATTAACTAGTGCATATTTAAATTGTGACGTGACCTTCAGAGTCAAGGTGCCGCTTTTATTGATTGTGCCACCGTATACGGCGTCTCCCGCGTTCTTATCGACCGGATAAAATTCACCTGTAAGTAGGGATTCATCAATTTGCGCATGGCCCGTTAAAACCAGCCCGTCAATAGGTATCGTTTCCCCAGCTTTTACTAAGATCACATCATCAAGTTGCAGCGATTTTGCCAGGGTCGGCTGAATTTCCTCCTCTACCATAAGGTTTGCAGTGAGCGGTATGTATTGCAACATGTTTGCGGATATCTGAGCGGCTTTGTGGCGCGCTTGATGTTCAATAAACCGGCTTACTAACAGCAGAAAGATAAACATACACACGGACTCAAAATACACTTGGCCATGCTCGAAGACAGTTGCCCATACGCCAGAAAAGTAAGTTGCTAGCAGTGCAATAGAAACGGGTACATCCATATTGACCGTTTTTGCTTTTAAGGCTTTATAAGCACTGTGGTAAAAGCCTGCACCAGAATAAAACACCACAGGCGTACTTAATACTAAGCTTATCCAATTAAAAAATGAGCTGGTTTCCTTTTCTAAATCACCAAATAAATCAAAGTAAACGCCAATCGCTAACATCATGACTTGCATGGTCATAAGGCCCGCTAAACCAATGCGTTTTAATTGCGCTTTGTGAGATTGTTGAAACAGGGCTTCGTGTTGTTCTTGTTGAAATGGACTTGGGTGATACCCAATTCGCTCAATGGACGCCATAATTTGGCTTAAGCTTAATGCATCTGAATACCAACTAACGAGAGCGCGGTTAGCAGTCACATTGACCGACACTTGTTTAATACCAGAGACTTTAGATAATTGCTTCTCAATCAACCAACCACAAGCAGCGCAGCTTATACCGCTCAAACTAAGCTGAATTTCACTGATCTCACCTTGATGCACGACAAAATCTTGTTGGATACTTTGTTCATCAAAGATGGCAAGTTGGTCAAGGGTCTGTTGAATATTATCATCAGCCTTAACGCCTGGCTCAGTGCGAAAACGGTAGTAATCTTCTAAACCGTTTTCAACAATGGCTTGGGCGACTGCTTGGCACCCAGGGCAGCACATTTGGCGCTCTATGCCCAAAACATGAGTATTGTATTTATCGCCATCGACAGCAGGTAAACCGCAGTGGTAACAAGGTATAGTATTTGTCATTAAGGGTTAAAAATAATTGGGTCTGCATTTGGAAAAGAAAGCGTTTGCTGTACTTTCCATTCGTTATCGTGGGGGGTAAGCGCGACTTGCCACTTACCGGTTAAATCATGCTCTGTGCTACCACGATAAATGCCTTGTGCATCTCTGAATAAATCGACAGTTTGATCTTTTGGAGCTTGAGTCACATGGTAAAAAGCGAGACGAAGAGCAGCCCCAGTTTCTGGCGTACCATTTATAAAACGTAAACTGATGTCTTGTTCGTTAACGATTAATTGCGTTTCAATATTTCGTGCTTTGGCTGCCTGAATTTTTTCTAAGCTAATATTGATTGCCTTACCTTGCTTATAATAATCGTCGACTACCATGGCATCTTGACCATCAAACGCGAAACGCAACATATTAAAACTCAAAATCATGGAGCACACTGGGATCGTAATTAGAAACCACGGCCAGAACTGTTTATACCATTTTTTTTTGTCTGTAATGGACGGCTCTGAAGTAGGGGACATAACAACCTTAAATAAATGAAGAATATAAAAAAGCCTCGCACAAGCGAGGCTTATTCTAACCGAAAACGGGGTTATTTATCTTGCGATAAACTGTAAACATATGCTGCAACCAAGTGAATTTTCTCTTCGCCCAAGGTTTTCTTGAATGAAGGCATCACACCGTTACGACCATAGGTTAGCGTTTCAGTAACTGCTTTATGGCTGCCACCGTATAACCAAATATTATCGGTTAAGTTTGGCGCGCCCAGTGCCTGATTACCTTTACCATCAGGACCGTGACATGCTGAACAAATAGCAAAGCGAACTTTACCTTTTTCTTTTAAATCAGGGTCTACTTGGCGTCCACTCAAACTAAGAGCGTAGGCAACCACTTCTTCGATACCTTGCTCACCCATTGCTGCAAGTTGTGCAGGCATCGCTGCTTGGCGACCTAAGGTTAGCGTTTCGGTAATTTTAGCCGGCGTGCCGCCATACAACCAGTCGTTATCCGTTAGGTTAGGGAACCCGCGTTGACCGCGTGCATCTGAGCCATGACATTGAGAACAGTTTTGGCTAAACAAACGTTGACCTACTTTCAATGCTTCAGGATCTTGTGCTAAAGATTCGATAGGTTGCTTAGCGTAAGCAGCGAAAATGGGTGCAAAACGTTCTTCTGCAAAATCCAGTTCGCGGTCATATTGCACAATATCGCCATTGGCTTTTGCATCAATTCGCGCTTGCTCAGATTCAGCAAGTGAACGGATGTCTTGGTTAGAGCTCTTCCAACCTAACACACCTTCAAAGCTGCCTAACCCAGGGTAAAGTATAAAATACAAAAATCCCCAAACGATGGTGGCGTAAAACATAATTGTCCACCAGCGCGGTAACTGATTATTTATTTCTAGAATGCCATCATATTCATGATGCATGTCTTCGCCTTCAGGGACGCCGGTTTTATTGCTTAAACACCAACGCAATAATAAAAAACATCCAATAATTGTTCCCAGTGTGATAACTGTGATCCATATGCTCCAAAAGCTACTCATGTGTGCCTGACTCCCGCTTTTCTTTTTTGTCCTCATCAGCAAAAATTAAGTTGGCGGCTTCATCGAAGCCGGACTTAGATTTTTTGCTGTAGGCCCAAATAACAATACCTATAAATACAACAAATACGATTAGGGTAAATATGGTTCCTGTAATTGCGTAATCCATATTACTTCAACGCAGTTCCAAGAGATTGTAAGTATGCAACTAGTGCATCTATCTCATATTTACCTTCAACCGCAGCTTTCGCTCCCGCAATGTCTTCGTCGGTGTAAGGCACACCAAAGTCACGGAAAACAGCGAGTTTCTTAGCAGTCAACTCACCACTAAGCTGATTTTCAAACAACCAAGGAAAACCAGGCATATTGGATTCAGGTACTACATCACGTGGGTTTCTTAAATGTACACGGTGCCATTCATCACTATAACGACCGCCCACACGGGCTAAGTCAGGTCCGGTGCGCTTAGAGCCCCACAAGAATGGATGCTCCCAAACTGATTCACCTGCAACAGAGTAGTGACCATAACGCTCTGTTTCAGCGCGAAATGGACGAATCATCTGACTATGACACCCAACACAACCCTCGCGAATGTATATGTCGCGACCTTCCATTTCCAAAGCTGTGTATGGCTCAAGTCCGTCAACTGGCTTCATTGTTTGCTGCTGAAACATTAGCGGAGTGATCTCAACCATGGCGCCCAAACTGATGGCAACCAATATTAAAATGGTTAATAGGCCAACGTTCTTTTCAATTATTTCGTGTGCGTTTTTCATCAATACTACTCCTACGCGGTTTGAGCTTCAGCGTCTGAACGAACAGTTTCGTCTTCAGACTTAGAACGAATGGTCATGTAGCAGTTGTAAGCCATAATAAGCATACCAACAACCACAAACACACCGCCCAGGAAGCGTACAAAGTAGAAAGGTTTAGACGCTTCAAGCGCTTCTACAAAACTGTAGGTAAGCGTGCCATCAGCATTAACTGCACGCCACATTAGGCCTTGTAAAACACCTGACATCCACATGGCAACGATGTAAAGCACTACGCCTATTGTTGCTAACCAGAAATGCACGTTGATCAAGTAGATGCTGTGCATTCTAGGTTTATTAAACAACACAGGAATAAGATGGTAGATAGAACCTATTGATACCATAGCAACCCAACCTAGTGCACCAGAGTGAACGTGTCCTATGGTCCAGTCAGTATAATGTGAAAGGGCATTAACGGTTTTAATGGCCATCATTGGGCCTTCAAAAGTAGACATACCATAGAACGACAATGACACAACCAAGAAACGTAAAACGGGGTCAGTACGTAATTTATGCCAAGCGCCTGATAGTGTCATAATACCGTTGATCATGCCACCCCAAGATGGAACAAACAGGATAATCGACATAACCATACCGACAGACTGAGTCCAATCTGGAAGGGCAGTGTAATGAAGGTGGTGAGGACCAGCCCAAATATAAAGCGAAATCAACGCCCAGAAGTGAACGACCGATAAGCGGTAAGAATAAACTGGACGACCCGCTTGCTTAGGTACGAAGTAATACATCATGCCCAAGAATCCCGCTGTTAGAAAGAAACCTACAGCGTTGTGTCCGTACCACCATTGCATAATAGCATCCACTGCTCCGGCATAAATTGAATATGACTTAAACAGGGAAACAGGGATAGCCATACTGTTACCAATATGAAGAACAAGAACGGTAAGAATAAATGCGCCGAAGAACCAGTTAGCTACATAAATATGTGACACCTTGCGGATAATCATAGTACCGAAAAAGTTAATCATATACGCAGACCAAACCAGTGCGATAAGGATATCAATAGGCCATTCTAACTCAGCGTATTCTTTGGTTGAAGTTAAGCCCATAGGTAAAGTTATAACCGCAGAAAGAATAACCGCTTGCCAACCCCAAAAGGTAAATGCAGCGAGTTTGTCACTAAAAATACGTACCTGAGAGGTACGCTGAACCACATAAAATGAGGTTGCCATCAGTGCACAGCCACCAAACGCGAAAATAACGGCGTTAGTATGCAATGGTCTTAAACGAGAAAACGTTAACCAAGGTGTGTCAAAATTAAGGGCAGGCCAATATAACTGGGCCGCAATAAACACGCCTAGCGACATGCCAATAATGCCCCAGACGACTGTCATAACTGCAAACTGACGAACAACTTTATAGTTGTAGTCAGGGTGTACTTGAATCGCTTCACTCATTTTAATGAATCTTCCACTTCAATAAGGATGTATGTGTCTCTCGTGTGTGTCCTAGCTCATGTTCGTTTTGTGTATGTGTACATTAAACAAGCGTAGCTATACCCATACACAAAACTAGCATGTTAAAAACCCGCGTATAATAATCAAAACAAGCCTAAAAAGATAGGTTGAAACGCACTTGTAAGCGCAGTTTCTATGTTGCAAACTTGATGCAAATCAAGTTATTAAATTACCTATCTGTGAATCGTACATTAATCAGGCGTTTTTGGCCTTTTGGCCTAATTTTACTTTTACTTTCTTTCGTTTACCTAAACTCAATAGATAATGTGAATACGCAGCACGGCGCGCAATGTGAGTTAATTGAAACGCAAACGTGCGTAGCCACTTTAGATGGCCGTGAGTTTGCTGGTCGACTTTTGCAAAATCCCCAAGTGGAAGAGGAACTACAGATTGAGTTGATTTACCCAAGCCAATACGATTTACAGCAGAGTTATATTCAAGGTATTAATATGTATATGGGGCAAACGGCCTTATTGAATACGAGCATAGAAAGTGATGCTGAACGGATTGTCTCAAAAAATACGTTTTTTCTCGGAGCATGCAGTGAACGAAATATGCGCTGGCAACTGGTGTTACTGTTTGTGAATGCAGCTAGCGGTGATGAAAAACGTGTGTTTTTTAATTTTGAAACCCAGTATTAAACAATACTGCCTCATTATAAGTAGCTAATACCAATCCGAATTAATAAGTGACCGTCTCAGAATGCGTCCAGCGGTTTTTGATTAAGGCGTCGCT
>OLHL01000011.1_pt1 | contig 107120 bp, 73 predicted proteins | sample 1609441 | NCBI WGS metagenome assembly OLHL01 (sample SAMN05416833, study PRJEB24817) | seawater metagenome | isolation source: Sea water | place: Canada:Atlantic | collected 2013-07 | reverse complement strand
GTTGCATGACTTCGAAAGAGAACAACTATTCATTCAGTCATGCGCCTTGTTTAAGTCCTTTTAAACTCTCGCTGAGTGATAACTTATTAACGTGGAATGGTATAATTGTCATAACGTCATGCAATCGCTTACTTTGTATAGTGCTTCATGACCATGGTCGATGCGTCAATTTTTGCCATAAAATCTGCGGCGGCCGGTACTTGCATAAAACTGCGCATAGAGGCTTCAGCGTCTTCCTCTGTCACCCAGTGCACTACAACTAGCCATTCACCATTTTGTCCCTTGGCTGTTTCACGCGAAATAAACCCCAGCTGCTTAGCCACATGTTCCACTTCTACAGCCTTATCAATTGGTGCAAACGCCTCATATGTCACGCCTTCTTTCAATGTAAACGTTGCTACTTCAATCACCTCTGCATAGCTCAATGTTGGAATTAATAACACCAGACTTAATAGCACTTGAGTAATCATCTTCATCTTATTCTCCGTATCTTCTTTTCAATTTTTTATTTGACGTTGTTATAAGTATTACAACGCGTAACGCACACCAATCACCACTTCGTGACTCGCTATATCATCGATTTTAAAGCCGTCAGTGAACGAGTCTTGTCCCGTATTGATGTCGCCAAACGAGGCATATTGGTATTCACCGTATAGACTAAATTTTTGTGTGATTTGGTAATTTCCACCAAAGCCCACATTCCACGTAAATTGGGTAGCATCACCGTCGGCGTATGCATCATAATAACCGTCTACTGCTCCGTCGAAAGCATCGAAGCCAGCAACTCCCTGCCCACCTAAGCGCGCAGAATAACTGTTATCGGAAACGCCCACTCCAACTTTTATATACGGCGTGAAAGCGGTCTTATTTGGGAAGTCGTAAAAGCCTTCCACGGTTAGCGTTGTACTCTGAATGTCGCCATCAAGAATGTATTCTTGACCTTCGCGCGTACCAGTACCGAATTGTGTTTCGCTAAAGCTACCTTCTCGATAGCTTAAGCGCCCTTCGATTCGAAAGTTATCATCGAATTTGTATCCTAAACCAATCCCACCGACCACGCCGTCCCCGGCATCAAATTCAGCTGGGAAATCAGCATCAACAGCGATGTTTTGACCAATGGCTTCAGAATCATTCACCTGTTGGCTATAGCCTACCTGTCCTGAAACATAAAAACCGACCTCAGATTTATCCGCTTGGGCAATTTCCTGTGCGTAAACCAAAGTAGGCAATGCAGATGTAAGCGCAGTGGCGGCAACCAATGCAGTATTGCGACATTTCATAGTGACTCCAATCAGTGTTTTTTTGCTTCAAAAACGTTTCAAAGCAATCTTTAAATGGGTTAGTGCTAAGTACGGAGCTATTATGACGTTTACAAATTGATATGAATATGCACAATAAACACATTTAACTATTCCGAAAAACAGAACAATGATTAATTACCTACGCCATATGGCGGTATTCGTAAAAGTGGTAGATGAAGGGGCCTTTCGCGCTGCTGCCCGTGAGTTAGGTGTGGCGCCTTCTAGAGTGAGTGAAACAGTGTCAGATCTAGAACAATACTTAGGCGTTACACTTTTCTATAGAACAACACGCAAACTGTTTTTAACCAACGAGGGCCAGCGTTTTTACGCACATGTGGTGAATATTACAAAAAGTGCTGAGTTAGGCGTCAATGAGCTCAACAGTCGTACTCAAGATTTGATCGGAGAACTTAAAGTTTCGCTCCCGGCATTTTTAGCGTCGTCTGCACTGTCGAGTGCGATTGCTGAATTTGCTCACCAATATCCCAAGGTGTCATTGCATATTAATTACACAGATACGAAAGTGGATATCCTAAAAGAAGGGCTTGATATGTGTATTCGTGCGGGTTGGCTGCAAGACAGCTCAATGATGTCCCGCAAGCTAGGAGAAAGTAGGCGCTTTTTGGTAGCAGGAAAAGCCTATGTCGATGCTCGCCCACTCGCCAAGCATCCATCAGATTTAGCCGACTGGGATTGGGTGCACTTTAGCATGCGTAACACCACAACCGAATTTGTCTCTAAAAAAGGCGACGTAGCAAGCGTCACTGAAAAAACACGTATCAAGCTAAATAGCGCCGGGGCTTTACTGCATTTTGTTGAGCAGAATTTGGGGCTCACTATTTTACCAGAGCACTTAGTGACTCAAGGAATAAAATCCGGCGAACTGGTACATGTATTACCCCAATGGGAGATAAAGCCTCTTGGTATTTACGCTCTATGGCCTGACGCTTCTCGCAGAGAGAACCTCACCCTACAATTGGTGCGATTTTTAGCAGAGCGAGACTTATCCTAAATCTCGCTAGAGTTAAAAACGATACAATTACGTTTACTCAGCCTCACCTTTTGGCTCGCCTGCATATTTTTTGGGCATTTCTTTGATGTACAAATCGTGTTTCGAGTAAGGGATCTCAATTTTACACTGCCTAAATTGTTTAAATATTTCGCTGTTTAAAATGTCTATGACTCGACCTCGAAGTGCTGGTTTGGTTATCCATACCAGTAATTCAAATTCCAGAGCAGATGCACCATAACGACGAAAGCGCACTCTTGGTTCTGGATCTTCACATACATATTCTTTTTCTGTTAACGCGATTTGCATCAAGACTTCACGAACCTCATCAATATCTGCATCGTACGACACACCCACAGGTACTCGGCAGCGAGATTTCTCATGCGGCCCACCAGATTCGTTAATGATTTTAGAGTTGCCCATGACAGAGTTCGGGATTGTGACCTCCACATCTTCACGGGTCAGCATTCGCGTACTGCGCATGCCGATATGGGTGACCTCCCCGCGTTCACCAGAATCAAGTACAATGTAATCGCCAATCTTATAAGGGGCATCAGCCATGATGAACACGCCCGAAAACAGATTAGCTAAGGTGTCTTTAGCAGCAAAGCCCACAGCGATACCAACAATCCCCGCTGATGCCAGCCAAGCAGTCATGTCAACGCCCCAAACCGAAAAAACGAAGTACACACAAAGCACTAAAATAATGATGTTTACCAAGTTTAAAAACAGAGGCAGTGTTTTATTGTTCACGGCGTGAAAACGGTTGGGATTGAGGGCAATTTTGCGCAGTACTACGTGGTTTGCGCGCAAAAAGAATGCGGTCCAAATCAAGATTGCTACCGACTGCAGCGAGGAAAAAATGATATATCCACTGAGCTCAGACGGAGCAACAATAGACGCCGCACTGGAAAACCCCATTAACAATAAGCTGTAGTAAATTGGTGTATGCAGTAGGTTTAAAAAACTGCTATCTAAACTTACATGGATACGTGCAATAAAGGCTTTAAGCCCCACCATCAATACGTATTTAAATATCGACGCGACGATAAATGAAAGCGCAATGACAAGCCCGGCTTGGGTGTAAATATTGTCTCCGAAAATCTCTAGAAATGGGGTTATTGCTTGGTTTAACTGCTCAAACATGTAGGTGTTTCCACGAATTTTATAGGAAGTATAAGCGAATGCGCTTTTTATAGCAGTATAAGCGCCAGCGCAACACTTATCCTAACGTCCAATTCAACCAAGATCAGATGGAAAGTTTAAAGGGCCAGTCATTTCTGCTGTACCTTTTTCGTGGTGAAAAAGTCCGACAGGAACAGCATGGAAGTGAAAAGCATAGCCCATGAGGACTTTCGATACGTTATGCGCACAAGTAAGAGTGTTAAACTGTAGCTATGCTCGCATCAATCCTTTGCTATTTTAACCAGAAGCTCGTCGATGGCTATCCGGCGGTACTTATCGGCAATGGGTCTATCTGCGCGCGGTGGAGCTTGTTTGGCCCGTAATAAGTAAGCTTTTGCGTCTTCACTATCTCCATCGTTAAATAAAAACTCACCATAGAAAAAGTTAGTATCAATGCTAAATGGATGACGCTCTACGGCTTTACTCAACAATTTCTTGGCTTCTTTGTCACTGCCGAAGCTCAACGGCCAACCTGGTACCTTGTGGTACAGCGTACCTAATGAGAAGGTCGCAACGCCTTCTAAGGCGTCCCCGTCAAGTTTGAGAGATTTTTCAAACGAAGCTTTGGCTTTTTTAGCTAGCGAAAGGGCGTCAGTACCGCCGATTGCCGCAGCCGAAGTGGACTGGCAAATACCTAACCAGGCCCAATAGCCCGCATTTTTTGGCTCGCTGAGAACCAGTTCATTCGCTCGGCTGACAAGTGAGGTAAATGCCGTAATTTGCTCATCGCCCGTCATGGTATAATTCACTTTTGCCCAGCGCTGTTGCAATGCATGCAGCTCAGGCGTAACGCCAACATCAAGTTCGATACCCTCCACGAGCGCGCTGTTCAGGTCACTATTTAACACACCGTTCTCGCTAATCGTGCTACCACTGGCTCCGTTTTCAAAGGGGAGCTCAGCGTGAGCGAATGTTGATGCTAGGCTGCAGGTAAACAATGAAATCGCAATTACGCTGTTTATCGTCGCTACTCTATGGAAAGTTTCAACCTTTGTTTTACTCACTTAGTTTTACTCACTGTATTATGTCTGCCTTTGTGTTGAGCACTGGTTATTAAAACCGGTTAGTAAAAAGTGCATATCAGTAATTCTCAGCATACTTCGATATGCAAAGCCATCGCATTTAAACAGTGAGCAATTAACCATGCAGGCTAATAACAATCGACTTATAAGCCGGTGTATTGCTCTTATCTGCCACGCTGCCAAGTGGTATTAAGTCGTTCGTTTCAGGGTAATACGCCGCAGCGCACCCTCTTGGAATACCATATTCAACCAACGCAAAATCAGTCACTTCACGTAACGCAGCTTTGTCATGTGGCCAATGACTACGAATTCTTACACGTTGACCGGCTTTTAAGCCTAATTCTTCCATGTCTAAGCGATTCACAAACAACACTTTACGTGTACCGTGAATACCACGATAACGATCGTTATTGGTATACACAGTGGTGTTGAATTGATCATGACTGCGGATAGTCATCATCAATAAGTGCCCCGCTGGCACGTCAATATTTTCAATGTCGTGTACCACAAAGTTGGCTTTACCTGTGGCGGTAGCAAATTGACGCGCATCTCTGACCGCATTAGGCAACACAAATTCGCCCAATTCATCAATGCGCTGATTAAAGTTTTCAAAGCCAGGGATCACATTGGCGATATGGTCGCGTATAAGTCGATAATCAGAGCGAAATGCTAGCCAGTCCAACTCGTCGTTGGGAAGTGTATTAACAGCAAGCTCTGCAAGAATATCGATTTCACTTTTGAGTAGCTCAGATGCAGGAGGAATTTTACCGTGGGACGTTTGCACTACCCCCATGGAATTTTCAACCGTAATCGTTTGAATACCGCTGGCTTGGGTATCAATTTCAGTGCGTCCTAAGGCGGGTAATATTAACGCTTGCTTGCCTGTATGTAAGTGTGAACGATTAAGCTTAGTGGATACTTGCACCGTTAATTCACACTGCCTTAAGCCTGCATCGTTAGCTTGGTGATCTGGCATGGCTCTGAAAAAGTTTCCACCAAGGGCGAACAAGACTTTTATTTGCCCTTTTTGCATGCCGTGAACGGTTTCGACTGCGTCTAGGCCGTTCTCTCGAGGCGGGCTAAAATGAAATTCTTTTTCCAGCGCATCTAAAAATTTAGGATCTGGTTTCTCCCATATACCCATGGTGCGGTCGCCTTGCACATTACTGTGACCTCGCACTGGGCATACGCCGGCGCCGGGTTTGCCTAAATTCCCTTGCAACATTAAAAAGTTCGTCATCAATTGAATATTGGCCACCGCATTTTTGTGCTGTGTCATGCCCATTGCCCAACAACAAATCGTCTTTTTAGAGGCACACGCAATATCTGCAGCCTGTTCAATCTGCGCTTGCGTTAGCCCACTGCCTTGTTCAATAGCGTGCCAAGTCGTTTGCTCTATATCACTTTTGAACGCGTCAAAACCATGGCAATAGTGCTCAATAAATTCATGATCTAGCACTGGCTGATGATGACTGTCACGCTCTATCAATGACTTGCACAACCCTTTGAGTAAGGCCACATCACCATTGATTTTAACTGGCAAATACAGGTCGCGTAACGCGGTTCCCTTTCCTACCACCCCAGACACCTCTTGGGGGTTTTTAAATCGTTTTAATCCTGTTTCATCCAGCGGGTTAATCGCAACAATTTTAGCCCCTCGGCGCTTTGCATCTTGTAGCGATGACAACATACGTGGGTGATTTGTCCCCGGATTTTGCCCAAAAACAAAAATCGCTTCAGCGTGCTCTAAATCCTCAAGGCTCACCGTGCCCTTACCAACACCTATCGTTTCCCCGAGGCCAACACCACTTGATTCATGGCACATGTTTGAACAATCAGGCAGATTATTGGTGCCAAATTTGCGCACAAATAATTGATATAAAAAGGCTGCTTCGTTGCCTGTGCGACCCGAGGTATAAAACGCTGCTTCATTCGGACTTTGCAGTGCGTTTAATTGCTGAGCAATAAGTTTAAATGCCTCAGCCCACTCAATTGGCTGATAATGACTCGCGCCTTCTGGCAACCACATTGGTTGTACTAATCGCCCTTGATCATTCAGCCAGCGGTCAGATTGACCGCGCATTTTATCTACACTGTGCTTTGCAAAAAATGCCGCATCTGCAGGCTTGGTCGTCGCCTCATCCGCAACGGCTTTTGCGCCATTTTCACAAAATTCAAACGTAGCGCGCTTTTTAAGTGGGTCAGGCCAAGCACAACCTGGGCAATCAAACCCTTCAATTTGGTTTAAATCCGCTAATAACCGCGTGCCTTTAATGGGGCCGGCTTTGGTGGTCACATTCTTGTATGCAGATAAAACCGCAGGGATCCCCGCGGCCCACTCTTTGGGCTGACTGATTTCAATACGCTGGCTATCCGCAGGATCAAATGAGGGTGATTTTGCAGCCTCTGGCGATTCGGTTTTCATTTTGGCTCCTTAAACAACGTTCACTCGCCTGTAGCGACAAGCTATGCGTTATGATTTTATATTTGGTAACTCACTACACAATTCTGTGGTCACAGGTGTATACATTGATACGGTTTTGACCGATGAAGCCCGCTATGCAAATATCGCATTCTTGAGCCAGCTCAATAGCTAAGCTAGAGGGAGCGCCCATGGCCAAGATCATACCTATGTTGGCCATGGCTGCTTTTTGCACGATATCAAAGCTTATCCGCGAACTTATCACCACACCATATTCGGGCGCTTTTTCAGCCGGTTTTTCAGCAGTTATCTCAGCCCCTTGTTTAGGCGTTTTCTTCGGTATTAATAGCGACAAGTTTGCCCCGATAAGTTTATCAAGTGCATTGTGCCGACCAATGTCTTCTCGCACATCGACAAGTTCACTATGGTGCGTATGCGCTTTACCTAGGATGAATAACCCAGCTCCGTGGCACCCGCCAGTGAGTGCAAAAACACCTTGCTGGCTACGCAAGTTAGCGGCCAAAGAGAATACTTCAGGGGCAGTTAGTTTAGTTCTACTTTGCGTTTCTTGAGCTGGGATTTTATCAAGCAAAACATCAATTGAGCGCTGCCCACAGACACCACAACCTGAATTGACGTATTCAATGTGACTGCCCCCTTGGCTGTGCAGCGAATGAATGTCGAAATGTGATTGGGGATGCAAAGTAACTAAAACTTGATTAGCCATGCTACCTTTAACGCGCCCGCTGCCGGTGTGGGTAATACGCTGTACGTCTGTATCATTATCAAGTAAACCACTGGTATGTAGCCAGCCTTTGACCAAGGCAATATCATCTCCTGGGCTGCGCATGGTGGTCAGTAGCAAGCTTGCTTTACCTGCTTGTTTAAGGGGGTGTTTTAGCCAAATTTCAAGGGGCTCTTCACTGGCAACTTGGTCGTCTATTGGCAGTCGTTCGTGACTTTTTGGAAGCTCAAGGCTGTTCCCCTCTTGTTTAAAAGAAGGCGCATTGGCGGATAACAAGCGGGTTATGGGAAATGTTTTGACTCTGCTCACCTTTAAGTAAAAGAAAATAAATCAGTGCTGACTGCCCTTGCTGAACTGTATGATAAGGCGCGCGCGAACCCAAAATGTGCACACGCAAAAAATGGTCGGCTTGCTCAACGGTTAAAAAATCAAACCCGATGCGCCTAATATTAGAATCCAGCTAGCGAAAAACAGTTTTAGATGTGTAGGTGAGAAATGCAGCACTAAACGTTTCGCTAAGATCCCCCCGATCACAGCGCCTGGCCCAGCAAACAACACAACAGGCCAATAAACGGCTTGACTGATCATGACATTATGTACCACACCTGACCACACAGTCGCAGCGCTCAATATCACCGCACATGCAATAGAAAATGTCACATTAAAACCGCGCATGATTAAGTAGACAGCGAGTAGCTCTCCTACACCGATTGACAAATATGCCGTAATTACGCCGCCACAAATACAAATAATCGGTAACAAAATACTATCTAACCGTCGTAATTGGGTTTTCAGTGAGCCACGGCCCGCCAGCGCCACCATTAAAAACATACTTATTGCGAGCATGATAGAAAACACACCAAAGCCAATGTGTAACTTATCGCCTTGGGCAAGTGCGCCAAACCAACTAGGGTTAAATTGCGCTATTAATAATCCAGCCACAGAAGCAGGAATACTCAGTAATAATACCGGATACAAGCTTTGCCACTGCTGAATGTGCAAGGTTTCTGTGCGCTGGGCATCTGAATATTGCGCTGCGTTATCGTCAAATTGCTCTATTGCTTGCACGTTATCGCCACTTTGCGCCAAGTGAAAGCGCCACCATGTCACCGCTCCGGCAGTCATACCAAAACACTGAATGGCAAAACTGGTGGCGACTGTTGCGCTAGGCGAAAAGCCCATTTGATTAAAGAAAGGTACGAACACCACACCACCGCCGGCACCGGTCGCATTAGCGAAAACGGCACCGAGTATGCCTAAAAACGTAAAACCAGCATACTGTACAAACAAGCGAATAGGCTCTTGTTGAAGCGCAAATACAAGGCACCATATTAGGATCAAGAAACCACGAATTTGCCCAGCAGAAAATTGAGAAAACATTGAATTTACACTACATTTTGATATCGACAGCACTTTGCCAGAAAACCCAAATTCTGGCAAAGTAATTCAGTTAATCACGGATGTTCGCATTGAATGCTCGCAGGTATTTTTATTCAACTTTCCCCTCCCCTTTGTTACGTTTATCACAGCTCGGCTTACCACAGTGAGGGCTTTGTCTTGTATGCTTGTGTTTTATTAAAATGATCCAAACGAGAGCGCTAAAGCGCAATGGTTAATTTAAACAACACTGACGAAAGCTGGGTGCTGACGTTGTCACCCAATCGCTCAGCAAACTGGGCACAAACCAAACTATTGATAGCTGTAGTGGCGTTTATGGTGCTGATGATAGCGTTAGCCTGGGCATTTGTCGGAGCTTGGTTAATTCTGCCTTTTGCTGGCATTGAGGTGGGCTTGTTGTGGTATATCTCCTATCGTGTGTCACTTTTCACTTATCAGCAGCAAGTGATTACCATCAGCGAAGGTATTATTAAGTTACAAGCGGGTACGTATCGGCCACGCGAGAGCTGGCGTTTTATTCGTCAGCAAACTTATGTAGGGCTAGTGGAAGCCAGTGGCCAATTTGACTGCATTCAACTGCGTTTTGTTGATGACACCCAACAGGTAGTATTCGGTGAGTTTTTAAATCAAAGCGACCGCTTAATTGTATTAGCGCACTTAAAAGCGGTGCCAATTCAGGTATTAAATGACAAATGGTGGCAAGCCTAACCCGCCACCTTCGCCTTCACTGTGTTGAACGACTAATACCAATCCGCATTAATAAGTGCCCCCTCAGAATGCGTCCAGCGGTTTTTGATTAAGGCGTCGCTATAAAGTAATGGTTGTTCCCTTTCGAATAGTGAGAACGCAGAGCAAAAGCTGCTGGGGCATTCCTTTCAGGCGAGTTTTAAAAGGGCTTACACTGCGTTGCATGACTTCGAAAGAGAACAACTATTCATTCAGTCATGCGCCTTGTTTAAGCCCTTTTAAACTCTCGCTGAGTGATCACTTATTAACGTGGAATGGTATAAGTATTTAAAAGCTAAACGCTAGCTTAATTTACCGTGGCATTGTTTGTACTTTAAGCCTGAACCACAAGGACAAGGGTCGTTACGGCCGACTTTAGGGCCTTCACGCAACGTGTTTGCAGGTCGTCCTGCTGGAGCCGCTTCTGGCGCTTGCTCAGGGGCTTGGGTTGCACTGGCGGTTTCATGTTCGTACTGCTTAGGCTGTCCGTCAGCTTGACGGCGCTGCTCTTCAACCGCTTCTACATCCGATTCCGCTTTTACTTGTACCTTGCTCAGCACAGTGACCACTTCGACTTTCAGCGCTTCAAGCATTTCAGTAAATAGCTCGAATGACTCGCGCTTGTACTCTTGTTTCGGGTTCTTTTGAGCGTAGCCGCGTAAGTGAATGCCTTGGCGTAGGTGATCCATGGCCGCCAAATGTTCTTTCCAGTGGCTGTCCAAATTTTGCAGCATCACTGCTTTTTCGAACTGGCGAAGCACATCAGGGCCAACAATCTCTTCTTTGGCTTTATAGCCTTTGTTCACTTCTTCTAGAATGCGTTCACGAATTTTCTCTTCGTATAGTTTGTCGTCTTCATCAATCCATTGTTGTAATGGAATATCCAATAAAAACTCACTTTTGAAGTGCTCTTCTAGGCCACTTACATTCCACATTTCACTCAGTGATTGGGGCGGAATATATTGGCTTATAATACTGTCTACTACGTCAATGCGTATCGCTTCAATGGTGGCGTATATGTCACCTTCATCAAGCAACTCGTTACGCTGTTCGTAAATAACTTTACGTTGGTCGTTAGCAACATCATCAAATTCGAGTAGTTGTTTACGCATGTCGAAGTTACGACCTTCCACTTTACGCTGCGCATTCTCGATAGCGCGCGTCACCCAAGGGTGTTCAATCGCTTCACCGCGCTCCATGCCTAAACGCTTCATCATATTGCCCATTTTTTCAGAGGCAAATATACGCATTAAAGCGTCATCTAATGAAAGGTAGAAACGTGAAGAACCGGCATCCCCTTGACGACCAGAACGACCACGTAGCTGGTTATCGATACGGCGTGATTCATGGCGCTCGGTGCCTATGATATGTAAACCGCCCGCTTCGATAACGGCATCATGATCTTTTTGCCATTGCTCTTTAATGTTCTCTACTGTACCGGGTTTAGGATCTTTAATGCCATCTACCGCGACCTGCCAGTTACCACCTAATACTATGTCGGTACCACGGCCAGCCATGTTAGTCGCGATTGTTACCGCTCCAGGCTTACCTGCTTGGGCAACAATGTCTGCTTCTTGTTCATGAAACTTAGCGTTGAGTACTTTATGGGGAATTTTAGCTTTCTTTAGAATAGACGAAATTAATTCGGAGTTTTCTATTGAAACGGTACCTACTAGTGTAGGTTGACCACGCTTAACGCAATCTTTGATGTCCTCCACTATTGCTTCGTATTTTTCTTGTGCCGTCAGGTATATTAAATCAGCCTTATCTTTACGTATCATAGGCTTATTGGTTGGTATAACCACGGTATCTAAACCATAAATACTTTGGAACTCGAATGCTTCGGTATCCGCTGTACCTGTCATACCCGCAAGCTTCTCGTAAAGGCGGAAGTAATTTTGGAAGGTAATAGATGCGAGAGTTTGATTCTCGTTTTGAATGTTCACCCCTTCTTTGGCTTCAACAGCTTGGTGTAAACCTTCAGACCAACGACGGCCTTCCATTGTACGGCCGGTATGTTCATCAACGATGACCACGTCATCGCCTTTAACAATATAATCTACATCACGGCTAAATAATTTATGCGCACGTAATGCGGCGTTTACGTGGTGCAGCAAAGAGATATTTGCCGCAGCAAATAGAGACTCATCTTCGCCTAAAATACCGCTGGCTTTAAGAATTTCTTCTACATGAATTTGACCTTTTTCGGTCAAATGTACCTGCTTGCCTTTTTCATCGATGGTGTAATCACCGTCGCCATTTTTCCCTTCCTCGTCTTCCTTATCTTGTAATTCCAACTGAGGGATAATGGTATTAATCTTGCGGTAAAGCTCTGAGCTGTCTTCTGCTTGACCAGAGATAATCAGTGGTGTTCTGGCTTCATCAATAAGGATTGAATCAACTTCATCGATAATCGCGTAGTGCAGTTCGCGCTGTACGCGATCGCCAGGGCTAAATGCCATGTTGTCACGCAGGTAGTCAAAGCCAAATTCGTTGTTAGTTCCGTATGTAATATCTGCCGCGTACGCTTCTTTCTTCTGAGCGTGATTCATACCAGGAATATTACAACCAACGGTTAAACCTAAGAATTCAAATAATGGGCGACTGCCATCAGCATCACGACTCGCTAGGTAGTCATTAACGGTAATAACATGCACGCCTTTGCCACTAAGGGCATTTAAATAAGCAGGTAACGTTGACGTTAGGGTTTTACCTTCACCGGTACGCATCTCGGCAATTTGGCCCGTGTGTAACACTTGGCCGCCGAGCATCTGCACATCAAAATGGCGCATAGAGAATACACGTTTACTGGCTTCACGCACGACAGCAAAAGCTTCAGGCAATAAATTGTCTGTGTCTTCACCGTCCTTTAAGCGCGTTTGAAATTCGCCTGTTTTGGCCTTGAGTTGCTCATCACTAAGCGCCTCATACTCCGCTTCCAACTGGTTAACTTGCTCAGTAATTTTATTTAGTTTTTTTAAAGTTCGGTCATTACGGCTACCAAAAACCTTGGTCAGAATACTCGAAAACATGGATTTACAGCTTCCAATCTAATAAATGAATGACCTTATATCCTTTAAGGGTATAAAAATCATGACTAAAATAAAACAAACTGCTCTGTACTGAACAGCTTGCCAATAATTAACGAAAATTGTTTCGTTGGGCTCATCAAACTGATAGGCCTGCGTCAGCTAAACGCATAAGTAGCTAATCACGGTACACAAATGGCAATGGGTCTTGCGGTTGCCCTTGGCGAATAACTTCATAATGTACATGAGCACCGGTTGAACGGCCAGTATTGCCCATTAACGCAATTGCTTGCCCTTTGGTCACCACGTCACCAATTTTCACATTAAGCGACTTATTATGCCCATAACGTGTGACCAAGCCATTACCGTGGTCAATTTCTACTAACTCACCATAACCATAGCGGCTTGCCGCCCACGTTACGATGCCAGCACCGGTCGCAACAACCGGCTCGCCTTCCGCTCCGGCGAAGTCTAACCCTTTATGCATGGTGGGTTTGCCAGTAAATGGATCAGTTCGAATGCCGTAATAAGATGATAACCAACCGGCCTCAATGGGGCGCCCAGCTAAAGCGCTTTCTTCGGTTATATGGTGACTCATTAAGATAGATTCAAGCGCGCTTAGCTGCTTCTCTTTATCTTCTAACTCGTCGAGCATGATTTCGATTCGTGAAACCACATTATATTGGCTGAGATCATTAGCGCTTAGCGCTGAGTCCTGTTCAACTTCAGCTGGCTGCGAAAAGCTAAATTCATCAGGGTTTAATTGGGCTTGCTCAACCAGCCTAGCCCCTAATGCATTAACACTGACTAGACGACTTTCTGCTTCCGCAAGCTTTTGTAACAACGTGGCTAAACGTTGTTCTGTGCTGTTTTTTAACTGATCAAGCTGGGCTTGCTGCTGATGTAAGCCAGATTGCGCTAACGACAATCGAGCTAAATTCTCGTTGGGTAAATCCGTTGAACGGCTCGAAATTAAAAAAACACCGCATATAGCAATAAAGCACGTCAATACCTGGCGCTTAGTTGGCCGGTAGACGAAACGTGATTTTTTACTGCGATACAGTAGTGTCAGACTCATTATTGAACGGATTCCCAAAAGTTTGGATGCTTTACATCTCTTATGAGGTGCAGTTTAACAAAGGGATCTTGATATACAAAATCAATTCGCTATAAACAAAAAATGCCGCTTAGAGCGGCATTTTAATATTAATTCGATTTAGTTCGCTAAAATGGGTGATGCAAACCTGATCGGTAACTCTTCACTATTGTCATAGCTAACGAATTCCCAACAAGCTTGATTCTGTAATAAAGCATTAAGCAATTTATTATTTAAACCATGACCTGTCTTATAAGCGACAAGCTCACCAATAATGCTGTGACCGCCTAGATATAAATCGCCAATGGCATCCAAAATCTTATGCTTAAGGAATTCATCACTGTAGCGTAACCCTTCAGGATTCAAAACACGATACTCATCCAAAGCAACTGCATTTGCCATGCTGCCGCCAAGGGCTAAATTATTCGCGTTCATATACTCTAGGTCTTTCATAAAACCAAATGTACGGGCTCGGCTAACTTCATCTACATAAGAAGATGAATCAAAATCTAATACCATATGCTGACGCGTTTGGCTGATCGCAGGGTGTTCAAAATCAATGCGAAAGTCCACACGGAAGCCATCATGAGGTCGTAACTCGGCCCACTTGTCGCCATCTTTTACTTTGATCGACTTTTTGATCTTAATGAATTGCTTAGGCGCATTTAGCTCTTCGATACCAACAGATTGCAATAAGAAAATGAACGGACTAGCGCTGCCATCCATAATCGGCAATTCATCACTATCGACTTCAACAATAATGTTGTCGATGCCTAAGCCAGCAAGTGCTGAAGCCAAGTGCTCAACGGTGGAAATAGACACACCGTCAGCATTGGTTATACACGTACACAACATCGTGTCACCCACCGCTTCGGCGCGAGCTGGAATATCCGCATGAGGCTCAAGGTCAACGCGGCGAAATACAATACCTGTATTCGCCGGCGCAGGCCGGAGAGTCATAGTGACCTTGTCACCTTTATGCAGACCAATTCCAGTCTCTTGAACAGATTGTTTAATGGTACGTTGTTTAATCATTTTATTTCTTGGCTCTAGTTAACCTAATAAAAAGCGGCACGTATTATATAAATTAATGTGTCTATTGTCAAAATAGTGTCACATTCACTATTTTCAACCCTATTGTACCTTACGCACTGTAAAGTAACGTAAAGCAATACGAAAACACATAATTTTAATAATTTACTGACCGTTTTTTAATCAGCTTGCTTACGTAAAAACGCAGGAATATCTAAATATTCAAGATCATTTCCTGAGTCTGTACGCTCTTCATTTACCACAGTACGACTGCTTTCAGTGGTCACGCTGGTTTGCATATTGTCAGTACCATTGGCTTGAATGCGTACTTCTTGCTGCTCACTCGGTACACGCGCTGAACTACGGTTTGATACCAAAGAGATATCAGGTTTACGTTCTGCGCCAATGCCTGTGGCAACTACGGTTACACGTAGCTCATCCGACATTTCCATGTCGATAACAGTACCCACGACCACAGTTGCGTTTTCAGAAGCAAATGCTTTAACTGCGTTACCCACGATTTCAAACTCGTCGATAGAAAAGTCAGGGCCAGCTGTAATGTTAACCAAAATACCACGCGCGCCAGACAAGTCGATATCTTCAAGCAACGGACAAGCAATCGCGCCTTCTGATGCTTCTTCAGCACGGTCTTCACCTGTTGCGCTGCCACTGCCCATCATCGCAGTACCCATTTCAGACATAACAGTTCTTACGTCGGCGAAATCCACGTTGATTAAACCTGGGCGGGTAATTAGCTCGGCGATACCTTGAACGGCACCACTTAGAATATCGTTAGCGGCGCTAAATGCTTGTAGTAAAGGTGTGCCTTTACCCATAACTTTTAGTAATTTTTCGTTCGGGATCGTGATCAATGAATCAACGTATTTAGACAGCTCTTCAATACCTTGCTCAGCAAAATCAGTACGTTTACGGCCTTCGAATGGGAAGGGTTTGGTCACAACCGCCACGGTCAAAATGCCCAATTCTTTAGCAATTTTTGCTACTTCAGGCGCAGCGCCTGTCCCTGTACCACCACCCATACCAGCGGTGATGAAAACCATGTCTGCACCTTCAAGAGATTGGCGAATGGTTTCGCGATCTTCTTCTGCTGCTTCACGGCCGATATTAGGGTTAGCTCCTGCTCCTAAACCTTTGGTAACACCAGAACCTATTTGCAAGGTTACGTTAGCAGACGAGCTACGTAAGACTTGCGCATCGGTATTGATGGCAATAAATTCAACGCCTTCAATGCACTGTGAAACCATGTGTTCGATAGCGTTACCGCCACCACCGCCGACACCAATAACTTTAATGACGGCTTCTTCGCTATGACTATCCATTAATTCAAACATATTTACTCTCCGGTTTTTGCGCTAAGACATGCAAACAAAATAGTCTGCGGCCTATAGTTTTTTAAGTTCATCTAAAAGCAGGTTTAAAACTCACCCTTAAACCAACTTTGAATTCGTTCCCAAACGCCTTCAGACGATTTGGTTTTTGCAGCTGTCTTGGCTGCTACGTGTTCTTTGCCGTATTGCAATAACCCTATTGCCGTAGCAAACGTTGGGTCTTCCACATATTCCGACAACCCTTTTATGGATAAGGGTTCACCTACTCTTACAGGCATTTGAAAAATTTCTTCGGCGAATTCAATCGCTCCTTCCATTTTGGCCGTGCCACCTGTTAACACGATCCCCGCTGCAATTTGCTCTTCAAAGCCACTGCTGCGTATCTCTTTTTGCACCAATTCAAATAACTCTTGATACCTAGGCTCAATCACTTCTGCCAGTGTATGGCGCGACATAGCACGAGACGGTCTGCCGCCTACGCTATGTACTTCAATGTTTTCTTCCATGCTAACCATGTCTTTTAGAGCACAGGCATAGTTAATTTTGATGTCTTCAGCATGGCTAATTGGTGTACGGAAAATTTTCGCAATATCGCTGGTAATCTGGTTACCCGCCACTGGCACCACTGCGGTGTGCCTAATCGCCCCATCAGTATAAATAACGATATCGATCGTGCCGCCACCTATGTCCACAACACATACGCCGAGCTCTTTTTCATCATCGGTCAATACTGCATAGCTTGAGGCTAACGATGAGAAAATCAGTTGATCTGTGGTTAACTCGCAACGTTCAACACATTTGACTAGGTTCTTCGCCATATCGTCAGCACAGGTAATAATGTGTGCTTGCGCTTCCATACGAACACCTGACATACCAATCGGGTTTTTGATCCCTTCTTGCACGTCAATGGTAAATTCTTGCGGTAATACGTGCAGTAAGCGACGCTCAGCGGCAATCGGCACGGAACGCGCGGCGTGGATCACGTTGTCAACGTCTTCTTGAGTCACTTCTTTGTTGTTAATGGGCACCATGCCGCTTTCATTTTGGCACTGTACGTGTCGCCCTGAAATCGACATAAATACCGACGACACACGGCAATCGGCCATTAACTCCATTTCGCTCATGGCGCGCTGCACTGATTGAACGACTAGGTTCAGATCATTCACACCGCCTTTGTCCATCCCTTTCGCTGGGTGACTACCGACACCAATCACACTGATCCCACCATCGTCGAGTAACTCACCCACGACGGCTTTTACCATGCTGGTACCAATGTCTAAGCCTACAATTAGCTTTCTATCTGTAACTTTAGACATACTGTGCTGCTCTCACTTTCATTAGCTCTCTTGTGAAGGTTGCTCAGGGGATTTCCATCCCACGGCTAAACCTGTGTCATAGCGTAAATCAACATAATCCACGGCTTTTTCATTTTTATTGAGCAAAGGATACAAATCGATAAATCGTTGTAACCTTGCTATGTATTCATTGCGACCTAAATTCAAACTGATGCCATTGACCAATTTTAAATGCCAAGCAAATCGCTCACTTAAAAACAATTCATCAATGCTCATTCCGGCACTCTCCAACAGCGCCTGCATTGAGTTGTAACCGTCAAGCGCGGTATGTTCGCTGCCCCCTGGGCCAAACAAACTGGGCAATTCAGGAGGTGTCATTCCTTTCGCAACGGCCCCTTCAAACGCATCACCATATTGATTGAGAATCAGATCGTCGTTCCACCTTGCGGCTGGTGTCTGTTCTAAAACATAAATTTTCAAACTATTCGGCCAACGCTTACGAATAGATGCGCGATAAACCCATGGCAACTGCTCAATATCTTGGTGTGCTTGCTCTACATTCAGTTCAAAAAAACTACCGGGTTGTGTTTTGCGTACTAGGGTTTCAACCTCACTTTGACTCACAAAGCGCAAATCCCCTGATAAAGCAATTTCTCGTACCGGTGATTTTTGTTCATCTTCAGCCCAGCTTTTTATCGCCCAAGCGCCATATACAATGCCAGTAAGCAATATCAGCAAAAACGCCATTCCACCGATAAATCGGAAGTTAGGCTTAGCTTTTTCTGTCATCGCTTCGCTGGTCATTTTGCTTAACCTGCCGTCGCTAACACAGCAAGTGATAACTGCGCAAAACTCAAACCCGCTTGCTTAGCGGCTAGTGGTACCAAACTCTTTTCTGTCATGCCGGGTACTGTATTGGCTTCAAGCAAATAAAACTGACCTTGTGCGTCTTGCATAAAATCAATTCTTCCCCACCCTGAGCCCGCAACAGCATCAAACGCGTTCAAAGCCAATTGTGCTAAGTCAGTTTCCTGCTCATCAGATAAACCACTAGGGCAAAAATACTCAGTCGAATTTGACTGATACTTTGCCTCGTAATCGTAAAAATCTCGTGGAGTCGACATGCTGATTGAGGGCAACGCTATGCCATTTAATAGGCTAACGGTGTACTCTGAACCTTGGATGAATTGTTCCAACAAAACCTTATCGTCATACTCAAAAGCCTGTTGAATTGCTGCAGCGAGTTGATGCGCATTTGAAACCTTAGCCATGCCTATGCTCGAACCTTCTTGAGCGGGCTTAACCATAACCAGATCCCCTAAGCGGGTCATTATATCCCCGCAGTTCGCTGCATTAAAGTCTCTTTTATCAGCAATTTCGTAATTGGCAGTAGGTAACCCCAAGCTTTGCCAAACTTGCTTACTGCGTATTTTATCCATGCACAAGGCTGAACCCAGCACACCAGTTCCGGTGTACGGCATATTCATTTGTTGTAAGGCCCCCTGAAGAGAGCCATCTTCACCACCTCGGCCATGTAACATAATCAGTACGCGGTCAAACTTTTGCTCCACTAATTCATGTAACTGACGATCAGCAGGATCAAAACCATGGGCGTTCACGCCCGCACCGACAAGTGCATTGAGCACAGCTTGACCTGAGCGTAATGAAACCTCTCGTTCAGCAGAGCGACCGCCAAACATAACGGCGACTTTTCCAAAGCCAGCTGGATCTTTGCTTTCAATTGCGTCTACGTCTATTGCATTTGTGTTTGTTGCGTTGATTGATGTCACTTCGACCATCCTTCACGTAACGTGCTTTTTGCTAATTTCATATCTTGTAGTTGCTTGGCGATTTGCCCGATATTTCCCGCCCCTTGGGTCATCAAAATATCTTGATCGTTTAAATTATCTGCCAATAATTTAGGTAGTTCGCTTTTGTCAGCCACATAAATTGGTTCAAGCTGGCCACGCTGACGAATACTGCGGCATAAGGACTTACTGTCTGCACCCTCTATTTTCTCTTCACCGGCAGAATAAACATCAAGTAATAACAGCACATCGACCTGAGATAAGACTCGGACAAAATCTTCGTATAAATCTCGGGTTCGAGAATAACGATGTGGCTGGTATGCCATCACTAGTCTTCTGTCAGGCCAATTATTACGTGCAACGGCTATGGTCGCTTCCACCTCAGTCGGGTGATGACCGTAATCATCCACCAACAGTACATCACCATCACCGGTAGCAAATTCACCTAGCATTTCAAAGCGTCGACCAATGCCAGAGAAGTTAGCTAATGCTGTTTTAATCGCCGAATCAGCGATATTTTCATCGGTTGCAACGGCAATTGCGGCCAGCGAGTTAAGCACGTTGTGCTTACCTGGGGCGTTAACAGTCACTTGTATATCGTCATGATCTTTACGTATTAAGGTAAATTCACTTTGATTGAACCCGTGCTTAACATTAGTAGCGCGCACATCTGCGTTTTCACTGTAACCGTACGTCAGGTATTTGCGCTTTATCCGCGGTAGCAGTTCGGTAATGACAGGATCGTCAATGCACAGCACTGCTAACCCGTAAAATGGTAAATTGTGCAGAAAGTCTATGTAGGTATCTTGCATCTTATCGAAATCACCTTGGTAGGTTTCCATGTGATCTGGTTCGATATTCGTTACCACAGATACCATAGGCTGCAGGTGCACAAACGATGCATCGCTTTCATCTGCTTCAGCAATTAAATACTGACTTGAACCCAGTCTTGCATTGGTGCCAGCACTATTGAGCAAGCCTCCGATCACAAACGTAGGATCAAGCTCTGCTTGTGCAAAGATGGTCGCAATCAAACTCGTGGTGGTGGTTTTACCATGCGTTCCAGCGATGGCGATACCATGCCTAAAGCGCATCAACTCAGCCAGCATCTCCGCTCTGCGAATAACGGGAATACGCTTTTCGTTTGCTGCGTTTACTTCTGGGTTGGTTGGGTCAATCGCACTGGATACCACAACCACATTGGCTTGTTCGACGTTTGACGCCTGATGACCAAAGAAAATAGTCGCCCCTAAGGCCGCTAAACGGTTGGTCATGCCATTGGCTTGGCGATCAGAGCCTGATACTTGATACCCTTCGTTTAATAACACTTCAGCAATGCCGCCCATGCCTGCACCGCCTATACCCACAAAGTGAATATTCTTAATTCGGCGCATCTCTGGCACATGGTAATGAACTTTATCGGGTGCGATCATTGCGCTTTCTCCACTAACAACTGGCAGCAATGAGTGACTCGTTGGACTGCATCTAATTTCGCTAAGGCACGGGCCTTGTTGCCCATAGCCACTAACATGTTCGGTTGTGCAAGGCAGATTTCTAACAAAGGGGTTAGTCCGCCGTTGACTAATTCATTTTGCGCAAGCAAATAGCCCGCGTCTTGCTCGACTAACGTTTGCGCATTTTTGGTTTGGTGATCGTCCACCGCATGAGGTAAAGGTACAAAAATAGCGGCCACACCTGCTGCCGCTACTTCGGCAACGGTTAAGGCACCCGCACGACAAATAACGAGATCTGCCCATTGATAAGCTTGCGGCATATCGTCAACAAATTCGGTTACTTGCCATGTTGAGCTGTCGCTAAATTGGCTTTTGTACAATTCATTGACTGAGGCCAAATGCCCCTTACCACATTGATGGCGTACCATAACGTTATCGTGTTTCGCTAACGCTAAAGGGACATTTTCATTCAATGCTTTGGCGCCTAAGCTTCCACCTAGAATAAGAATATTTAATGGACCATGGGTCTCAGATACCTGCTTCGGTGGAATTTCAGCAAAACCAGCTCGCACTGGATTGCCCACCCACTGATATTTATCCGTTAACTTGGTCTCTTGTTCCGTGGCGCTTGCGTTTTGCTGGGCATCAAATGTGTCAGCAAAACCGGTCAGTACTCTATTCGCAATGCGAGCTAATAAGCGATTGGTCATGCCTGGCGCAGCGTTTTGTTCATGCAATATCAGAGGTTTGCCCATCAACCATGCAGCGACGCCACCTGGACCACTTGCAAAGCCGCCCATACCTATCACCACGTCAGGCTTGACTTGTTTAATCACGCGCCTTGCTTGCAAAACCGCTTTGATTATTTTAAACGGCGCTGCGAGCAATCGAACGAGGCCATTTCCGCGCACACCGGCAATATCAATAAAACTGATATCAAAGCCGGCTTTTGGCACAAGTTCAGCTTCCATCCGCTGGGCAGTGCCTAACCAATGGATATGCCAATTTTGCTCTTTAAGGGCTTGTGCTACTGCTAATCCTGGGAATACATGACCGCCTGTGCCGCCGGCCATTACTAGCAGAGTATTCGTCATGGTAGAATCAATCACAGTCGGATTAGACATTGTCATCCTCCTGCTCTTCAGCCGTTGTGCGTCTACTGCGCTTGGTGGCTGTTTTGCCTTGATGATTATCCCCATTTGAGGCTGAATCATCCTGCTCAAAATCATCCATCAATGTATTCATTTCTTGTTCTTCATCGACAACGGCGTACGCCACGTCATCAAGAACCGTAGATACTTTTTTCTTACCTGCGCTACTGGTTGCTTTGGCTTTACTTTTATCTTTACCGCGATTAGGTTTTGCTTTACCACCACGGTTAATAGCTTGAATACCTTCAACGCGCATTTCAAAGTCGATACGCACCAATAATCCAACGGCTGCGGCCATAATAATCAAACTTGAGCCACCGTAACTCAATAATGGAAAGGTCAGTCCTTTGGTCGGTAAAATACCTGCGCTTGCCCCAACGTTAACCGCGGTTTGAAAGCTAAACCAAATACCGATGGAGTAAGCAAGATAGGCATCAAACGGGCGCTCATTCTGCAGCGCTTTACTGCCCATTTTCATGGCTTTAAGAACTATGCCCAGCATTAAGGCGAGCACGGTCAACACGCCGGCAAAACCAAGCTCTTCCGCTAAAATAGCCATAATAAAATCGGTATGTGCTTCTGGTAAATATTCCAGTTTTTGTAAACTGTTACCTAGCCCCTGACCAAATAGATCGCCGCGCCCGTAGGCCATTAATGATTGTGTTAACTGATAGCCACTGCCAAAAGGGTCAGCCCAAGGATCTAAAAACGACGTAATCCGCTTCATGCGGTATTCTTCGAACATAATTAAAAAGGTTACGGCAGCACCGCCAGCGAATGCTAAACCAAAGAACTGCCACAATTTAGCGCCAGCTAAAAATAGCAAACCTATGGTGGTACATAACATCACAACCACAGTGCCTAAATCGGGTTGCATTAATAACAAAAATGCAAAAGCAAAGAACACCACCAGCGGTTTAGCAAACCCTTTGATATTTTCAGTCACTTCTTCGTAGCGCCTGACCAAATAACCCGCTAAGTAACAGAAGAAGAAAAGCTTGGCTGGTTCAGCTGCTTGAATGGTTATCGGGCCAATTGCTAACCAGCGAGTACTGCCGTTTACACTGCGCCCTACTAATAACACCGCAACGAGTAACACCAGACCTAATAGCAATAGCCACCCATTGCTGGTGCGCCACCACTGCATAGGAATTTGCATAACGGTTAACGCTGCACCTATGGCTAAAGCTAAATAAATGCCGTGGCGAATAGCAAAATGAAACGGGTTATCAAACAAACGTGACGCTACGGGCATGGATGCCGAAGTAACAATCACTAAACCAATGGCCATCAACGATAGGGCGAGTAAAATTAAAGTCACATCGTAAGGGCGCACGACAGCAGGTGCTGCATCGTGGCGCTGAGCAAACATAGCGCGAAGTGGCGTAGCAAATGTCGACGTATTCATCGCTGGCCACCTTGTTTAGCAACAAGATTATTCACTGCTTGCTCGAATAACTCGCCGCGCTGTTGGTAATTTTTAAACATATCTAAGCTAGCGCAGGCTGGCGATAGCAATACGGTACTGTCTTTACTGGCTAGACTTGCGGCCAATTGAACAGCGTCTTCTAAATTTACCACTTGATGACTGCTTGGCTTTAATTTAGCCAGCTCAGGGCCGTCTTTGCCCAAGGTGATAAGTTCGCTCACTTGATGGTTAAAACGTTCTTCCAATGGGCTGAAATCTGCGCCTTTCCCGTCGCCCCCAGCAATTAATATCAATTTGCCTTTGCAGGTAGGCGCAAGTCCATCAATCGCAGCAATCGTTGCACCGACATTGGTGGCTTTTGAGTCATTGATCCAGCGGACATTGCTGCTCATAGCAACGGTTTGGCAACGATGTGCTAAACCAGCAAAGTTCATTGCAGCCGACTTGATCGCCTCTAGCTCAATGCCTGCTAACATCGTCATCGCGGTGGCTGCTTGAATGTTGAGCATGTTGTGCTCGCCCACTAGCATACATGCTTGACTATCAAGATACGCTTTTCCGTCAAGTAGCAATTGAGCTGTGTCTTTGTCCCAGCTTAAGCCTCGCTCGCTACTACTCAACCCAAACATAACGTCTGGATTAATCGTCATGGGCCATGTGGCCGCATCATCGCGATTGCACACACTAAAACGCGCATCTTTGTAGATACGTAACTTAGCGCGCTGATAACTCAACATGTCGCCATGACGGTCTAAGTGATCATCACTAAGATTCAACATGCATGCGACCAAAGGGCGCAACGTATGGGTACTTTCAAGTTGAAAACTAGATAGCTCAAGTACAATGATGTCTGCGTCTTTTTCCAGAAGTTCAAGAGCCGGAGTACCGATATTCCCCCCGAGTAAAGCCTTTTTACCGCCCGCTATACACATCTCATAGGCAAGTGTCGCGACGGTGGATTTACCATTTGAACCAGTCACCGCTAATACAGGTGTGTTATTGAACATAGCGAAGAGCTCGATATCCCCAACAACTTGCACACCCGCTTCGATAGCCTCTTGAATAGCGGCTGTTTGTAGACTCAAACCAGGGCTTACGACCAACATATCTGCACTGCACAAGCGTGTACTATCAAGCTCTCCTAAAAATACCGGTACATTCACACTGACATTGAGATCAGCACGTGTGTCCATTGCGCTTACGTTGGCACCTTTAGCCAGCAAAAACGTCACGCAGGACAAACCGGTCAAACCGAGTCCGACAACGATGATGTTTTTGTTAGCTAATGGATTTGCAGCCATGTAAACCAAATACCTTTAACGTAACTTCAAGGTGGCTAAGCCAACCAAGACTAAAATGATAGAAATGATCCAGAAACGCACAATAACGCGAGGCTCTGGCCAGCCTTTTAATTCATAGTGGTGATGAATGGGTGCCATACGGAATATACGTTGTCCGCGTAACTTAAATGACCCAACCTGTAAAATAACCGACAAGGTTTCCATCACGAACACACCGCCCATGATCACCAATACAATTTCTTGGCGTACTAACACCGCGATAACACCCAGCGTTCCGCCTAAAGCCAATGAGCCTACGTCACCCATAAACACCATTGCCGGGTATGTGTTGAACCACAAGAAGCCCAAACCTGCCCCCACAATGGCGGTGCATACAATCACCAACTCACTGGTTAAGGGTAAATAGGGAATATTCAGGTAAGCCGAAAAGTTAATGTTGCCTGTGGTATAGGCGAAAATGGCAAACGCACCTGCAACCAAGACAGTGGGTACAATCGCTAAGCCATCTAAACCATCGGTAAGGTTTACCGCATTGCTAGTACCGACAATGACGAAGTACGTCATAAGAATAAATAGCAGCCCCATTTGAGGCATCACATCTTTGAAAAATGGCACCAATAAAGCCGTTTCGGCAGGGTCTTGCTGGCTCGCGTATAAATATAAAGCGACACCAATGGCAATAACTGATTGCCAAAAGTATTTCCAGCGGGCAATCAATCCTTTGGGATCTTTGCGCACCACCTTACGATAGTCATCAATAAAACCAATAATGCCGTAACCCACAACCACGCTTAATGTGACCCAAACGTAACGGTTGGTTAGATCCGCCCATAGCAACACACTGATCACAATGGCAGCCAAAATAAGGAGGCCACCCATGGTGGGTGTACCTGACTTTGCAAGATGAGATTGCGGGCCATCATCACGCACGGTTTGGCCAATCTGCATGGTTTGCAACCAACGGATCATACGGGGGCCAATCAGTACCGCAATCAATAGCGCGGTTAACGTGCTTAAAATCGCACGCAAGGTCAAATACGAGAATACCCGAAAACTTGGCTCGAACTGTTGTAGCCAATCGGCCAATAGCATCAGCATGCAATTAGCTCCCTAAAGCGTTCAAACTTTCCCACGGGGGATGCCTCCAAGGCTTCAACAACCAACTCCATACGCGCACTACGGGAGCCCTTTACTAAAATACTGATATCACGTTTCTCCGTTGCTAAATTCTCGGCTAGCGCCGCAACTAGTTTGTCTTTGTCGCTAAAATGGTAACCACTTTTTTGATATACATCGCTGGCACTTTGACTAAGCACACCTAAGGTGTATAAATCGTCGATGCCCTTTTCTTTGGCGTATTCACCCACTTGTTGATGATAAAAGCGCGCTCGCTCACCCAACTCTGCCATGTCGCCCAGCACCAATACTTTTCGACCAGCAAAACTGCCCAATAAATCGATAGCTGCATTGACCGACGCCACATTGGCGTTGTAGGTATCATCAAGTACTTTCACCTGACCACTTAGCTGCTTAACCTGTAAGCGGCCGCTGACCTGCGCCATATATTGAAGCCCAGCTTGAACGTCTTGTAAGTTAGCACCTACTTCGATAGCTAAGGCAGCAGATACAAGGGCATTACTGACATTGTGAAGTCCAGGTAAGGGCAATGAAATAGACACTTTTCCCAGCGGGGTAACCATCAAAAAATCGGCACAACCGTTTAGCCCTAGAACCACATCTTGGGCGTAATAATCTGCTTCATCCTTAGTGGAGAACGCTTGATTGCGCAGGTGCTCATACTTGCCATGCCAGAACGCATAAAATTGACTGTCGGCATTAAAAATGGCTAAACCATCTTTGCCTAGGCCTTTAAATATTTCACTTTTGGCGCGAGCTACGCCTAACAGGCTACCAAACCCTTCTAAGTGTGCGGCGGCAGCATTTACAATCGTAGCCACATCAGGTTTTACTAACTCGGTGGTATAGGCAATTTCGCCAAGATGATTTGCGCCAAGTTCAACCACAGCAAACTCGTGATCAGCTTCTAAACGTAGCAAGGTAAGAGGCACGCCAATATCATTGTTAAAGTTGCCCTTGGTCGCCAAGACTTTTCCGCGGCGCGACAAAATAGCCGCTACCATTTCTTTAACCGTGGTTTTGCCACTGCTACCTGTGATTGCTACCGTTTTAGGTGCAACTTCTCGCTTGATCGCTTGCCCTAAGCGGCCTAGCGCCTCTTTGGTGTCACTAACCAATATCTGTGCAAGCTCCGTGTCTACCTTTCGACTCACTATTACGGCCACCGCGCCACCTTGCGCCGCTGTATCGATGAATTTATGCCCATCAAAATTTGGCCCACTCAAAGCAATAAATAAATCGTCCGGGTTGATTTGACGCGTGTCAGTACTTACGCCTTGAATGATGGCATTAGCAGCTATGCTTTTTTCACTGCGAATTAGCTCGCCCTGCACTTGCTGTGCTATCCACGTCAATGACACCGGGATCATGTGATATTCCTCTCAAACATTTGTTTTACGTATTCACGTTCATTGTAAGCAACTGTCTCACTGCCAATGATTTGGTAATCTTCGTGACCTTTACCCGCCACTAATATGATGTCTTTTGGGGTGGCATCAGCAACGGCCTTAGCGATAGCGCATTTGCGATCGAGCTCTACCTGAATTTTTTCCGGCTGAATACAGCCCGCTAAAATATCGCTGGCAATGGCATTAGGATCTTCTGAGCGGCTGTTGTCATTGGTAATCATTACGACATCAGCACAGGTTTCAGCTGCCTCACCCATTAGCGAACGTTTGCCTTTGTCTCTATCTCCGCCGCAACCAAAAATAACGAATAAACGACCTTCACTGTGCTGACGCAGCGCCAGTAATGCTTGTTTAAGGGCATCTGGGGTATGCGCGTAATCGACCACCACTGTGGGGGACTTTTCATCACTAAAGCGTTCCATGCGTCCGGCAACGGGTACAAGCTGCTGGGCCACATCAGCGATATCGGTTAACGCCTGACCTAAACATAGCTGTGACGCTATCGCTGCTAATGCATTAAAGATATTGAACCGCCCGAGCAAACTTAACTGTATTTCGCATTCGCCCCATGACGACACCAAGGTAAAACGACAGCCCTGACTGCTGTATTCAACCTCTTTTGCTAGGCACACTTTCTGCGCATTGCCCAAAAGCAAACTTTCATCGTCAATCCCGTAAACGACAGGCGTTACTGTATTCGGTAACTGTGCTAGCCATTGTTTGCTTTCAATTTCATTACCATTTAGAACAGCAAATTTAAGTTCAGGTTGAGTTAAAATCTCACGCTTCGCTTGCGCGTAAGCCTGCATCGTACCGTGATAATCTAAATGGTCGCGGGTAAGATTTGTAAGCACTGCCACGTCCACTTTAAGCGCCGCGACGCGTTTTTGTACTAATGCGTGTGATGACACTTCTAAGGCAACTTGCTTGACATTATCTTGTGCAAATTGCGCCATCAATTTGTGCATAGTGATAGCATCAGGTGTGGTATTGATGGTTTCACCGAAGGATGCACATTCTCCTGTGCAACTTATAACACCTGAACCTAATGTGCCGATTGAAGCTGCACGTTTATTGAGTAAAGCGGCCAGTTGACTAGTCAATTGCACGGTCGATGTTTTGCCATTGGTGCCCGTGACTCCAATGATTTGCATTTCGCTTGCAGGGAAATGATAAAACGTGGCAGCAAGCGCTGATAACTGGGCAGATAAGTTGTAGAAGCTGATAATCAAGGATTGCTCGCGCATACTCGTTTGCCCGTGCTCTTGTTCGGTATCGCACTCCGCTATGATTACTTTAGCCCCAAGACTAACCGCTTGAGGGATAAAATCACGGCCGTCACGTACATGCCCTTTAAGCGCGATAAATGCACTATGAATAGCGACTTCACGACTATCAAGCACCAAAGATTCAACCATGATATCAGCGGTTTCAATGCCAAACTTCGCTAACAAAGGCTGAATGCTTTGCGTTGTATTAAGTTGAATGTGTTGCTTAGCCTGCATTTGAATCTCCCCTAATTGCAGCCAGAGAAGACACTGATTTATCGTCAGGGGGAACGTTTAACATTTGCAAACTATTGGACATAATTTTTGAGAACACAGGAGCCGCTGTATCGCCCGCGTAATACAAATCACCTCTAGGCTCATTGATAAGTACTACCACGGCTAGCTGCGGATCTGAAACCGGTGCCACACCGGCAAAAATACTCACGTACTCTTCGCCGTAACCACCCGCCACAGCTTTACGGCTGGTACCTGTTTTACCCGCTACTCGATAGCCGGGAACGCGGGCTTTAGTGCCTGAGCCACCTTCATTGACCACGCTTTCCATCATAGTCAGCACTTCATGGGCGATATCTTCGCTCAGTACTCGCTCTTCTGGCGCTTTCTGCTCGCTTTTAATAATGCTTAATGGACGCTTAATTCCGCCACTGCCCAGCGTGCTGTACATTCTAGCCAGTTGCGCCGTGGTAACAGATAAGCCATAACCAAATGATAATGTTGATAATTCAAACTCTGACCAGCGGCTGCGATCATGAAAAATGCCACTACTCTCACCAATAAGGTTCGAGCCGGTATCACTCATCAACCCCATATTGTAATACTGATCAATGAGGAACTGTTTTGGAACCGACAAGGCCAGTTTTGAAGTGCCCATATTGCTCGATTTACGAATAATTCCGGTTAAATCTAACTCACCATAATTGCGCGAGTCTCGCACCATACTGCCACCGACGCGCATCCAGCCGGGTGAAGTGTCGATAACGCTGTCCATCTCAACTGAACCAAACTCTAATGCGCTTAATACTGCGATAGGCTTAATTGAAGAGCCAGGTTCAAACGCATCAGTAATAGCGCGATTACGAATTCGATGTCCCGACACGCCGCTGCGATTATTTGGGTTATAAGACGGGTTGTTGACCATGGCCAATATCTCGCCAGTTTGCACATCGACAACCACGGCTGAAGCGGATGTGGCTTTGTAATATTGCACCGCTTTTTTCAGTTCTTTATAAGCAAACGCCTGAATGCGCTGGTCGATGGTAAGCTGAATATCGCGCGGCTCCTCACCTGCCTCTTGCTCTAGAATTTCAACTTGGCGGCCCTTGGCATCGCGGCGAATTTTACGGCTGCCAGGCGAGCCTTTCAGCCACTGGTTGTATAGTTTTTCAATTCCTTCAATGCCCTGATCGTCAACGTTGGTAAACCCGATAAGTTGGGCTGATACTTCGCCTGTAGGATAATACCGACGAGATTCGTCACGCAGGTATACGCCGTTAATGGACAACTGGTCCACGTAATCAGCCATCGCAGGTGAAACCTGACGCTGAATATACACAAAACGTTTTTTCGGGTTTTTCACCCGAGAAACCAATTTGTCGTAGTCTTGGCCCAATACATCAGCAAGCGCTTGCCAGCGACGTTTGTCATTCAATGAGCCATTATCCACTATGGTTTTAGGGTCTGCCCAGATAGCTCGAACGGGAACACTGACCGCAAGGTTTTGGCCATTTCTGTCGGTGATAAGCCCTCGATGCACTGGCATATTTTGCGTGCGTAACGTGCGGTTATCCCCTTGTTGTATCAGCAAGTCAGGGTCGATTACCTGAATATAAACCGCCCGAGCTGATAACCCAACAAACACCAACATAATCACGCAGATCACAAGCAAGTAACGCCACTGCAAAGCAGTAGGCGCGACATTTTGTTTCGCTTGTTGGTTGCGTTTTTTGTTGCTGACTCGGCTCATTTTATTCTCACCACCACTTCTTCTTCAGCTTGGGGGCGACGCATATCCAATTGCTTAGATACGAGGTTTTCAATTCGATTGTGCTCAGTCAACGCGCTTTGTTCTAAGATCAGATTACGCCACTGCACATCGAGTAAATCTTTCTTTTGCATCAGGCGCTCAAGGGCGATTGACGCTTGACGATTATGGTGCGCACTTAGGATCACCGCACCAGCACTAACCAACAGTGACAAAAACAACAAAACCCGCACGGGATGGCGGGCTAGGTCGGCAAGTAAAAAACCGACAAGTTTGAAGTTAGTCTCTTGGGTACTCATAGTTTTTCGGCCACCCTAAGTACAGAACTACGGGCACGTACGTTGCGCGATAGTTCTTCAGGTGATGGCTTAATTGCTTTGCCGATCGCTTTTAAGGCTTTATGAGAATCAATTTCGGATTGCATAATGGGTAGGCCATGAGGCACTTGCAAACCACGACTTTGTTCGCGAATAAAGCGTTTAACTAATCGGTCTTCCAGTGAGTGAAAACTGATCACAGACAAACGCCCGCCTGAATTCAAACTATTCAACGCGGATTTTAACCCTGTGCGGATCTCATCTAACTCACTATTGATATAAATGCGGATCCCTTGGAAACTGCGCGTGGCTGGGTGCTTAAATTTGTCTTTAACCGGCACTGCAATATCAATAATTTCAGCTAGCTGAGCCGTTGTGGTAATCGGCGCTTGTTGGCGCGCATTAACGATGCCGTGGGCGATACGCTTGCCAAATTTCTCTTCACCGAACTCTTTGATGACCTGCGCAATGTCTTGCTCTTCTGCATGGGCTAACCACTGAGCCGCACTTTGCCCTTTCGTCGGGTTCATACGCATATCCAATGGCCCTTCGCGCATGAAGCTAAAGCCGCGCTCTGGTTCATCTAGCTGAGGTGATGACACGCCTAAGTCCATCAGAATGCCATCGACTTTTCCATGCAATTCAAGGGAGGTGAGTACGTCTTCCATCTCAGAAAAATTACAATGATGAATACTAAAACGTGGGTCGTTAGCAAGCGCTTTCGCTGATTCAATAGCAGAAGGGTCGCGATCGAGTGCGATTAAACGCCCCTTGTCTGACAATTGAGTCAATATTTGCTTACTATGCCCGCCTCTGCCAAATGTGGCATCTAGGTAGACACCATCAGGCTTGATGCTTAAGCCATCAAGAGATTCTTGCAGAAGTACAGATAAGTGTGATGTTTGCGTAGTCATTAGAGTGAGAAGTCCTGCAAGCGCTCAGTTAATTCAAAGGCTGCTTCTTGCTCAGTCGCAACATCTTGTTGTATTTGTTGTTGCCAAACACTGTGATCCCAAATTTCGAATTTGTTCAACTGGCCAACCAACATAATTTGTTTATCCAAATGGGCATGCTCACGCAATGGCGCAGTCAGTAAGAAACGACCGTTTTTATCCATCTCGCCTTCGGTCGCATAACCGAGCAACAAACGCTGTAATCTGCGTTCGTGAGGGTTCATACTCGACAGGCGTGACAGTTTAAGCTCGATTTCTTCCCATTCAGCCAGTGGGTAAAGCAACAAACAAGGTTGCTGGGTATCAATCGTACACACCAGTTGCCCCTGACAATCATCCAGCAAAGACTGACGATACTTCGTGGGTATCGTTACACGTCCTTTTACATCTAGATTAATTGCATTCGCACCGCGGAACATTGCCCAAGCCTTATGTTATTTGTTACTAAATCTTCATCATTCTTGGCAAAAACTGACCGTTTTGATCCACTTTTTGCCACTTTTACCCACAATGCACAGTTTAGGTATCTCTTGTCTATCATGTCAAGGGATAAAACAGGCAATTTAAGATTGCCCTAAGCCAGAGAAATCAAGGCATAGACTGAAGTGGCTGATATGTGGAGATAATTCTAAAATGTGGCGCATTTTGGCATCACATGGGGCAAATAAATGTCACTCACTGGCCGCTAAGACAGGAAAAACGGAGGATTTTTAAGCAGCTTATAAAATACACACTGAGGAAAAGCGGTTAAATATGTAAATAAAATGAGTTAAATTTGAAAATAAATAATATTATAATATATATGTACATGAGAAGCTGTGTCGCATTAGTGATTGAATCACGAGTTTGCTTATAATGACAGTCCAATCAATATCAATGAGTTAGTTATGCCCAATTACGCAACTTACCCTAGCCTCAAAGGCAAAGTCATTCTAATCACCGGCGGTGCAACTGGTATCGGTGCGGTGATGGTAGAAGCGTTTATGCGTCAACATGCTGAAGTACTGTTTATTGACATACAAGAGGAGGCGGCTCATGCACTGTGTAGCAAACTGCATGATGAATTGGGTAAAGCCCCTGTTTTTAAAGCCCTAGACACCACCCACATAGAAGAGCTGCAATCATTTATCAGCTCTATCGGGCAAAGCCACGGACGTTTAGACGTACTGATTAACAATGTCGCAAATGACACACGTCACTCTCCGCTTGATATCGATCAACAAGGTTGGCGTGATTGCATGGCCGTTAATCTCGACTCTACATTTTTTGCCTGCCAGAGCGCAATTCGTCTAATGCGCGATAAGCGCAACGGCAATATCATTAACATGAGCTCTATTAATGTATTAATAGGGCCAAAACAAATGCCGGGCTATGTTGCCGCCAAGTCTGCTTTAAACGGCTTGAGTAAATCCCTCGCCAACCAATACGGCGAATATGGTATTCGGGTAAACACTATCTTGCCTGGCTGGGTCGCCACTGATCGCCAACTGGCGCTTTGGCTGACACCTGAAGCAGATAAAGAGTGGCAAAAATCTGTGGCCTTACGTGGCAGCCTTGAGCCAATACATGTGGCGAACATGGCGTTATTTCTAGCCGCAGAGGACAGTGCAATGATTACTGGCCAACAATTTGTTATTGATGCAGGTCGAACTTAATGAATTCTCAATCAGATATCATTATTTTGGGTGATTGGGGCACAAGTGTGTGCCGCCTTTACCTATGTCGCTTTCACCAGCAAGCATTAACCGTTTTGGCCCGCACCAAGGGCATGGGCATTAAATATATTAATAACCCTGAGGCGCGTTTTTTTGAACTGTGCCAGCCTTGGATTGAGCAATATGGCAATGTTTCCGTTTTTTTGATTGGTGCAGTGGGCTCAGACACGGGATGGCAACAAACCAACTATGTCCCCTGTCCCACTGATAAAAATAATTTATTGGCGTTAAGTAAAAACTTTTCAGCGCGCGGCCTGAACATCACGATATTACCGGGAGTTTCTTGTCAAAACCGGCACCATTTACCCGATATTATGCGTGGTGAAGAAACCCAAGTATTCGGTTTTCTGTCACAACTGCCAAAAGCTGAAGAGAAACGATTAATTTGCCTTCCCGGCACACATACGAAGTGGGCCCAGTGTGAGAAAGATGACATTACCTCTTTCGTGACCAGCCCAGTTGGAGAGCTGTATGAGGTATTAAGTCAGCATAGTGTATTACTCAGTCCAGCGTCTGTGCCGAGCTGGTGCAAAAGTAGTTTCACTAGCGGCCTGCGCGTGGGTATGCATCAATCAAGTAATTTACTGCATACGCTGTTCGCTACCCGGGCATATCAAATCCTTGATAAACGCACCAATGCTGAAGCCGCTGGCTATTTATCAGGCTTACTTATTGGCTCAGACGTAAAAGCAGCAATGCAAGATTTTGATATTTTCTCTCATGTGGCCGTTATTGGCTCAGACCATATCTGTGGCTTGTATGTAGAAGCGCTCGAATACATGGGGATCAGCACAGAGCATTTTAGCAGTGAAGATGCGACCTTACTTGGCTTACAAACGCTGGCCTCAGCCAATTGGCGTGATCTGGCCGCTGATGTGCCCAATGAGCAAATTTAGAATGAGTCATTTAAGTATGCCAAACGAAATCCAGCTACATACCTGTTTACCGGTCGAAAACGAGCTAGGTGAAGGTGTTGTGTGGGACGCTCGACAGCAATGCGCTTTTTGGACAGACATATTAGGTAAGCAATTCTATCGCTGGGACTTCGATGACCACATCACTCAATACCCATGCCCTGAACGACTATGCTCTTTTGGGTTAACCCCAGAGCCTGATTGGTTTATTGTCGCTTTTGAATCAGGTTTTGCTTTTTTTAACCCTATTGAGCAACAGATTCAGTGGTTAACTAAGGTTGAAGCGGATTTACCTTACACGCGTATGAATGACGGTAAAGTTGATCGCCAAGGGCGTTTTTGGGCTGGCTCCATGATCGAAGATGACAAGGTGGATGCCAACCAATTAGCCAAAGGCAAACGGGCTAAGTTATATCGCTTAACCGAAAATGGACAAGCAAAGCCTATTTTTGACGACGTCATTATTGCCAATGGATTGTCGTTCAGCTCAGATGGTCAAACCATGTACTTTGCCGACTCACCCAAACAGACAGTGTGGCGCAGCGAATTTTCTCAACCTAGTGATACCTCTAGTAGACAAGAAATCTTTTTTGAAACAAGCGGCAATGCCTTTCCCGATGGCTCATGCATTGACAACCAAGGCTACCTTTGGAATGCTCAGTGGGGAAGCGCCAGTGTAAAACGATACTCCCCAACAGGACAATTAGATTTCACCCTACCCATTGATTGCCTACAGCCATCATGCGTAAGCTTCGGTGGTCCGAACCTCAATCACCTAATCATTACATCTGCGCGAGACGGATTGTCCCGCGGTGAGGATAAAAAATATAACAACAATGGGGCGGTATTTGTTTATCGCACACCATATCAAGGAATAGCGGAGCCAATATGTACCGTTCCTACAAGGCAACAACACGCTGCTGTAGAAACGGTATCTGTCAGCTTGAAGAATTAAAATAACAATGAAACGCGGAAAACAACATGGCAAGTAGAATGTTTAGCGGTAATTTCACTCGGCACATCGTTCAGTCTTTGGGCAAAGCAATTGCATTAGGCGAATACCCTCAGGGGGAACCTTTAATGGCAGAAGCAGCCCTTTGCGAATCGTTTGACGCGAGCCGCACTGTGCTGCGTGAAGCAGTAAAAATGCTGACAGCCAAGGGTATGCTAGATGCACGCCCTAGACGAGGCACGATTGTATTACCTGAGTCCCATTGGAATTTGTCTGATCCAGACATTTTAAATTGGTTATTAGATCGCAAAGGCTCATTACCGATTATTTCGGAATTTGCCGATATGCGATTAGCCATAGAGCCGGCAGCCGCAGGCTTGGCAGCATCGAATTTAACCGATGAAAACCGTCAGAATTTAATCGCTGCAATCGAGCGAATGGAAGCAGCCGCTCGCGGTGAAGATGACCATTTAGATGCAGATATTGCCTTTCACGTAGGAATTTTAGAGGCCAGCGGTAATCGATTTTTCTGGAATATGCGCCATACCATAGAGGTAGCACTGCGCTTTAGTATACGGATCACCAATCGTCACAAAGGTGTAGACCGAGCAAGCGTAGAAGATCATCAAGAGATCTTAGATTACATTTTAGCAGGGGATCATCAAGCGGCTGAAAATCAAATGCGCAGCCTGCTTTTAGAAGCAAAGACCTTGCTAAATAAAGCATTAGATGAAGAAAAAAGTAGAAAATCTCAACAAAGTTAAACCTGTAAAAGGACCGAAATTGCGATGCGGATCAAAGATTGTATATTAGCTATTGACCAAGGTACCACTTCAACGCGAGCCATCATTTTTGCGCCTGATTCGAGCATTATTGCAGTAGCTCAACAAGAGTTCGCTCAACATTACCCGAACGATGGTTGGGTAGAGCACGACCCTGAGGATATCTGGTCTTCTACTGTGGTTGTTTGCCGTCAAGCGATATCAGAAGCGATTGCAAAAGGCGCGCGTATTGCTGCCATTGGGGTAACGAACCAACGTGAAACCACCGTTGTTTGGGACAGAAACACAGGGCAAGCTATTTATAATGCCATTGTTTGGCAAGACAGACGCACAGCGCAAACTTGTCGAGATATGCAAGATAAAGGTTTGTTCGACGTGGTGAATTCTCGCACAGGGTTATTACTCGACCCTTATTTTTCTGCCTCAAAAGTCGCTTGGATCCTAGATAATGTTGATGGGGCACGTGAGAAGGCCGAAGCTGGCGATCTGGCATTTGGTACCATAGATTCCTTCCTTATTTGGCGTTTAACTGACGGGCAAATGCATGCCACAGACGTGACCAATGCAAGTAGGACCAATTTGTTCAATATCCATGATATGGCGTGGGATCCTAAGCTATTAGAAGTGTTTAATGTGCCTAAATCTGTGCTACCTGAGGTTAAGGAGTGTGCCGATGATTTTGGCCACACAACGGAAGACTTGTTTGGTTTTTCCTTACCAATATTGGGTGTGGCAGGCGATCAACAAGCCGCCAGTATAGGCCAATGCTGTTTCAATGAAGGCGCAATCAAAAGCACCTATGGTACTGGCTGCTTTGTCATGCTCAACACGGGTACTAAAGCTTTTAATTCAAAAAACAAGTTACTGACTACAGTAGCCTACACCATTAAAGGTGAGACTCACTATGCGCTAGAAGGCTCAATCTTTATTGCAGGTGCAGCCATTCAGTGGTTACGCGATGGATTAGGTGTAATAAGAAGTGCTTCAGAAACCGAAGATTTAGCCAAATCTTTGGATGACGATCACGGCGTATATATGGTGCCTGCCTTTGCAGGATTAGGCGCACCTCATTGGGCACCAGATGCCCGTGGCGCTGTGTTCGGTCTAACTCGTGGCACTACCAATGCTCATTTCGTTCGGGCAGCGCTTGAATCAGTGTGCTATCAAACATCTGACTTACTTCACGCTATGGCCGAAGACGGCGTATCCTTGGATAAAATTCGCGTAGATGGCGGAATGGTGGGCAATAACTGGTTATGTCAGTTCCTAGCAGGCATTCTCGATGTCACCGTAGAGCGCCCCAAAATAATGGAAACTACCGCCCTAGGCGCTGCATACCTTGCAGGGCTTAAAGCGGGTATCTATCAATCATGCGAGCAGTTGGCGAGTATGAACGAGGTAGAAAGCAGTTTTGAAGCGAGCATGGCGTCATCGCAACGCAGAAAGCTTATTTCAGGCTGGGAAAATGCAGTACAAAGCACGTTAGGGTATTCAAAATGATCACTAAACGTTTGTTTGGCACCCTAGTCAATGGACAAAAAGTCACAGAATACTCGCTAAGCAATGAGCATGGCATGCAAGTCGATATTCTGGACATGGGCGGTATTATTCGTCGCTGGTTAGTACCTGCTACTAATAGCTCAGATAACAGCGACAACCAAACGAAAGTGGATATCGTACTTGGCTTTGACACGCTTGAAGATTATATCGCTGACCAAGCCTATTTGGGCGCGGTTGTTGGGCGTTATGCTAACCGTATCGCAAAAGGGCAGTTTGCTCTGAATGATGTGAATTACCAAGTTGTTGTAAATCAGGCAGGAAACTGCTTACATGGTGGCGCAGACGGCTTTAATCGCCGAGTGTGGCAAGTACAAGAGCTTGACGACGTCACGCAACCCTCTTTGAAGTTAACCTTGGTAAGCGAAGACGGTGATCAAGGCTTCCCGGGGCAGTTAACTGTCAATGTTACCTATACATTAGCGCCATCAGGATTAAGAATTAGCTATCAAGCACACACCACCCAAGATACGGTTTTTAATCCTACCCAACACAGCTACTTTAACCTGGCCGGCCACGACAGTGGCTCCGTGGAAAGTCACAAGGTGCAAATTTTAGCCAGCCGCTATACGCCAACGGATGAAAATGCGATTCCGTTAGGAGAGCGAGTTGATGTAGCAGGCTCACCCTTTGACTTACGTGAACTCACTACGCTTAACGGGCCGCTGCAATCTAGCCATGAGCAAATTAAATTGGGTAATGGCTTTGACCACAACTGGTGCTTAGATGCTTATCAGAGCGATATGGAATCTCCAGAATTAGTCGCCAAAGCGGTAGATACCGCCAGTGGTAGAACGCTCAGTGTATTGACGACTATGCCAGGCATGCAATTGTACACTGCAAATTACGTGGGGCCTGAGCCAATAGGTAAAGGCGCAACTGAGTACCAAGGAAAACATGCATATTGTTTTGAAACCCAGTTTTACCCTGATTCGCCAAACCAGCCTAGTTTTCCAAGTGCAACGCTTAAAGCCAATGAAGCGCACTTCTCTGTCACTGAATATCGCGTGTCCTTTTGTTAACGCGATATTCTTAACGAGATTTTCTAAACGAAATAGAATGAGCACGAAAAGCCAGTGATACATAAAAACGCTGCCTTTGGGCAGCGTTTGTAATTTAAAGCAGCGCCTATTCTGTGCTTTCTTCGGCTTTGCTTTCTTGAGCTTTGCTTTTTCGTCCTTTATAAAGCTTGCGTGCAAATGCGCCCAGCGCAAGCACAATGATCACGCCAAACTTCTTTAAAAACACTAAGGCCGCTGCTATTAATCCCGTTTTTGCCAGCACTTTACCCGCGACCAACGCGCCAATGCCATAAGCCGCTACATCATCAATCTCAGGATTAAAGTCAGCGTATTTAGACCCTTCTTTAAAATCAGCCATGGTCAAAACCGTGTCTAGGTTTTGATTAATCAGCGGGAGTTGGTCCATACCTGCAATAAAGTTCAGCACTAACACCCCTTTACGACCTAGAACGCGGATATTGTAGTTCAGCGTATTAACTGGGGCGTCACCGAATTTTAGCTCTTTTGCCCAGTGCAATTTATTTGAGGCTTCATCGTAATACGGCTTAGCTGCCCAACCGATAAGTGAAATCGCCTCATACCCTTGGGTTACGCGCTCTTCACTGCTTAGCTGCGTGTCTTCCTGCATCTGTGCCAATAAGTCATCATAATTTATCTCATCAGCGTCTTCATCTGTGACGTAGCCATCTTGTTGATACTCAATGGTAACGCCCCATGAATCACCTTCAAATGGTGTCGCTCCTGCGGGAAATAGCATCCCCAACATACCATCTGCACTGCCTGGTGGGTTGCCCCAAATGTCTTCCAGCACTTTGCGCGAATCTTGCGAATTCAAATAATAAAAATCGTCAGGTACGTTTAATTCTGCGACATTCCCTGGTAATGCAATATTGCCGGTTTGCGGTGTCATTGATTCCCACAAGGCATTGGCCCACAGCATATATTCCTGCTGTTCTTTTTCTTGTTGAGTTTGTTCGATTGATGCTTGTGCCTGACTGCTGTCTTGGCTTGCCTCTTGGCTTGGCGTCGTGTCTTGCCCATGAGCATTCACCGCGCCCAAAATGAAAAAAACACAGAAAATTCGTGTGAGTGGTAGCATAATATCCCTATTCATTTTTCGGTGTTGAATGAGCCGCAGTCCACCCAGTGCAGACACCTAACTCACTTCCCCGTAACAGATTTATATCAGAGGTCAGTCCTGTAGTCCAATAAGGGCATAGAGGTAACTGGCAAAAAAAAAGCCCATAAAGAGTCGTTAAACTCAATTATGGCCAATAGGAAGTCACACACAATTTTGCAAATTTGTCAGAGATTTACGTCTATATCAGTTGACTTAAAACTCGTTGACGAAATTCATATATTGTTTCATGTCACCAACAATAGCCTGCTCTAACAGCTTGTTTGTTTCAATCACATAGGGCTGTTTGAAATGGATATCCCACAGGTCAGACTCTTTACGCCAATGCTCATAAATCACCAGCGTGTCGTCTTGCCCGTCTATGGTATACAAGTCAAATACGATGTTCCCTGGCTCTTCGCTGCGCGTTTGGGCCACGTGGGAGGTAAATTGTTGCAATAGCTGTTCTTTGTACGCTTCTTTTATTTTGAATATAAAAAAGAGGCTAAATACATCGTCTTCGGCTTGCACTTGCTTGGGGTTATTTTCATGCAAAGGCGCTGGATCAGTATCATTCAATGTCATCACCTCTATGGGAGATAACAATGCGCTCTCGGCCAGTTGCAATAAGGTCTGCGTATACGGCTGATTAACATGCTCTTGATGAGCTTGGGCATTTTCCCAGCGCTCATAAGCAAAAATAGTGTTCGGTGAGTCTTTGCCCTGAAAAAAGCGCATTTCACGCATACCAGGTTCATTTTGTGAACCTAACCTGTTGGTATTAAGCGCCTGTTTAAAGACCACTAATTGCTCCGGTTTGACTAAAAATTTTACGATAAGAGTTAGCATTGCGTTGTCCGTTGAATTTCATCATGTTCGTTGGCTTTAGTAACAACACCAGTGCTTTTTATTGCTTACACCGGCTTGTTACCGTCAATGATGAAATGGTATCTGCTGTGCTTACATTCAAAAACTAGCTAGACAGATAAAGACTTTCAATGAAAAGTTGATAAAGCGAATATATAAATTAGCAATGCTGATATTGCTCGCTGTGCTCTATCCCCAAAATGATGCCATTTTTGTCAAACTTCACGGCAACTAAATCCCCTCGGCTAAAATGCCCCTCTATTTGATGAATACTGCGCAGTGCATCAATTAAATCTTGTGACACTTTGACAATCTGTGCGTCGCAAGTTTTAAGCTGCCAGCCGTTATTCGATGTGGCGAGTACAGCGTGTTTTTGATGATGCATAACCAAGACCTCCCGCTGCGCCAAATAATCAGCATAGTGCTGAGCAAATCGTTCTGTAATGACATCCGATTGTTTTTTATTGGCTAACGAGTGCAGTGTCACTTGCGTATAACTCGCTTGAGCAAACTCTTCAGAAGCCCCTTCCCATGCACTATGATGCCAAAATGTGATAAGTATTAATAAGAAAGTGCTAGCAGCAAGCGCAATGTGCCCCATGCGTCGACCGAGTTGATTCGCGGAATTGTGTGAGTCATGTGAACGTAACATTGTGCGCTTGATACCCGGTGGTGCTTTCAACTGGGCTTTACGCTGCTGATACAAACGAGTAAGTGACTCTGTCGCTTGATCGTTTTTCCGGTCGTTTTCCCAATTATTGCGCTCAGACATATACATCTCCAGCAACATCCTTCAGTAACACTTGCAACGTCGCTTTAGCATAACGAAGACGGCTTTTGATTGTTTCGTGTTCACAGTGCGTGATCTGCGCTATCTCTTTTAAACTAAACCCTTCCTGTTGCAAGCAAAAAGCTTCGCGCTGCACAAAAGGCAAAGACATCAAAGCCTTGTCAAAAACTCCTAAGATTGAACCACTCATGTCAAGCGCCTCTCCTGAGAGTTCATGTACATTATCTATTAACGATAGACGCTGAACAGCACGATATTCATCCATCAAAAGGTTGCGCGCAAGTGTAAATAACCATGCTTTAAACAGTCCTGAATCTTGGTACATATGCCTTTTTTCCATTACTTTAAGCCAAGTCTTCTGGCAAATATCTTTCGCCAATGAGCTATCAGATAAGGTCAATAAAAAATGGTACAAATCGTCGCCACATGCATCATATAATTTTACTAATAGCGCCTGATCACCAGAATGCGAATAGCGCGTCATCAAGCTTTCGTTAGTGCTTGATAGAGTAAACCAAGATTTTACCATCATGTTTATCGTCAATCGCTTCCCCTTTTGAGGTTTACTTTCCATGCCAACGATGTGAGCCCACTATGCCAGACCCTAATCTATTGAGATAGCTTGAAATCTAGAACGACAGTTATGCCATCTTGCTGCTGAGGTTTACCGCCTACAACTTGTGGCTTGTATTTCCATTTACCCAAAGCCCGCTTAGCTTCACGGTCAAATGTGCGCTTGGGCTGTGCTTCAAGTACATCAATATTCAAAACTTGGCCTCTTGTACCAATAGAGAACCTCAACTTAACCCAGCCCTCAACCCCATCCCTCGCTGCTTGTGCTGGGTATTTGGGTTCAATTCGTACCACAGGTCTCGCCTCTCCTTCATTCAAGGTAATTTGTGTACCAACTGGGTCTGACGGACTGGCAATGGTGATATCGGGGACATACTTTGAGAGCAAAACCGATTTGTCTGGTGCCTCTTCTTGCGGCTTAACTTGCTCCTTAGGGATCGGTACAGGCTTGGGCTTAGGCAAGGGCTTTGGCTTCTCCACCACTTTGCTATCATCCATATTTTGGAACAAGGTAATCGTTGGTAATGCAGGTTCTGGCGATGTTGAACTTTGGTTGTTCTCGATCAGTTTTTGCATGGCGACAAACAAGCCGAACGTTACTGAGGCGGCCAAAAGTATAGTTCCTGTAGTGCGGACTATCGCTTGACCATTAAAATACAAAGCGGGCGTTGAGGCTAAATCAATGGGTGTTTGCATCGTTATTCTCCTGTGATTTAAAGAAGTAACGCGCGAGCCACTGAAAAGGGGTTAAATTATTTTCAATTCAAGAAAATATCGTACTTAAAAGAGACAAAGATAAGGCTCATACCAATTCCATTAAATTTTCGCTAAGTGGTTAATTATTTATAGGAATTGGTATCAAATCTACATCATAAACTCTCAAGTCCAGCGTGAAAGACACTCCAATTATTCGATAGCTCAAGATTAAATTGGTCAATGCTTAAATTAAAGCGACCTGATTTACCAATAAAACGTGTATTGTCCCACTCTTGCAGAGAGACCAAGGCAATCACGTTATCTCCAGAACGGAACAAGTCACTGGGCACTTTGATCTTTAATGGATTACTTTGCCACTCATCGCTATCTAAAGCTTGGCCATTTATGTAGATTTTCTGAATTTGATTCGCTTGGCCCACACTCAAGCTAACCTCTTCTGGCTCAATCGCAAAGTGCACATGCTTACGAGCAACCAAAGGTGTATTGTTTGGCACGCTTTCCAGCGCATTTAAGTTAACTAATGGCCATGCTAAATCATCGAATTTTGGCTCGAAAAACTCACTTTTTATCGGTACTGCTTTATTTTCAACTTTCGCTAGCGCTAAGTCCTTTTCAGGCTCGGTGACTGCTTTTTTTACTGGGGGTGGCTCAGGTGCTGCAGGTTTTGTCTGCTTCGCTTTTTGCGCTTTCTGAGCATCGTTGAACTCAGGCTCAACTTTATCTGCAGATTGCTCTTTTACCGTATTTGATGCCAATGTCTGCTTGACCTCGGGTGCTGCAGGTTTTGTCTGCTTCGGTTTTTGCTCTTCCTGAGCATCGTTGAATTCAGGCTCAACTTTGTCTGCAGATTGCTCTTTTACGGTATTTGATGCCAGTGTCTGCTTGACCTCTGGCGCTGGTTTCACGTCTGCATGGCCTATGATGATCCCATTGACGGTTTTGTAGTGTGTGCTATCGGTAACACTGAGCGAGAACGGACCACCCGCTTTTTGTCCTGCCATGGTAACTTGCCAACGCCCTGTCCCATCCACTCGCACTCTGGCCATGGTCAAGGTCTCATCTTCTCTTTTTAGCTTTATATCAATCTTTCGCCCAGGTTCTGCCAACCCACTGACGTGTATTGCCTCATGTGGTTGTAAGTGCATGTTATCTTTCAAGCGCGTAGAGAGAATAATATGGCCCATTGGATTACGAGCCTGAAGATCGCGCTTGCCCACATACAGGTCATTAACGAACTTACTGTGTTTACCATCGCTGATAATTAATTGATATGGGCCGCCCGGAGGCTGTTCTCGCAACGATACCTGCCAGTTCCCTGTGTCATTTATCGTTGCTCTGGCCATGGTGACCGTCGCGCCGTCTTTGAGCAGTTTAACATCGATTTTTTCGCCTTTATCACCTACGCCGCTGATCTTGATCAACTTGTAGGCCCGTACATTCATACCGTCGTCAATATTGCCATCTAGCGCAAACCCGTCGTATTGTGCCGCGTGTAGACTATCGACCGACATGAGTGTGACGCTCACACATATGATCGACAGGAAGCGCATGATTTTTTCCATTCGGATACCTTGTATTGCCATGTGGCTCCACATTTGATTCACTCCCTCGTGAGCATGTCGTCAAAGGCATACACCTGACGAACCATTGAAGCCTAATTAACAAGCGCTAGAGCAGATAATTTGTTACCGAGTAAACATTGATAAAGTTGCAGATATGCCAAGCAGGCCCTTATACGGCCAAGAATGAAGACTGTTTATTGAATGAATCCTCGTTATCTTACCAAGCGCTCTAGATCACTAGTCTGTCGTTCTTAATCAATGAACTGCAAGTATCACGCCTGTTCATAAAAACAATGTGCATAAACTTTCGAAATATGCGCTTGATAGAAGGCGTAGGTGCAAGGCATTAGCCCAAGGATGTCTTGGTCACCCTTGAGATTGCTGGATAATTTTGCGTAAAGTAGGCTGCGTCACGTCTAGCAACTTAGCTTTGTGCTGCTGACTTACGTCTTGTTGAATAACAATTTGATGCAATGTTGCCTCGATGCTTGGCCATAGGACGCTATGCGTCTCGGTATCAAGCATACTTACAAGCAAATGATTGCAACGCTCAGTCAATGGAAATAATTCATCATGACTGAAATCTTGTTTGTTGAGCTTAGCGTAACGTCTGCGAATGGTGGATTCGGATTGACCTAGCTGCTGAGCAACTTGATATAAGCTCCCCCATTTTAAAACACATTGATTTAACCATTGCTTTTCTAACCAATTACTCACGGATAAGACCTTGGTTTGTTGCTTTGCCAGTGCAACGACCTCCGCTAGCAGCTCAGCAATCTGCACCAGCTCCTCGCTTTGAGGTTCGCTTACGTCATTGGTGTTAGTCGATGCTATTGATGCTACATTAGGTTTAATCGGCACCACATTATCATCTGCTTGTTCTTGTAAAATAAGGTGTTCGGGCTCTATATATGCCCCTGAACACAGGATCACCGCACGCATCATACAGTTGCGTAATTCGCGCACGTTTCCGGGCCAATGATAATCCCCTAGCTTATCCAGAGACGCGTTGGAAAAATCGGTAATATCTTTATTATATTGGCAAGCAAATTTTTGAATAAAATGCCGAGCCAGCAATAGAGGGTCGTCTCCCCGCTCATTCAACGCCGGCAGATTTAAAGTAAATACATTGATGCGATAATATAAATCAGCCCGAAAACGCCCTTGTGCTACTTCATCTGGTAAGTTTCTGTTAGTCGCCAAAACCAAGCGTACATCCACTTTTCGCACCCGTTGGTCACCCACAGCAACGAAGGTTTTTTCTTGCACAAAACGCAATAACTTTGATTGAATATCCAGTGGTAACTCGCCTACTTCATCTAAAAACAAAGTACCGCCGTCCGCTTGCGCAATTTTACCCGGTTGGTCACTGGTTGCTCCGGTGAATGCGCCGCGCCTGTGCCCAAACAACTCGCTTTCAATCAAGTGCTCGACAATCGTTGAGCAATCAACTGTAATGAATGGTTTATCTGGATGTAAGCTGTGATTATGAAGCTGCTGAGCAATCACTTCTTTACCTGTTCCTGACTCACCTATGATCAGCACAGATGCATCCGTTGGAGCCACTAGCTGTACTTGTTGCATTAACGTACGCATAGCGGGTGATTCAAACAGCAATTCATGTTCACCTGATTGTTCTTTATCAACGCCGACACGTCTATTTTCATCTTGCTCCAGCAACATAATGCGATCGATTGCCGCCGCTAAATTTGGGGTCACCTGTTCAAGTTGTTCAGCGCACTTTCTGGCACTTTCTTGAGCAGATGTTTCCCAACATACCAAAAGAAAACCAACACAACGACTGCGCGTGACTAAAGGAATGACCACATAATGAAAAGAACTAAGCGCAGCCGTTGGCTGCACTAACTTGCTCCCGTTAGGGTCCAGTTTAATATGCGTTTTGGCCCACTGATGAATGGTATCTTCATCAATGTCTGCGCTGATTAAGCGAGATGACAAACAATTAAAGTGCGCACCTTGCTGCATATACAAGCCGCTAAATTTACTCTGTAGCCCAGTTGCTAACAACTGGCATACTTGCGACGAAAATGTTTGCAAAGAATGTGTGCTGCCGATGAGACGGATAATATCCCACTGGAGATTCATTAACCTGAAATCGTCACTGGGCGCTTGCGAAAACTTACCGCTCATACGGTCAAGATTGGCCAAGATATTAGCATCAAACTGAGGCTGCCAACTGACTAGCTTCCCGCCTCCAATGCTACGGGCAGCTTGAAGAGCGGCATTGGCTCGCCTGAATAATTCCAGTGGTGATTGTTCGCCCAACAGCTCTTCAGAGTCCAATGTTGCAAGTCCAAAACTAAAAGCAAGATTCAGTTTCTTTTTTGAAAAAGCCTGACTTCGCAGCTTCTGTAACATGCGTGACGCGAGAATCTGGCCTTGCTGTTCATTAGTTTCGGGTAAATGAGCAGCAAAAACCGCTCCGCTATAACGACTGGCAAAATCATCTGTTCGAAGTACCTGGGACATGCATTGCATTATCTCTTCAAGCACTTGGTCGCCGACTTCTCGCCCATGTACTCGGTTTAATTCGGCAAAGTCATCCGGATTAACCAGCAACAAGGTAACGGGTGTGCTTTGCTCACTTAATTGTTCAACCCATTCGTGACTCTGCCACTGAGCAACTTGGCGCAAAATGAGCAAACTTTCATCATTAGGAAGCGGCCCTGCGACTCCATCGACCATCAATACGGTTTTATCTAGCTGAATAGGAAAAGGGGGAAGCCTAGTCATGGAGTGAGTATGACTCAAGTCCGCTAAAATTTGCTGCATTCGCGCCTTCGCCGTACTCGAAGGTATAGGTAAACTGGTTTGCCAGCTTTGTCCATTAGCTGAAAGACCCTTAGTACCCATTTTCAACATTAGCTCTTGGTTAATGTGCTTAATCGTGCCATCAGCGCTTAACGTCAGCGACAAATTCCCCAAGCAATCCGATAACAAAGCTAACTTATGCTCCACGTACACCTTGTCTTGGTGGATATTAGCTTGCTGCTTCAATTGGCTTAGCATCATAGTTAACACACCAGCGGCACGCCAATCAACGAAGTGATGCCCAGGGATTAGCTGATTATTTTGTAAGTGAAACGTATTTTCGATCAGCCAATGCACAGGTTGTTCTAACAAAGTGTATTCTTCTGTCAGGTTTAGCGCATCTTCTTGCGAGTCGCATGCGACTAAAAGCGCGCCACCTGAACTTTGCACCGCTTTATCATTGTCCGCTAGTGCCGAGCTCAATAGCACAATATCGAATTGAAATTCAGTCGCGGCAACGTATTGCTGTAACTCAGCCACAAGCGGCGTATTGAGCTTTTCAACATACAACCTAATACACTCAATATCCTCAACGAGGGCGGGGAAAACAGGAGAGCTTTGCATCATAATGCCGGCATCAAATGGTTAAAGTCTTGGTTAAGCAACGGCGAAATATATTCCGCTGCAACTGGGCGTGAAAATAAGTAACCTTGCAATAGTAATTGGTTGGTATTTTTCAAAATGGCAATCTGACTTCCATACTCAATCCCCTCAGCAATCACCCCAAGCTTCAAACTTTCTGCCAACGCGAGTATCGCCTCGACTATCGCTAAGTCATCAGGAGCAGAATTGACATCACACATAAAGGAGCGGTCAATTTTAAGTATGTCGATAGGAAAACGTTTCAAGTAACTTAACGAAGAGTATCCTGTACCAAAATCATCTACAGCGAGGGAAACCCCTAACGCTTTTAATTCAATCAGGCGAGCTATATTTTCTTCTGCATCACTCATGATCACCGACTCTGTCAGCTCTAGCTCTAGTAATTCAGGCGCCAGTCCACATTGTTGTAATACGTCTGCTACGACTTGGGTAAAATCTAATTGCCTAAACTGATGAGCCGAAACATTAATTGCCATACGTACAGGGTTTCCTTCATCAAACCATTGCTTCGCTTGATAACATCCCCGCTCTAACACCAAACGGCCTAACTCATTTATCAGACCCGTTTCTTCTGCGATAGGAATAAATTCATCCGGTGGGATAATCCCTCCTTTGGCAGGAAGCCAACGCACTAACGCTTCAACGCCGACTATGCGCCCTGACTGGGCACAAATCTGTGGTTGATAAAAGGGTACAATCTCGTCGCTCTTTAGCGCTCTGCGCAAATCTTGCTCTAACTGCAAGCGTGCTGCAGCTTTAGCATTCATCGAGTCTTGATAAAACTTATAACAACAACGCCCAGACTGTTTGGCAAAGTACATGGCAGTATCGGCATTTTTGAGCAAGGTTTCGGCGTTGTCCCCATCATTGGGGAACATTGAAATCCCAATACTTGGGGTTACCACAACTTCAAACTGCTCTAGTTGAAATGGGGTACTAAAGCTACGTATTACGCGCTCTGCCACCAGCATGGCTTCGTTAGGATCGTTCAGGCGGCTTAAAAATATGGTAAATTCGTCCCCACCAAAACTCGACAATTGCGGCTCTTGGCTAGATTGTTCTGAACCTACACGGGCAAAGGTGTCGCTGTCACGTAGATTAGCCTGTAAACGATGTGCCACTTTGCGTAACAGTTTATCGCCGTAACTATGCCCCATGGTGTCGTTGATGCGTTTAAAACGATCAAGATCGATAAACAGCATCGCCGCTTGATAGTTGTTGCGCTCGGCCATGGCTAAAAACCGCTGTAAATCCTGCATCAAATATTGGCGATTAGGCAGCCCAGTTAATGAGTCATAAAATGCCAATTGATGAAGCTCGTGTTGCTGTGTCACTAAATCGGCGAACGCCTGACTGGCACGCAAGATATACTTTACTCGCTCGCCTAAAATAGGCCATTTGATCGGTTTAGCGATAAAGTCTGTTGCGCCTACTGCATAGGATTTATGAATGGATTCCAGATCGTCTGAACCCGTTACCATTATGACTGGAATATGTTTACCTTTCTCATGGCCACGAATATGTTCACATACCTCAAAGCCATTCATCTTGGGCATCGACACATCGAGCAAAAGTAGCGCTGGTGAATGCTTTTCAAACTGCTCTATTGCCCGCTGCCCATTTTCAGCTTCGATGACCTCAATACTGTCGCTGGCTAGCGTTTCTTTCATTAAAATACGCGCCGTCAAATCGTCATCACAAACGAGAATTTTAACTTTTATGTCATCCGACATGTCTGAATGTCTCCAATTTCTCGCTGCTAGTCGTAAACGCCAACTGAATACGCTGAACTAAAGAATGAATATTATCACTCTGAGTATTCTTCATTTTTTCCTCTAGCTCCCTACACAATTCGTATAAGGCTTTTGCTCCAGAGTTCCCAGACATCGACTTAAGCGCATGCGCTGTTTCGCCAATCGTTAAGAAATCAAGCGGCTCTTGCTGTACTTGCTCAACCAACTGAGAAACGAGTTTTTCAGCTTCTTGCTTGAATGCATCGAGTACGCGCTCAAACACCGGGTTGCCTGTATCTTGAGAAATCTTGCGCAAGGTTTCAACTGTCGACATATCTAATAGACTGTCTTGCTCATCGGGCTCTGGCTCACTTAAAGCATGCTGTGGCGCGACATCAAGTCCCGATGTTTGCTCATGACTTTGCTCTTGCTGATTCGCCTTAAACTCGTCGCCATTGCTTTGAACAGATGAAGTTTGATCCGAGGCAGCCGGTGACTCAATAACATCACTAGATTTCTGCCCGTTAGGTACAGGCAAAAAGCGCAGCAATGTCTGCTCTAACTCTTGCAACGAGAAAGGTTTAGACATGACTTCATTCATGCCTGCGTCCAGACACTGCTGGCGTAAATTGTCACCCATGCCTGCGGTCAACGCCACTATGGGAAGATCTGGCCAATTTTTACGGATTGCTCTGGTCGCCGCGTAGCCATCCATAACCGGCATTTGACAGTCCATTAACACTAATTCAGGCCGCTGTAGGTTGATCTGCTCAACCGCTTCAGCACCATTGTCAGCAAGCCAAGCTTCACATCCCAAGAGCCCTAGCATGCTTTTGGCAACTTCCTGGTTGGTGAGACTATCTTCTGCTACTAGAATGTTTGCCTCAAAACGCTGGTGGTTTCGAAGGTCGTCATCTAGACGCTTTTGTTCTTCATTTTCAATGCCCAACGCGCGACTTATGCTGTTATGTAAGCCACTAAAGTGCACAGGCAATGGCAATATGTTACGTGTGTCATTCTCCTGCCATTGTGAAGTGGGGAGTAAACAGATCCAGTTCGACAAGGGTATCCCTGCATCTAGCAAGGTACGTTCGTATTCTGCTTGGCTGATCCATAAGCCGTTTTTAGCACTGGCTAATTCAGATTTAACACGCTGCACGTGTACTGCTTTTACTTTTAATTTTCCGAGCATAATCTCGATTGATTGACCTAAGCCCCCCGTTAGGTTGACCAAGTGCACCGTCGGGCAATTATCAATCGATTCGAGTTGCTGCAGTGGCTTTTCCGTCAGGGGTAGATCGACTTCCAGACTAAAGCGACTGCCTTCACCAATATTAGACTGTAAACCTAAGTTACCTCCCATCAGGGCAGTTAATTGCTTACATATGGCTAAACCGAGTCCTGTGCCACCGTATTTTCGCGTGGTTGATGCATCTGCCTGAGTGAACATCTCAAACACCTTCTGCTGACGATCTGGCGCCATACCAATCCCTGTATCCTGAACGCAGAAAACAAAACCGCTATGTTGAACATCGGTATCATTCCCGCCTGAATCAATATTGTGACATTCGACGCGCTTTATGCTGACGTTCACTTCCCCGCGCTCAGTGAATTTAATCGCGTTGCTGGTTAAGTTAGCGATGATCTGACGTAACCTAGCGGGATCTGCGTATACTTGTGGCAAAGGCTCAGGCGACAAAATGGCATTAATATTAAGGCCTTTGTTATAAGCTGCTTCACTAAACAGATCCGTCACCTCCTCGATTAACGCTTCTAAATCGACTGGAACAGACTCTAATGTCGCTTTACCTGCCTCTAGTTTTGAGAAATCCAAAATGTTGTTAAGTAAATCCAGCAGTAATCTGCCTGAGCGATAAACCAATTGCGCAAAATGCTGTTGTTTCGGCTTCAGATCAGAACTTAGCAGCACCTCCGTCATGCCCAGCACCCCGTTCATTGGGGTGCGGATTTCGTGACTCATAATGGCTAAGAAGTCGCTTTTTTCTTTACTCGCTTGTTCGGCTAACCTGCGGGCTTTTTCTGTTTCTTCCATGGCGTGTTCAAGCTGAGTATTGGCATGGCGTAGCTCTTTCGTACGCTCTTCTACCTTTTCTTCGAGTTCAATTAGCTGTTGCATCTCACGCTTACGTTTTTGACGATATCGCCAGATAATATTCAGCATAATCAGTAAAACAATGAGACTGTAAAGTGCATAGGCCCATAGGGTTTTCCATGGGGGCGGTAATACATTAATGGGCAACGAAACCCCTTGGGTATTCCATAGACCTTGATTGTTACTGGCTTGCACTTTCAGTACATAATCTCCAGCGGGTAGATTGGTAAACGTCGCCAGACGCCTATGCTCTAATTCAATCCAGTTTGGGTCCAGCCCTTCGAGCTTGTAACGATATTGGTTTAAACCTGGAGCATTAAAATCAAGTGCTGCAAATTCAAAGGAAATAAAATAATCTTTGTAATCAAGCTCCAAGCCTTGCAAACGTTGGTAAGACACATCAAACCACACCTGCTCATTTAACTTTTTAATGCGTACCAATGCCACGGGCGGAACCACGTCACTGTCTTTAATATCGTCAGGGTGGAAACGCACAACACCTGCATTACCGCCAAAGTACATCACGCCTTGGCTGTCCTTAAAACCAGCACCAAAATTAAACTCGCTGTCTTTTAAGCCTTGGGAAGTATCAAAATGACGGACGTGTCCTGTATCTGGGTTCAAACGTGTCAAACCCGCTGTGCTGCTAAGCCATAAATGTTCTTTGTCGTCTTCTAAAATTGCGTAAATATGGCTACTGGGTAAGCCACTGAAACTATCGTAACGGGTAAAATGATTGTTCAGCGATGCCGTATCTTGAGCAGACCACTTATTGAGTCCACCACCTTGGGTCCCCACCCATAACTGCGCTTTGGGGTCTTGATAAAATGCCCATGCCATCGGGGCAGACAAACTATCAAAATTATCAGGCTGATGTTCTATATGATCGAAATCAAGCGTGACTGGATCTAACACGTTAATGCCCGCCACAGTCCCGACAATTATCGTTCCATCAAGTAACTGATACACAGCGAGCACTCTATCGCTGTTTAAGCTTCTTGGATTGTTTTCATCAGCTCGATAGTGAACAAACTCAGTACTTCCTGCGGGCAAGTAATTCAAGCCACCACCGAACGTACCGACCCATATGTTGCCCGCGCTGTCAGGGAATACACTAGTAACACCGTTAAAGCTTAAGCTCGAGGGATCGTCTGCGTTGTGGACAAACATCTCGATTTTCATCGTATCCACATTAAGTCGCCCTAAACCACTTCCTCGAGTGCCGAACCAAAGTAAGTTGTTATCACCACGTACGGTCATAACCCTGGCATCTTGCAGCGCTGGCTCACTGCTTTTATTAATGACAGTAGTCACTTCCCCAGCGGTGTTAAGACGGGTTAAACCACCATAACTTGCTACCCAAATGGCCCGTTCTGCAGTGGATGATTTTGTCTCTGCAAAACCAAGTACAACCTTACTAGCGAGGCCGCTATCGATATGCTCAAACGGTACTTCAATGTTCTTAGTAATACCATTATAGGTACCAAACCACATCAGACCTGAAGGGTCTTGCAAAATCGACAACACTTTATTATCGCTCAAGCCATCTTCTGTATTGTAGGTTGTGAATTTATTTCGTCCGTTCCAAAGACTCGCCCCCGCTTCGGTACCTAACCAAATACGTTGCTTCTGATCTTGATAAATAGTGTGAACTAAATCAGCCGCGATACTGTTAGGCTGATTTTCATTGTGCTGCCAAGTCGTAAACTTCAACCGCTGGGGATCTAACATACTTATCCCCGCATCGTGACTCGTGAGCCACAAACGTTGTTGTACGTCGATAAATAGCTGGGTAATTCGATCGCTAAATAGAGGTTTATTGGAACCTATATGTAGGCGGGTGAGTGTATTGGTTTGCTTGTCGAGCTTAAGTAAACCATTGCCGTCAGTCGCTAGCCAAATACACTGGCCGTCTTCAATGATCGCTGTGATTGCCGCATCTTTTTCTAGCCCAGGTAGAAGTTGACGAGTATCGAAATGCTCAAACGACATATCGTCTGGATTAAAACGACTAAAGTTGCCATTGTTGTAACCCAACCATATGTGCCCTACTTCGTCGAGAAATATGCTTCTTATATGATTTGAAATTGGAGAGTTTTTTGTTTTCTCATCTTTTATCCAATGAGAAAAAGTTTGTTTTGCTGAGTTAAAAAGGTTTAATCCGCCTCCATCCGTGGCGATCCATAAGCGTTGTTCATTATCTTCAAGTACTGCACGAACATTATCTGAACTAAGGCTATCTGTCTTACGTGGGTCATGCACAAAGCTAAGAAGTTGATAGCCATCATAGCGACTCACCCCTTCTTGGGTGACTACCCATATATAACCGGTCGAGTCTTGATATATCTGACGTACTGTTTTTTGTGTTAATTGCTGACTTACATCCGCAGAGGTAAAGCTGAAATTCGGATTATCAGTACTATGTGCATTAAGGCTAAATGCGAGAAAAAATACTAACCCATAAATCCCTATCTTAAACATGTTCGAATTACGTCTTATTCTTTTTTAAAAATAGACTAACCCAAACCCTGAAAAATGCCAACAATCAGCGAGGGTTACAAACTCTTTTCCACCAATCTGTAACGACATTCACGTTAAAAAAAAGCCCCTTACCTAATGAACTTTTGTTCATCACGGTAAGGGGCTTCTCTTCATTCTATACTTATTCTTGAAGCATGAAGTTCTCTTGGTTCATATGAGCTTCGTCCCACATGAAGGCTTCATCCCACATGAAGGCTTCATCCCACATAAAGGCTTCATCCCACATGAAGGCTTCATCCCACATGAAGGCTTCATCCCACATGAAGGCTTCGTCCCACATGAAGGCTTCGTCCCACATGAAGGCTTCTTCCCACACTTCAAACTCAAAGCCTTTTATGTAGTAGTTGCCGTTCTCGTCTTTACGCGCAGCCCCCATGTAATGTTGCTCACCACTTAGGTCTGCAGCGATATCCATACCATTGTTCGCACAACCCGATTCACTTGATTCCACGGCTTTTACCGCATTTACGCTGCCCGAACCTTGCTGAAATGGGCTATAAGCGAGTTTTCCGTTAACCTGTGCCATGGTGGTACTGCTCATCAAACGGCACTTAACGTCATTTGCGCTTAAGCTTGGATCGTTTTGCAGCATCAGAGCGACAACACCACTGACCACACCTGAAGCTTGAGATGTGCCTGACATAATAAAACGGTCTTTCCCTACCATGTACTGAGGAAACTTGCTTGGTACATACATGTCTTCATTCGCTAAACTGAACATGTGCCCGCCAGGCGCAACCATATCGGGTTTGATGAACGCTTCGTGAGTAGGCCCCTGAGAAGAGAATGATAGTAAGGTATCATCGTTCGGGTTATCTTGAGTGTAGTTATCACTAATAGCGCCAACACTAATAATGTAAGGTACATTAGCGGGCACGCCAATGGTCATTGCACTTGGGCCAGTGTTACCGGCAGAGGTAACCACTACAACATCTTGTTCCCATAGCGCCATAACAGCTTGGTTAATTGGGTCATCCCAGTAGTTAGAGCGAGGAGGTGCACCAAACGATAAGTTCACCACCCGTATATTCAAGGCTTCGTGATTATCCGCGATGTACTGCAATGCGCGTAACGCATCTAAGTATGTGCTATGGCCATCTTCATAAAAGGCTTTTACTACAACGAGGTTAGCATCTGGGGCAACACCTTGATAATAACTACGCATTTGCCCATCAACAACAGCACGATCGCTATTGGCAATAATGCCAGTAATATGAGTACCGTGACTGTTTTCATCAGTCATATTACTGATTTTCACCTCAGTATCTTCAAGCGCGTCATAAGCGGCTGAAATACGAGAGCGATTGGCAGTATTCTTATTCAGTGCACTGTGCGCTGCCCAAAGCCCGCTATCAATAACAGCTACCGTTACATCTTTACCTGTAATGCCATTGTCATGCAGCTCATCAGCACCTATGTTGTTTACATAATAACTATTACTATCTTCGCTATTAGCTTGAGTGTCATATCCTTTTACTAAGCTTCGATCGCACCCTTGGGCAAACTCAACATCCATTGAGAAGTCGCCTTGATTATAGTTATCTGCGCCATAACGGGTAAATGACACCTCAACAGTAGCACTTTCGTAGGCATCTAAATTGGCATAACGCTTTAAGGCATTCGCATCCAGTGTTAACTCGCCATTTTGGCGACCAAATAGACTCCAATATACCAATCTTCCATTAAATGTTACTGAACGAACGTTATCTAAGCGCTCAGGCCAAGTGAAGGTCATCTCCTCAGCGTTCGCGTGCATATCCTTTGCGTTGTATAAATTCCAGCGGATTTTGTTTGCTGTTAAATCAACTACATGGCTTCCGTAAACAGAACAGTGATCAAGTGCGCTTGAAGTAAAAACCGCATCATTTTTGGTAATTTTAATAAGACTACTGGGTAGTTTCTGCAAAATTGCCAGTTGTAGATCACTGACTCTAACACCAATCCCTCCCACCAACGGCAGTTCATGGGTCACCAAGCCACCCACTTTTTCAATCAATTCACGCAAGACTTTTATCTCGCCGCCTTGAATTAATATTTCATTATCCATTTTCAATATGCTGTCGACTACAGGCACATCAGGTAAACCTAACGACGTCGTCAGCTCAGAGACATCTGCGGTTGTCACCACCTGAGTTAAGTTAAGCCCAAGCAATCCATTACTCGATGCAAGCGTAGGCAGAGCGGTTAAGCTCATCACACCTGCAACTAGCATTGCGCCTTTCTTATTCAATTTTAGTTTCATGTAAAATCACCCTTCATTAAACGTCGCTCGATATCGGTGCTAAGCAGCAAACCTGATACGCACACTGTGTAAGCGAGTTAAAGCAACTAACAAGCCAATTTACAAGTCACTGTTTTTACTGAAGTTTAATTTTAAGTGAAAATACTGAATGCACTTAACTGAAAATTTTGAATGATGAATATGATTGCAATCATACTTTTGGTTGCAGTCATTATTTTCAAATTAGTGAAGGGGTTAGTATTTGTAAGGAGAGTCATACATCAAAGATACTTGCTAGGAATAATTCACTCCTTTCTTTGTTCAGCGGTAAACCTAAATAGTTGCCTTGCAAGCGCTCTAAATTGAATTGTTGGCATTGCAGTAGTTGCTCTTTCGTTTCAATTCCCTCTGCGACAACAACAAAGTCTAAGGTTTTGAGCATAAGTGCAAGGGCTTTAAATATTCGCTGATGTTTGTCTGAACTTTCATTAGAGGTTTGCATGCTCTTGTCTAATTTAACAATATCAATAGGGTACTCCATTAAATGCGATACTGAAGAGAAACCCATACCGAAGTCATCAAGGGCTATCTTAAACCCTCGCCCAGACAAAACGCGTAATATATCAGTTACCTTCTTATTATCTTTAATCAGTGCTGTTTCTGTAATTTCTAATATAACGTTATTTGCTGATAACGAGAGCCTTTCTAGGGTATGTGACAAATAAGGCAACAGATCGCTGTCATGAAGCTGTACTGCAGAAATATTCACCGACATCGTGAGTGCCGTATTAAATTGACGATGCCATTGAGATAACTGATTAAACGCAGTCGTAATGACCCATTCCCCGATGCGATTTATCAGCTTACTTTGTTCTGCCACGGGAATGAACTCCTCTGGCGTGAAGTGAGGCTCCATTTCCGGCCAGCGAATAAGCGCTTCAAAACCTAACAAGGATTTATCTTTAGCTGAAAACAAAGGTTGATAAAGCAATCTAAACGAGGCGTTTTCTAACACACCAATCAGTTCGTTCTGAATTAAAAAACGCTGGTTAAACTCGGTTTGATAATAAGATTCATAAAAGCTCACCCCATTTTTGCCATTTTGTTTCGCCCGGTACATCGCAATATCCGCGCATTTAAGCAAGGTTTGCGCATTAACCGAGTCATCAGGGCACAGGGCTACACCGATGCTCACACCGCAGTGCACCTCCTTATCGTCAATGTTAAATGCGACGTTAAACGAATCGAGGATACGATTAGCAATGCGGCTGATTTCATCTCCAGACGTTATATTGCCTAAAATAATGGCAAATTCATCCCCGCCCAGCCGGGCAAAACCTTCGTTGTTGCGCAGACACTTACGTATTCTTTTAACGGACTGCTGCAGCACTTTGTCACCCGCTGCATGGCCCATGGTGTCGTTAATATGTTTAAAGTTATCTAAATCTAACGCGAGCAATGCAACCTTGCTCGTCACGCGCTTGTTACTTGCAATCAATATTTTTAAGGTTTCTTCAAAGTGATAACGATTAGACAGGCCAGTAAGCGGGTCTTTTTCGGCCATTTTCTTAACGGCCAAATAACTTTTATGCATACGCTGTTCTATTTCAAAGCGCTTATTCGCAAACAAAATTGCCTTTTCGAGTTTGCTTAGGGTAATTTCATTTTTTGCTAAAAAGTCTTGAGCTCCTGCCTCTATACAGTCCAGCGCTAACGAAGGCTCGTCATATGCACTGATCATAACAATCGCAGTATTTCCCATATCTGGTTTAGCGCGCATGTCACTCACCATCTCAATACCGTCAACTTCTGGCATTCTGTAATCAAGTAAAATGACATCAAATTGGCTGGAACTTAAAAGGCTCATTCCTTGGGCGGCTGACGTGGCTTCTTGAACCTCATGGTGGGAGTCGCTAGATGCACAAAGTGTTCGCTTTACCACTTTCCGGTCAACGACATCATCATCTACTATCAAAACTTTCATTGCACCATCCAAATAAGCTCGCACGTTGAATAAATTCAATACACCTTAATACTAGGAAGGCGGTATTTTACTAATATGAATAATTTAGCATTGGCTACACTATTTAGGTTTAGGCCAAAAAACGGTAAAGGTCGTACCGTTTACGCCATCAGAGGCTATTTCTATTCTTCCGCCAAACTGATTAACGTACTTTTTTACCACAGCTAACCCAATTCCACTGGCTTCTAGCTCGTCTCGGGATTTAAGCGTTTGAAATAGTTGAAAAATACGCTCGAAGTATTTTTCCTCAATACCAGGACCGTTGTCGCTAATACTGATTTCATAGCAAAATTCGCTTACCTTGCACTCGACGACTACTTTGCCCATGTCTTTGTCATTGTGCTTAACCGCATTGCCAACTAGATTGAGCATAACGGTTTTAAACGGAACGCTTGGCACCACTAACTCTGCCGGGGCCACGTTAATTTCAAATTCTTCTGGTAAGTCCAATAACGGGTTTAAATCTGAAATTAACTTTGCCAATTCGATACGCGTGACGGTTCTGTCCTCTCTACCAATCTTAGCAAACGTCAGTAGGTCTTCTAGCAACGACTGCATTCTATTCGCTCGGCTTACCACTAAACGTAAGTTTTCCAGGGACTCTTCAGGCAATATATGTTGGCAGTCTTCTTCAATCCAGCCGAGTAGTCGCCGAATAGCATCCAAAGGTGCTTTCAAATCATGAGACGCAATCTTGGTAAAGTCATCTAAATCATTGTTCGCTTCTTTTAACTGCCGAATAAGGCTTTCACGTTCTGTTATGTCTCTGCGTATACATAGAATATAAGGTACCCCGCCGCCATCCTCGAATCGCCGTTTTACCGTTTCATATACCATGATACTCCCGTCAGCTGCGGTAATATCTTCAGTTGTCACACTTTGGCCTTGATGTAAGGCGATTTTATCTTGCTCCAGCGATGCTGCGGTAGTAACAGACTGATACACAGGTGATGAATGGTCTTGTTGGCTTATACAACTGGCAGCTTGCGGGTAAGCATTTAAAAACGCTTCATTGGCATAAACAATTCTAAAGTCTCTGTCCTTCACAAAAATCCAGTCTCGGTTGTGTTTCGAGATAAGAAGATGTAATTCCCGCGATTTTGCTGCTGCGATCAAATGCTTATGTTGCAAAAGATGGTTACCGATATCCCGCTGAAGCACGGTAATAATCGCTTGCTCTTTAGGCGTTAAGTTAGCCCCCTCGCCTCGGTAAAACTCGAGATAACCAAACACCAAGCCTGATGGTAAAACGATAGGTGAGATATGACGAAGTAAGCTTTCGTCATATGGGTGTGTAATATGCGCGAGCTTATTCAACGATTTACTACTGTGCGCTAATGCCACTAATTCTTTCTTGCTAATAACCTGTTGCTGAACTGCTTGATTCATTTCCCCCTTTTGAGAAACTAAAAACATTTTTTCGTCATAACAACAAAATAGGCGACAAAATTGGGCGTCAAAGATGGATAACACTAATTCACAAATACTGTCTAGGTTTAGTTGAATTCCTTCATCTAGGTTCAGTAGTTTGTCATGTGTATTGGCTAAGTTGGGGTGGCCAACATAACTGTTGATATCAGACATGGGCGCTCCTTTCCCTAGTTTCAGTTAGACTTAATAATCGCCTGAATCGTTTCATCAAGACACAACTCGGTTATTTCCCCTTTGACCAAGTAGCGCGACACAAACTCGTATTTCAGCGCTCGCTCTTTGTCTTCTGAACGTTCAGATGAAGAATACATAGCCACAACGCATGAGCCAAAATCAAACTGCTTACGAATTTTGGCAAACTCATCGAGAAAATCAAACCCATTCACTTTAGGCATATTGATATCGAGAAAAATAATAATCGGTGGAAATTTACCTGGGAATAGCTGGTAGTTACTATCGTAGTCTTTCAAATAGGCTAGTGCGCTAGAGCCATCATCTTTTTCCTCAATATTTTGTACGCCTAACGCTGTTAGTTGCCGTCTAAGAATATACCGGTCCAACTCACTGTCATCCACGATCAGTACATTAATATTATTCATTGAATTTCTCCTTAGGCAAGGTGATCGTAAACACTGTGCCTAGCGCTGACGATTTCATATCAATTTGTCCCTTTAAAAAACTCACATGTTTTTTGACAATGGCTAATCCTAAACCTGAACCTGAACTAACAGCTGGGTGAAAACGTTTAAACATATGAAACACTTCATCATGACGATTAGCGGGAATGCCCAAACCATTGTCCTCTACAACGAGCTGATAACTGTCTTGCATCTCTGTAAGAGTCACATTGACAAAGGGTGTTTCTTTTTTAGCGTTATCTTTATATTTATCAGAATTAGAGAGCAGGTTTTCCAATATCTGAACAATACGCACTTTTTCACTTTTAAATTCACTTTTAATATCAGTAGTGCAGCGGATGAACCCGCTCGCTATACTTTGCGGCTCCAGTAGACGCAACCGGATATCATCTATAATGGTCTCTAAATGAATGCTCTCCACCTTTTCATCAGTAACATCGGCTTCTGTCAGAGATAAAATTCCCACTACCAATTTTTCTAATTTTTCCATCTGACCATAAATTTTATTCGCGTCGTTGGCTGCACTTTTAAGATTTCCGCTTTCTATGTCTTCAATAATAAATTGAGTGAGTAACTTTGATGACGTTAATGGAGATTTTAAGTCGTGGGATGCACGGTAGGCGAACTGCGCGAGCTCTTCGTTTGCTCGAGTTAAACTTTGGGTTCTTTGTTCTACCAAGGTTTCTAATTTTTGATTAATTTCACTGACCAATATCTCATGGGCTAATCGTTCTTGAGCCACATTCAATAGGGTTTTCAATTCCCCTGTCACATTTGAATCGATATCATCAATTAGGCTTTTTTCACGTTTACCATTTTTCAACAAACGGATCGTATTGCGGATAGAGCCTGAAATATTTTTCGACATATACGAAATGAATAATATATTGAATAGCGATATAGCCACCAAAAATGGGATGGCTACCCGCATGATGAATGCAACAGTATCCGTGATCGGTTTTTCAAATAAAGCTGAGTTTTGATTAAATACTCTTGCTGATTGTCTGAGTTGGGCAATCAGGATTTCTCGGCTTATTTCCCCAGCCTCATAACTGGCCAGTGTCAGAAGTATGTTATTGGCATCGTCAATATCTTTACGGCAAATATCTACCGCATGAAAAGTATTAATTTGCTTCATAACGAAAACATTCAACCAATTGACCGTTTCAACACATTCAATGGGCTGTTGGCGCATGTTAATAATAACGTTCTGCAACGCTGAAACATCTTTTGATGCACTTGCCTCAAACTCAGCGATAACATCAGAATATTGGACTATGTATTTAAAATGCAGTGAATTGAGCTGATGGAATTTCGCCCCTTTTGAGATCTCAACTACCGCCAGTAAGGTTATGGAAATTTCGAATACCGTCAGCATCACAATAAGCATCAACTTACTTGATATTTTCATTGCTATCTCGCTATGCGAAAAAATGGAGGGTTTAATATCTAATTATCAAGTATTTAGTGCAATTTGCCTTTAAACTTTAGTCGTGTTTTTAAGCAACGCATTTCATCACTTCAGTTCATTAGCCCCCTATAACCTCCCCCTCCACAAACCAATAGTTTTGCTTACCAAGTATCTTTCGCACTAAAGAACGACGAAGACTTTTCAATCACCTCAGCATTTTGTTTATCTATAACCGAAAACGTTATCAACGTTTTTAGCTCTTCTGGAGCGTGCTGTGCAACAACCGTAATATGATTTATTGTTTGCTCAGCAGGCAAAACGGCATACTCAAACTGCCCATGAATTGTAAAGTTTTGGCTATCTTCAATATTGATAGAGTAATGCTGCACCTGTTGTGTTTTGTTGATTATTTTCAGCACAAAGGTATTTTCTACCTGTCCTTGAGTGTTGATTCGATAGAGCGCCTGGCGGTCGCGGATAATGCTAACATCGAAATTATCTCGCTGATAAACCCACGCAGCGATAAAAAAGAAACATAATAAGGATGCAAGCCCATAGCCTAAGTGTGCAGACCACTGACGTTTAATTACATGCTTAGCCGTGTATTTAATCAGACCTTGCGGATAATTAAATTTTTGCATGACGTCATTACAAGCATCTGCGCACAATCCACAATTGATGCATTCGTACTGTAAACCTTGGCGTATATCGATCCCCACTGGGCACACATCAACGCACAACCCGCAATCAACACAATCTCCCAACTCTGTCGATTTCTGCGCCTTTATTTTGCGTGGCCCTCGATTTTCGCCACGGGTGTGGTCATAGGTCATAAGCGATGTACTATTGTTAAACATGACAGATTGAAAACGTGCATATGGACAAATATGCAGACACATTTTCTCTTTTATCCAGCCGCCATTGATATACGTACAAGCGGCAAAAAAGTATACCCACCCCTGCACAACAGCAGATGCCTGAAAGGTGAATACAGAAGAATACAGCTGTGATACCGGTACGAAGTACGACATAAATACCAGCGCAGTGAGCAATGAAATACTCAACCAAATCCCGTGTTTCACTGTTTTCTTAAGGATCTTTGTGGGCCCTATTTCGGCTTTATCCAACGCTTGGCTTTGTCTATAACTGCCCTCTACCCTGCGCTCAACCCAGTTAAACATAAGCATCCAAATCGTCTGAGGACAGGTATATCCACACCAAACGCGCCCATATAAGCGTGTGATATAAAACAATAAAAATGCAGCCAAAATAAAAATAAGACTGAATATAAACATATCCTGAGGAAATAACGTGATACCAAACAAGGTCAGTTTTTGCTCTGCGATATTAAAAAGAATCGCTTGCTGACCATGATATTGAACCCAAGGGAGCAGTATAAAGCCACTCACTAGCACCCAACTAAGGTAACGACGAATACGTTGAAAGTAGCCTTTCTGTTCTCGTATATAAATTTTTCCATCTAGCTGAGACGTTTGAAAAATAACAGATTGTTTAGACGTTAAAGGCTGACTCACGGGCGTTTCCACATGCACTTTTTATGTGGGGCGCATCTTATTCACTCCCTTTTGTCATTCATATATACAAAAATATAAATTAATATAGGGACAGATTTATAATGGGGCACAGCATGAGTCAGTTTAAATACAGTAGAATAGCGGCTGAGTTAAAAAACAAGATTCTATCGAATGTATGGTGTGCAGATGAGCGCTTACCTTCTATTCGTAAGTTAAGTAGTGAATATCAGGTTTCCAAAATCTCGATTCAAAATGCATTGCATAAGCTTGAAGCGAACGGCCTTATTAAAGCGCGCTCTCGCTCCGGGTACTATGTCGTCGCTCAAGAAAAGAAAACTCTCCCCCCAAACAATGCAAAACAAAACGCACCTAGTTTAGTCACTATGCCTGATATATTTCATGAAATTATGGCCCGTTCTGCTGCGTTCGATATATATCCAGAGGGGAAGGTCAGAGAACCCTCTTCACATATTCAAACTCTTAATCGTCATATTAACCGTGCTATGCGCCAACAAGCGGCGCGCAACGCGCTTTATTATGGTATTCCAGAAGGAGATTTCATCCTGAGAAAGCAATTAAGCAAACTCTATCGAAGCCGTGATTTATCAATCTCAGCTGACGATATCTGCATTACTTCAGGATGCCAAAACAGTTTATTTTTGGCTCTAAGCAGTTGTTGCCAACCAGGCGATACCGTAGCAATTGAAAGCCCTTCGTTTTACGGAATTCTGCAGTTGTTACAGATATTAAAGCTCAATGTGATCGAAATTCCTGCCTCTTTTAGTGACGGATTACCAACTCAAGCGCTAGAAAAAGCGGCACAGCAATGGCACATAAAGGCGTGTATTGTGACGCCGAATTTTGCGACTCCCACCGGTGCCTGTATGCCTCAAGGCGAGAAGTTAGCCTTGTGTCAGCTAGCCCACAAATACGCATTTACAATTATCGAAGATGATATCTACGGGGATTTGGGTTTTCACTTTAACACTCAGCCATTAAAAAGTGTTGATCGCCACCACAATGTCATTCTATGCAGTTCGTTTTCTAAGTCACTATCTCGTGATCTACGCACAGGTTGGATAATGGGAGGCAAACACCATAAAGCGATTGTGCATTTGTCGATGGTGAATAACTTAGCCAATAACCAAGCTATTCAGCAAGGTTTAGCAGGCTTTATAAGTGAAGGGCACTTCAGGCGCCACTTGATGCAATATCGCCAAACATTGGAAAAACAACAGAACGAATTAATTAATGTTTTACGGGAAAATTGGTCTGTTCCCTTCACATACACCACCCCGAGTGGGGGGTTAGCGCTAATGGTGACATTTGAGCAAAAAGTGAATTGTATAAGCGTTTACCAAGAAGCCATAAAAGAAGGCATCATTCCCGCCCCTGGTAGCCTATTTTCTACACATAACGCCTTTAGACACAGTATGCGACTCAGTTTTGTGCATGAGATCAGCGGAAAACGCCTTATAGCGATTAAGCGTTTAGGGCAGTTGATACAGGACCACGTCTAATTCTGACGAGTAGATTGCACGTTAGCGCCAGCGTATGTTGTTGATATCTTTGATAGAACTAACCAGAGTCAGTTGCCCTGACTGAATGAGCTGTTCGGTTTTATCCACCACAGCGGAAAAGACATCTTGCTCGTCACACGTTAGGTCTAATAAGCCGACCCAGGTGTTACGGCTAGACTTCTTAGCGGCGTAAAGGCACAAGTCAGCCACATCTATCGTTCGCTCCCAGTTCAAGGCAGTTGGTTGATTGGACAGCAATGGAAATACACTAAAACCAATCGAACACGTCACGTTAATTGCCACATTGTCTTCAATGTTAAACCGATGAGCTTGAATAGAGCATCGTAGCCGCTCTGCTAGTGTCTCGGCACTACTTCGGTCAACAAAACGTGCGACAATAAGAAATTCCTCACCGCCCCAACGTAGTAAATAATCGGTATCACGAAATACAGTCTCCAAGATAGACTTTACGGCTACAAGGACTGCATCTCCGGCGCTGTGCCCATACCTATCATTGACTTGCTTAAAGTGGTCTAAATCCATTAAAAAGAAAATTAAATCTGCATCTTTAGACACTAGTTGAGACTGATTCAATGAACGCTCTTGATGCTTGGCAAGAATTATCTCCACATCGTTGTTCAAGTGCTGCGTTAAATAACGACGATTTTTAAGCCCAGTAAGAGGATCTGTAAAGCTGATTTGTTCTAACTTTTCATTGACCAAACGCAGATCGGTCGTACGCTCTTCTACCTTTTCTTCCAAGTCAATTAAATGCTGTGACGCACGTTGTCGTTTAAGGCGATAGCGCCGGATAACATCAAGCACAATGACAATCAAAAGAATTGCGTAAAGGCTATACGCCCACCAAGTTCGCCATGGGGGAGGCAATACTCGAAGCGGCAGTGCGACCCCTTCGGAATTCCACAAGCCTAAATGATTACTCGCTTGCACATTAAGAACATACTTGCCCGGTGGTAGGTTAGTGAAAGAAGCTAACCGAGCGTGCTCTAGTTCAACCCAGTTAGGATCTAACCCTTCTAATTTGTAGCGATATTCATTAAGTTCAGGAGCATTAAAATCCAGTGCCGCAAATTCAAAAGAGATATAGTAATCCAGATAATCGAGCACAATTTCATGCTGCTCTTGGTATTGTATATCTACCCCCACTTCTTCATTTAGCTTTTTAATACGCACTAACACCACAGGCGGGACCGTCTTGCTGTCTTTTATCTCATTTGGTTGAAAGCGCACAAAACCGAAATTTCCGCCAAAATACATAACACCTTGACTATCAGTAAAGCCTGCACCGAAATTAAACTCGCTGTCGTTTAAGCCTTGCGATGAATCGAAATGGCGAATTTTTCCAGTCGCTGGATTAAAACGTGATAAACCAGCAGTGCTACTTAACCATAAATTGTCCATTTCATCTGCTTGAATGGAATAGATGTGACTACTAGGTAATCCGTTCGCACTGTTGTAGCGACTAAAATGGTTATTTAGTGCGTTAAGATCTTTCTTACGCCACTGATTCAGACCGCCGCCTTGCGTACCAACCCATAGTTGCTCAGCATCATCTTGATAAAATGCCCATGCCATCGGTGCTGACAGACTATCAAAATTATCTGGTTCATGTTCGATGCGGTCGAAATCAGACGAAGTAGGATTGAAGATATTTATTCCCGAAACGGTACCCACTACTAACCTGTTATCCTCTAGACGATAAACAGATAAAATTCGATCACTATTGATACTTCTAGTATCTCTGGGATCGTGTCGATAGCTGACAAACTTATCACTTCCATATGGAAGATAGTTTAACCCTCCCCCAAAAGTTCCTACCCAAAGGTTGCCGTGCTCGTCTGGCAAAATACTTGATATACCATTAAAGCTTATACTTTCATCGTTATCTGGCGCGTGAACAAAATACTTCAAAACTTTGCTATCTACGTTTAGCCGGCCAAGGCCGCCGTCTCTGGTACCAAACCACAAGATGTTATTATCACCACTTACCGTCATGACTCTCGTGTCATTCAAGGCTGGTACACTATGAGCATTTAACACGTTTTGAACCTGACCTTCACTGTCTAACTGAGTTAACCCGTCATACCCAGCGACCCAAATTGTTCGCTCGCCTTTACTTGATGCAGTTTCAGCGAAGCCTAATACAATCTCGCTCGCTAGACCCCTATCAATTTGTTCAAAGGGAATTTCTATACCTTTGGTAATACCACTGTAGGTGCCAAACCACATTATTCCTGAGGGATCTTGCAGTATCGAAAGTATTTTCCGACTACCAATACCGTCTGTTTCAGTAAAGGTTGTAAAATCGCCGCTTGAATTCAATAAACTGACACCCATCTCGGTCCCTAGCCAAATTCTTTGTTTTTTATCTTGGTAAATAGAGTGCACAAAATTAGAAGCAATTCCGTGTGTTTGAGACTCTTGGTATTGCCAAGTATGATGCGTCTGACCTCCGTTTTCGGAGACACTAATGCCAGCATCAAAACTCGTTAACCAAAGTCGTTCTTGAGCATCTATAAAGACTTGGGTTAGTCTGTCACTAAATAGAGGATTCTTACTCTCGGTAAAAAATCGGCTGAGTGTGTAATTACTTTTCTCTAGTTTTAGTAAACCATTGCCATCAGTAGCGAAGTAAATCGAATCAGTGTCTTCTGTTATCGATGTAACCCTTGCTTGCCGCCTTACGTCACTAAGTAACACATCAGTGTAAAAGTGCTGGAACTCCAACGTTTTAGGATTAAAACGGCTAAAGTTTCCCTCCCTATAACCTATCCAAATATTACCTTCAGAATCGAGATAAAGTGCCTGTAACCTATCTGAACTAGGTGTTAGTAACGAATCTTTTTGAAAAGTTATATTCGAAAACGTATGTTTAGTAGAATTGAATAAATTTAATCCTCCACCGTCAGTGGCTATCCATAAACGCTTTTGGTTATCCTCTAATATTGACAGGACATTATCTGAGCTGATTGAATCGGGATCTCGGGGATCGTGCACAAATTTAAGCAGTTGATATCCATCATATCGGCTAAGCCCTTCTTGGGTAACAAACCACAAATACCCAGTGCTATCTTGATATACTTGGCGGACCGTTTTTTGCGAGAGTTGTTTACTAAAGTTGGCTGGCGTAAAACTAAAGAAAGTCCTTTCACTTGCGCTAATGCTAATGCTAATACTGAAAAAGACGGATAGTACGACCCAAATCATTCCGTTTTTGAACATAAATTTATCAATCTTATTATTATAATAAAGGATCTCACCTAACGTTTTGTTTATGTCTAGAAATCAATTCAGATACATAAGGTTAGGAAAGATCGAACATACCAATGCGTAAGTAAATTCAGGCATTATTGTACTACTTGTTTACGGGTATAATAAGCGCCAAAAATACGATAAGCAAATTCTACCGCGCACTGGAATGAAGTTAGTTTTCCCCATTAGAAATTCACTTAATTTCACGGCATATATTCAATAAGCTAAATCCACTTTTTAAAATAGACATGTCGTGTTTTAACCCATGAATACGGATAACCAGTCACCTAACCTCATGTTGCCCAGAGTAGTTTTATCAACGAGAACTGTCGTTATGCAAGCAGTGGATGATTACCTCAATAAATTAGGTATTTGACTATTTTCTCATCAATTAAAAGTACAGCACCTCGACAAGTTTTCTGACTTTACTTATCAGCAATTCAGGCTTGACCAAAACCATGAGAAAACAAAGATAATTGGCAAGACCAATTTGACACATCAACTCAAAATTGGTTACATTTTAAAAACATCATTAATACCGATAGTTAACATATCACCGTCATTCAGTTGGCGATGAAGCTGTCTAATTCTGCTTGAGGTAATTTACTTGTAGGCTAGTTCTAAGCTGAAAAATAAAGGAAATACAATGAAGTTAATCCATAAAGCAATCGCGTTGAACTTGATTGCGTGCAGTGCTTTTTATTCAACCGCAGCCAATAGCGAGCCAGTGGATGAAGCAAGCTTATCGGGCCTTATACCTGTTTCTCATCAAACTCTCCCTCAAGGTGTGTTATTAGGAGCTAAGAGAGAACTAGTAAGCGATAAGCCTCCCAGTGAAAACTTTGATTTATTGGACTGGAGCTTAACCTTGCCAACAGATCTAAATAAAGATCTCAAGGCCGATATGATTTATGAAAAGCCACTTAGCAAAGGCTTCGAATTAAAGCCTCTGTTTTATACCGCACAAGACGGTGGCATGGTGTTCGCCAGCCCAAATGTTGGCGCTAAAACTTCAAAAAACACTAAGTATGTGCGCACTGAACTTCGAGAAATGCTTCGCCGGGGTAATAACCGCATGAAAACCCAAGGCATAACGGGGAATAACTGGGTTTTCTCTGGTGCACACGGCTCTGTTAAACGAAAAGCAGGCGCCGTTGAAGGCAGTCTAGAAGCAACCCTAGCAGTTAATCGCGTATCAACCACAGGTGATGAAAAGATGGTCGGCCGTGTGATTATAGGTCAAATTCACGCGACTAAAGATGAGCCTATTCGGCTTTACTATCGCAAGCTGCCTAACAATGAGCATGGTTCTATCTACTTCGCCCATGAAGAAAATGGCGGTGATGATACATGGGTAAACCTGATTGGTTCACGCTCTCACACGTTACAAGATCCACAAGACGGCATTAGGCTAAACGAAAAGTTTAGCTATAAGATCAGTGTGAATAACAATGTGTTGTTCGTGACGCTAATCCGCCTAGGTAAACCGAATATAACGAAAGCCTATGACATGAGTAACAGTGGCTACGATAAAAGTAATCAATATATGTATTTTAAGGCTGGGGTCTACAATCAAAATAATGGTGGCGAGCCAAAAGACTATGTACAAGCCACTTTTTACCATTTAGATAATCAACATCCCGGATACCGTTATTAACCCTCACTTCTATTACGGCACAACTCGTGCCGTGACTCTCAATTTGCTTTCATAGCATTCAAATTATGCCCTGTATCATCTGTAAATAATCCTGCAGCACCCTTAACGCGTTAACAAACCACACAAGAATATTGGTAATACCAAAACAGATAGGAACAAACCTAAGCTTAGGGCCATAAACCTGCAAATTGTTAATAAAATGATAACTATCGGCTAGATTATGCAACATTATTGTGGTTATATAGCCAAACAGGTTAACAAAATAACATCAAAAACAACACTTTTGGTAACAATGAACAACTCATTTGGTAACAACAACCCTACGGAAAAGCACGTTAAACGAAACCTATAATACGGAGAATAGAGCTATTATGAAGTTTAAAACATTTGCACTTTGTGCGATTGCGACAGCCATAACAGGCTGTGGCACAGACTCAGATAATAACCCAAATACATTGGGCTCTATTGCACTGTCTGGGACCCCAACCTCTGGCGAAACACTCAGTGCAGCAGTGAATGATCCTGATGGGATCTCAGGTACTATTACCTATTATTGGTATGCTGACGGCCAAGCCATTGAAAATGAAAACACATCAACGCTTACCTTAACAGACGAACAAATTGGTTCACCAATTACGGTTCAAGCGCTGTATACCGACGATGGCAACACTAACGAATCACGCATTAGCGATCCCACGGCAGATGTATCCGCTATTGCATTCCCTGCTTCGGTAGCCATTAGTGGCGATGCCCTAGTTGGCTCGACGTTAAATGCAACTGTAGCTGACCAAAACGGTATAGAAAACGCAACGATTGTTTATGCATGGTTTGCTGACGACACAGTCATTGATGATGAAGTGTCCGCTGAGTTAACCCTAAGTGATAATGAGTTTGGCGCTATCATCACGGTAAATGCGACGTTTGAAGATGATAGAGGATTTAGCGAATCTGTTACCTCAAGCGGAACAAATACCGTATCGCGCGTAAACTCCGCCGGCACTGTGGTGATTCAAGGTACGCCAACAGTCGGAAATACCTTAACCACTGAGATAACCGATCCGGACGGCGTATCAGGCACAGTCGCATACCAATGGTATGCAGATGACAACCCTATTTCAGGTGCTACCAGCGATGAGTACGTCGTTGACGCTTCAATTGTTGGGAGTGTTATCACAGTAGAGTTAACCTATGTTGATGACAACAGTTTCGACGAAAACTATGTATCCGCACCAACTATAACAGTTACGAATGTTGCGGTGGATCAAGCCGGTCGTATCGACATTATCGGTACCTCCCCTTATTTAACCAGTGCAACACTTACGGCGGAAATTACTGACAACAACGGCGTAGATGAAAGCAATGTTGTCTACACATGGTCTGCTGATGGTGTGGTCATTGCAAACGCCAGTAGCAAAACCTTCACTCCTACTAATCAAGCGGGCTCGATCATATCCGTTAGTGCTTCGTATACAGATAACGACGCGTTTACTGACACGGTTACAGACTCTCTGGACACCCTTGTATACACCCAAGTCGTTAGTGATACCGCGGCACTAGAAAGTGCAGTTGGCGGCCTAGCGGATGGTGATGTTTTAGGTCTAAACACGAATGTTTACAGCCCGGGCGCAGCGATAGAACTAACCAGCGCAATAACCTTGCGTGCTTTAGAGGGGCAAACTCCTACTATATCCGGCGATGCGTGTATTCACGTTGCCGATGGGGTAGATGGTGCAGCGGTCACAGGGCTAACCTTCACCGATATTGATACCCTTTCAGGCTCTAGTTGTGATAGCGGCGAAGAAGCAGTTATCTATTCTGAAGGTGATAACTTTGTATTTTCGCAAAATACGATGGATGGCGAACAAGCGGTATTGAATTACCCAGATGATGCTTATCATTGGTTAGTCATTAAAGGAAATGGAGCACTAATTGAACGCAACACGTTTACAGACCGAACAGTAGCGGCAGAAGGCTCAGTCATCAAATTAGCTTCCTCCGGCTCTGATCACGTTATTCAATACAACTTATTCAGCAACAGTAACAATCCTAACTACGATAATTCTAGCTTACTGCTTCTTAATTTAGGCAGTACAACAGGCTCTGACGCTGCCGACATGGCCAACTTTACCGTTCAGTATAACCTTATTGATAATGTAAGAACGGGTCGTCGTTTAATGCGCGTACAAACATCTGGCGCCACCATTAAAGGCAATACAATCGTTGACGCTAGCGGCGGTATTTCGTTAGAGGACGGTGGGTTTAACACCGTGAGCGATAACGTTATTATTCGCACAACTGACCTACTCACAGCCGTGGGAAAAGAACCAAGTGACGATAGACCAAGCGGTGTACTTGTCACTCCTTTAGGTCACACAGTAAACAATAACTATATTGCCGGGTTGCGCTCAGGAAACAAAGAGGCGGGGGGGATCGTCTTTACTCCCAATCCATTTTCTCAAGCTGACGGCGGCGTCCCCTACGCGGGCAATCAAGCAGTACTCGACGGCACCGGTGACTTAACGTTAACGGTGACCAACAATACAGTTCTTAACTCGCTCCAACCTATTGTATTTAGCACAGAAATTGGCTCAAAAGTCAGCGTAGGTGATTGTGACGAGTTGACCGCAGATAACCATCCTCAACTGTTTGCCTTAACTAAAAACTTCTTTGTCATCGATTTCGATGCCAATGTTATTGCCAATGGTTTTAACGAAAATGCTAGCACCGAAGGCTTCTATTTAAATGCCGACGGAGGTTTTAGTGACCATTCGTTTGAATACGACTGCGACCTCATCAATCACACTGAATCTGCATTAACCAATAACTTTGGCTTCAGCGATAGCTATATGTCAGGTGACACCTCAGACGATTGGGTAGATATTCGCAACATTGACGGCAACGGAGAATTCGATACCGATGGCGCAATCGATCAAAACCCTGCTGAAAACGGCAAAGAGGTACCAGAATTTATCACTGCGGCCAACACGCTTATAGAAACAGATCCTGCGGGAGCTCAAGCCGCAGCCGGCGCTAAAGGACTTCACTACATTCAAGCGTCAGAGGTAGGCGTTGGCTCTACTTGGGTGGCTAGCGATGAATAACATACAGCCTACGCAAGCCAGAGAAAACATGCATCAAGCCGCCTTATATACATTAAAAGACACAACGGAGATCTCGAAATGTCGCTGAACACATCACACACGAATACCTCTATTACTAAAAAAATAGAGGGTCAAGAATTTAAATTGCGCCCAGTTGCTAAGTGGTTAAAAACCGCTATTTTCGCAAGTATTGCGAGTACGACGGCATTTACCTTAAATGCACAAGAAGCGCAAAATGTTACAGACGAAAACGAAGCAGAACTTGAGGTTATTGATGTTGTAGGCACCCGCAGGACAATCCAAGACCAAATAGCCATAAAACGCGAATCTACTACAGTGGTAGATGGCCTTTCTTCTGAGGATATTGGCGATTTACCTGCGCTCTCTATTGGTGAAGCACTCGAGTCTATTACCGGTGCAGCGTCTCATCGTGAAAACGGCGGCGCGACAGAAATTACCATTCGAGGCCTAGGGCCATTTTTGAGCGCCACACATATCAATGGCCGCCAAGCGACCAACGGCAGTGGCGATCGCTCTGTTAACTTCTCTCAGTTTCCATCTGAATTAGTCAAAAAGGTCGCGATCTATAAAACCCAAGATGCTTCTATGATTGAAGGGGGGGTAGCTGGGGTTATTTCCTTGGAAACAGTACAGCCACTTGATTTCGGCAAACAGCGCTTTCAAGGTGAAATCAAAGCCAACTACAATCCCGATGAAGGCAATGTAGACAATTCATTTCAAGGAGATTTAGGGTTTAGAGGTACCTTTAGTTATGTTGACCAATTCGAGTTCGATAATGGCCAAGCACTTGGGGTGTCTTTTGGTGTACAGCGCCAAGATATTAGCCAACCTGAAGCAGAGTACAGAAGCTCGAGCCCTACAGGGTCATCTTTGTGGGCATGTTTAAACGACCCAACCAACACAAATGAAGGTTTTTATCGTAGTAGTGCCGGCGATTGTGAGGATCAAGTTAACGGCAGCAGCAACCAAGGTTACGATACTGAAATTGATCCTGAAACAGGTAAAGCAGTGAGCGACACCAGCCCATACGCTTGGACTGGCAGTAGTCGTAGTTTTCGCCAAAATGAAACCTCGGACGAACGTGATGCACTGTTTTTAGCATTGCAATTTCAGCCTTCTGAGGCATGGGATATCAATTTCGATGCCCAAGTATCTGACCGTATTCAACAAGAATCACGTCACGATTTAATATTTTTACAAAAACGCGCCATCCCGGGATTAACTGGCCCGACTTTGGTTACCAACAGTGTAGGTGGAATATTGCACTGGGAAGGACAAGACCGCATTGAGTCTGCCGGTGAGCAGTTTTCTCGAGAAGAAAATTACCGTGGTTACGGTTTAAACGTTGAGCATTATGCTACCGATGCGCTAACCATCAATTTCGATGTCTCTTATTCTAAAACCGAACGTGAAGAACTGCAGGTCTCTAATAGAGGCCGCACCGCCGACAGGCAATTCTTTAGCTGGGATATGGGTGAGAATATTCCAAACTTTACCGTTACAAATATAGATTTAACAGATATCAGCAACTTTACTGACAGCCTGCGCACGCGTATTGATAGAGAAAACACCCGAGACAACGAAATTAAATCAGCCCGTCTCGATTTCGAATACGCCCTAGATGGTGAGGTATTCACCAGTGTGCAAGCAGGCCTTAGAACATCAGAATTGAGCTTTACTCAGTATGGCGGCAGTCAGGGTAATGGCTCAAGAAATGAATACACATTAGACACGAGTAATACCACTGCCCTAGAGGTGTTAGAAAGCTGTCAAAAAGACTTCCCAGAATCAGATTTTTTATCTGAAGTGTCTGACGGCAACTTAGTGACCCATGTAGACAGCGAAGGTAATGTAATTGATAGCGGTACAGGATCGTCATGGGCTACCTATGACAATTTATGCTTCTCGCGAGCAGTCGCCGCATCTCAAGGCGCAGAATTCGCTTACCCTGAGTTAGAGTACGAAAACAGTGGCACCATAGACGTCACAGAAAAAACCAACTCAGCTTACGTCATGACAAGCTACGACACTGAAATGTTTGGTAAATTAGTACGCGGTAACTTCGGTGTGCGAGTGGTTGATACAGAAGTTACTTCCATCGGTTTTAGAAACACTTTTGATGTCGTAACAGATGAACTAGGTGTGCTAAGCCTTGTAACCGGTGATTCGTTAGAACGTATTGAGGGTGGTGGCGATTACACTGAAGTATTGCCTAGCTTTAACCTAGTCGTAAATTACAGCGATGATATATTGCTACGCGGCGGTATTTATCGAGGTATGTCACGCGCAGACCCAGCTGATATGGGTTACAGCCGCACATTCCAAACGGATGATGACATTGCTCCGACCTCTTTGTCAGATTTACTTGTAGGGGTAAACGGTTCTGGTAACCCGAACACCCAGCCTTTGATGTCTTGGAACTACGACGTGGCGTTTGAATGGTATCCAAACGAGGATTCAATCTTTGCGTTTGGCTTCTACTACAAACAATTCCAAGGGGGATTCCAACAACAAACCGTGTTAGAGAACTTTGAAATTGATGGAGAAACGTTCGCATTACCAGTAACAAACTCGGTCACTACAGATGACGAAGCTGACTTGTTCGGTATTGAAACTTCTATCGCATACCGCTGGGATAACGGTATCGGTATTAAAATAGGCTACAACTATGCAGATACTGATTTCGAGTTTGAAGATAGCTTGTACGGCGACACCTTTATTACCGATTTAGACGGCAACACCACACAGCTTACTGCTGGAATTATTCCACCAGGGTCTGTACCGGGTTTTTCTGAACACGTGTTTAGCAGCCAGTTGTATTACCAAATAGGTGATTTAGATACGGCGATTATCTACAAGTACCGCAGCGAGTATTTCCAACCTTATACCAGCAATGGTACTCGTTTACGTTACGTGGATGAAGTAGGCGTATGGGAAGCCCGAGCTTCGTACAAAATCAATAAAAATATACGGGTGAAAGTTGAGGCGATTAACCTCTTTAGCGCACCTAAGTCGCAGGATTACTATGTGCAAGGTAATTTAGGGGAAGTGAATGACTATGGCCCTCGCTTGTTCGCAGGGGTCAGTGTTAAGTATTAAGAGGTAATAAAAAGCGTTCTAAGCTTAAAAATGCCGCTCCAATATGAGCGGCATTTTTTGTACTCATGTATAAATGAGCGAGAACCACGTGTTTAAAAACGGTAAATCAACTGCGCGTTCCTCGTTTTATAACTCACGTTACCAGCCAATAAAAAAGGGCTTATAATGTTAATTCGCTTCTAATGTTAATTCGGCAGCGCTTTTATCCAGTTGTAAATGTTGGCGACTGTTAAGTAAAAACAGGCGATTGGCATCCACATTAGCGTTATTGATTAAAAAGCTCTTAATCACTTTCGCACGTTCATCAGCAAGCTTGCCTAACGCTCTGCGAGGAACGTCAATCGCGTTTCTAGTCTGGTTGTACATCGCTATACTCAGCGCTTGCGCAAGGCGCGTTTCTTCTATCACTGCTTCTTGATCACCTTCTTGCAGCTTGGCTTTTACGATTTGACGCTCTTCCTCAACCAATTTCGATGTCGTCTGGTTGAAAAGCGTTTCGAGCGCCTCAGCAAAGGGGCCAGCTAACGGAAACGTGCTGGCTGAAATGTCATCTGGGAATGTGGTTTCTCCGGAGATCTTCAACAACTGACGCTGTAACGTTTGTTCGGCCAGTTCGTAGGCATCCGGCACCTGATCCACCGTACCTTCAATATTAACCCGCAGCCCAGGCCGCTGGGCCAATGCTTCGGCTAATGTGTTAAGCTTTTCGGTCATTTGTGCCGAAAGAACCGCTGAGCCATGTGCAAAGTCTATTTCGTTTAGTTCGTCATCACTGCCCACTAAACTTGCTAATAACGAGAAAGGCGCGGTTACCGCTTTAGTGATCAAGTTCCCTAAGGCCTTTAAAATGATTGAGCCAAACCCAAAGCTTGGGTTGTCTAAATCACCGGACACTTGCATCCCCAAATCTATAACCCCATCAGAGTCTTGCAATAAGGCTATAGCCAGCCCTAAAGGCAAACTAAGTGCCTGATCTGAGTCTGTTTTTCTGCCCAAAGTTAGCTGATCTATCACCACATGGTTGTCACCACGTAACTGATTGTTTTGCAGTGTGTATTTCACATCCAGTGACAACAAGCCCTTATCAATAAAATGCCCCATATAGGTACCTGAGTAAGGATTAACTGACGTCAATTCTGCGCCACTGACTGAAAAGTTAAGATCAAGAAACATGTCATCAAGTAATGGGTTTATACCGCCACTTAACGCCACGGGAGCATAACCATCTATCTTCCCTTTAATATCAACCACAGCAGGCGACTCAGCACTTGAGGATAACCTAGTAATCGCGCCGTTTAGCGATTCTATCCCCGAAGCAAAGCGCGGACGAAGTGAATTATCTTCAAAGTAAGCACTGCCATCAGACAAGCTGATTTCACCAACGCGAATAGCCATAACCGAAGATGAAGACGACGATTCTTGAGTGTCGCTAGCCGCTTCGACATTCGCATCTTGATTGGCAGTAACATCAGAAGAATCATTAGATTGCTTCACCAGTATATTACTAATATTAGTTTGCCCACTTTTATCAATAATCAGCTTGGCATAAGGCTTATTCAGCGCGACGTTGTCTATTGAAAAGGAGTTCGCGTTAGCGTTGTAATCGATGCCCGACACTTGCATGTTTTGCCATTCGAGCAAAGGCTCTTGCTTATCACCGTCGTTCACTGCCAGGGCTGCAATATTTGCTTGCCCACGAAAGAACATGGGGTTGTCTGCGCCTTCGGTATCAGCACCTGCGGTAAAAGTGCCGGATACGTCAGCCATGCCATTTTGTACCACTAGATTGACATAAGGGGTTAAGTAAGCCTGAATTTGTGATAATGCCAATTGGTTTATCTCAACACTACCTGACACTTCTTGCTGGTTAACAGCCACCGCGCCTTTCGTATTCAAACTACCCTGCGCTTGCGTAAGAAACTCACTGGCGTTTCCTGCAATGTCTAGGCTCAACGTATAGTCGATTGGCTGCTCAAACAGAGTATCAACAACACCGGAGGCGGCGTTGACTGAAGAAACTCGCCAAAACATACCGTCAGAAATAGCACTCTCGTGTATCTTCACTTCCCCATCGTTTAAAGCAAAAGACTGTAAAATGACACGCCACTCTTGCTCAGTTTTGTGTGATGCACTTTTGCTGGCTTTAACGTCGCTTTGTGTTGAAACAGCCTGCTGCGATAGCGCAGTTTCCTCTGCTGTGTCCTTTGGTGTGGTCGATGTAGTAGAAGGATTTTGCGATGAAGAATCTACTGTTTTCTGCGCTGGTTTCGGTGTCAGCAGAGAGACTAAATCGAGTCCATTTGGGCTAAATTCGCCGTCAAGCCAAGGCTTATTAAGCTGAATATCGTTGATATTCACTTGCTTACTTTTGGTGTCTAACGACATATCGTTGATTTGCATGAGGGCTAAGGTGATACGCGGTTTATGGCTATCGGCAATACTTAACTGTGAAAGACTAAGTTGACCATTGGCAGCTCGTACCCGCACTCCGCTGGGCTCTTCAGACAGCGAATAATCTATATGAAAGTTCAGCAAACCGTCTGTTAATTTGGCCTCAAGCAGCTCGTTTGATAATGGCCATAGAGGTGCCAAAGCAATGTTGGCAAGTCCGACACTGCCTTTAATTTCAAACGGTGCCAACTGAAACTGGCCATTGAGCGCAACCGTGCCCCCTTCGGCTGTGACCAACTTAAATACATAGTGGTTTTTGGTCTTTGGCGTGGTTTTATCCTCTGATATTTCTGCCAAAGTGGTCTGGGTGTCTAAATCATTAAGCTCAAACGCCAATTCTGGATAGTCAATATCGGTACCACTGACCTTATCAGACAACAACACTTGGCCTTGGCTTAAGTGAAAATGCCCAATGCGAATATGTGGAATACCAGCCGATTCTTCCTCTGGCTTAGTAGGTTCCGATGCCGATTGACTGAACGTATCGATGATATCAGTGAAATTAAAACGCGTTGCTTCTCCATCTTCTAAGCGCGATAGGTGCACATACGGTGCAACCAAGTCTATGTGTTCTATGGTGGGAGTAAATTGAAAAACAGATTGCCAGAACCCTATATCAAGCTCTAAACGATTTACATGTACAAATTTAGCTTGGCTGCTTTGCTCGTTAATTTGGAAATTAGCTACGCTTGCACGCAACAAAAAAGGGTTGATACCTACTTTTTCGATACTAACACTACGCCCTGTCTTATCGCTTAACACGCTGGGTAGCTGTGACTGCAAAATTAGCGGAGTAACCACGCCCACAATTAAGGCGTAAATAACATAGGTAATGATGAAATAGGTGGAGATTCGTACCCATTTCGCTTGCGCTTGAAAAGATCTTGCTAGGTTTTTGAAAGACATAAGAAGCTTGTTGTTAAAACGAAAAGAGTATTATAGCTATGGCGAGCCCGTCACTGATAGTGAATAAGCTCGCCAGAGGTCGATTAAAGCAAAGACGTTAATTTACCTAGCCCAGATTGAAGCAATGCTTGGGTATCGCTATCACCACTAAGATAAGCATTTATTTGTGTAACGAAGCTGCTGATCATATCAGCATCTAACCCTAACGCTTCAAATTGCTTCTTCAATTCATTTATGCTGCTTAATGACGAGCTATATTCTGAGGCCTTGTTCAGTAAGCCTGACACAGCAGAGCTATTTGACGATGAGTCCGCAGACACCTCTGGAACATAGTCCATCAGGCTGTCTAAACCAGGAAGGTTTGACGCAAGTTCTGTATATTCTCCGCTAGAAAGGTTCTCTTTGGCATAATCAAAAATTGAAGCAACTCCGCCTTGCGACTGCTCTTCACTCACGCCTAGATTATCAGACACCATGCTAACTAAACTCGCTATATCTAATGAATCAGATGCCCCTGACGCTTCAGTTTGGCTTGTTTGTGTACTGCTAGTATTGCCCAACAATCCTTTCAATTTGTCGACCGAGTCATTCGCCAGTGCTTGTGATGACAAAGTCAAAGTGGTGATCAGTAAAACAGAAGATATTTTCATGCTGCTTTTCATATAAAAGTCCTTAAATTATTCAGTAGATTGGATATTTGGGTTTTAACACTGCGCGTATTCAATTAAACACACCATGAAAACGACATCGCGCTTCCTTCATGTACGCCTTAGAATGCTATAGGTGTATAAAGTTCGAATGCAGTAATGATGAATACTGGAACACGATATGCTAACGCAGATAACAGCGCTTTTCTCCAACAAAAGTGTAAAGGTTGCCTTTACACTTTCCGAAATAAACACTGAATACGCTGAAAGACAAAAAGCCCTGAGCTTTGTCCTTTCAGCTCAGGGCTTTTAGCGTCTAGTTTACACTAACTGACTTTCCCACTGTGTTGCTGCGAATAAAACTCTCAGCACAGCTGAAGTTTCCAGTGAAAGGGCAAAAGGCGTTAGTTTACGATACAAAAGGCATTGAGCTTATTGCCATCTAGGTCCCTAAAATACCCGGCATAAAAACCTGATTTGGCATCCGCTGGGCGAAAGCCAACATCTCCTTCACTGGTTGCGCCTAACGCTAGTGCCTTGTGGTAAAACGCATCCACTTGCTCTGGGGTTTCTAATGCAATCGCCACCATAGTGCCATTACCTGCAGTCGCGGGTTCTTTATTAAATGGCAATGCCACCCCAAGTGACGGCTCACCCGGTGCTTTTGCCCATGCAATAAAGTAATCAGGCTCTTCCATAAACCGTGTTGCCCCTAATGTTCCTAACAAAGCATCATAAAATGCCCCTGACTTTGCTAAATCAACTGTTCCAACCGTTACGTAACCAATCATTGCGCTCTCCTGTAAGTTATTATTTAACGCAACCACATAGTAGCCATTGACTACTGACAGCTAATGTCAGTAGTGTTTGCCTAAAATAACGTCAAACATTCATAACGCCGATGTAATAACACATGCGCAAAGCCGACAGACTAAACGATATTGTTCATCACTTACGCAGAATGCACCAAGCCGTAACAGCACAGACCCTAGCTGAAACATTTGAAGTGAGTCACAGAACAATCTATCGCGATATTCAAGACTTGATTAATTCCGGCGTGCCTATTTTGGGAGAAGCAGGCGTGGGTTACGTGATCGATAAAAAATATCACTTGCCTCCCATTATGTTCGATGCAGATGAATTAGAAGCAATAGCCTTGGGTATCAGTATGGTGAGCAACTGGACCGACGAAAAATTTGCTGAAAAAGCGCAAAGCGCCTATAAAAAAATTCAAGCCACCTTGCCTGCCCCTTTAATCAACGAGCTTCACCAAATCAGTACATTCTCAGCCCCCAGCCGCTATAAAATCCCATGGGAGGTAAACTTTACCGAAGTGCGAGAATGCATAAGACGCAAACACCTAGTGAGCTTCAGCTATTTAGATCTAAACGAGCAGCAAAGTACGCGGGTAGTTCGCCCCCTAGCACTGATTTCTTTTAGTCCAATTTGGTTACTCACCGGCTGGTGCGAATTAAGAAATGCATTTAGAAACTTTCGCCTAGACCGAATATCTGAATTCACAAAACTCAATATCCGTTATAAAGACGAAAAAGACAAAAGCCTAGCAACTTACTTGAAGATGATAAAAGAAGAGGAAAATGCTGCGAACAAAAGCAATGGGGATTGTGATTATTAAAATCTACCTAACTACAGCCGAGGTCACTTGGTGAAGCACACTTTAACAGCATCAAACTCATCAGCTAAAGTGTGTGATTCATAGAGATCGTTTCAATATACTATTGCTCTATGATCAAAGAAATTAAACAGCGATTAAGGTGAGTTGAGCTTAACGAAAAAACCAATGATGCGGGTCTAGTTTGCCGTCGGTGCGGTATATCTAGGCCTACTATTCGAAAATGGTATAAGCGGATACAGAGAAAATGGCGTAGATGGCCTACAGGATGTTTCTAGATGTCCTCACAGCTCTCCAAACACTAAAATTAATAATCAAATCGAAAAGTGGATCCTCGATCTAAGAAAAGACAGAAAACGTGGTGCCAGAAGAATCCAGTATGAGCTTCTTCGCGAGCATAACTTTCAGCTATCGCTTGCCTCAACTCATAAAGTACTGACTAAACATGAAGTAAAGCCAATAGTTTTTCAGCGGAATAAAAAAGACTTCATTCGATATCAAAGACCTATTCCTAGTGACCGAATTCAGATGGATACATGTAAAATCGCACCTGGAATTTATCAATACACTGCCATTGATGATTGGTCTAGATATCGTGTGTTCAAACTGATCGCGGAACGGAGTTTTTTGCTGAAAAGGTACAGTTCAAATTGATGGAGCATGGCATTAAATTTCGCCCCAACAAACCAGGCTCTCCTCACTTAAATGGCAACGTTGAGAGGTCACAAAGAACCGACAAAGAAGAGTTTTATTCTACCGTTAATTTAGATTTGGAAGAACTCAAAAATGAAACATTGCCTGAGTGGCAGAATTATTAAAATTGGCAGCGCGCTCACGGCTCGTTCAAAGGTAAAACACCAATGGATATTGTACGTGAACGCCTTGAACAAACACCACTTTGGGAGGACGTTCACGCTAACTATAAAACCGAAAATGAACGAATTCAGATATCGAATTATCAGCGTGATCTTCAGCTACGAAAAGTGAAGCGCTCTCTATGAGTCAGACACTTCAGGCAAGTTTCATCTACGCGATCATTTCAAATGTTCTTTTTGACTCCGAATTTCGTCTTTTTTCCCCTCGCTCATTAATAAAAATTCATTAAAATTAAGGCCAAGCCTTATACAAAGTCTTTTATCCTTCTTTGCCTGAAGTATATCCCTCGGCAAAAATGAAACTGAAGCAGCTAGGATTACAATACCTACACCTAAAGTCGCAAGCCTCAAATTTTCAAAGAAAGTGGTGAATCCATTTTGATATACCCCAATTAATAAATAGAAAAGCGCAACTAAGACGATACTTAGTACTATTGTTGAAAAGTATGAGTACCGTCTAATTAATAGCTTCACATTCACTTGGTTTCATCCACAGAACTCAATACTTTTGTTACTCCAGCCACACCCATCCCTACAATTTGTCCCATTTTGGAGTTTCCGGTAGCACTACTAATAATTTCACTAGCTGTCGAGCCAACCAGACCGTCCCTTGTTCCCGTCAGGACATCTGATGTAGCGTCCCCTCCTGTCATGTCAGTACCAGCTAAAGCATCTGCTGTAGCCAAAGATGCTTCTTTTACTCCTTCAATACTTCCACCAGCAACAGTATTTCCAGATACATTTGCTGTAACACCAGCCGCTTTACTCTTAGAAACCTTTGCTACTAACGATGCGACTTTGGCAATTTTATCTCCAACCCCAATGCCGATGCCGCCCAGAAAAAAAGCTCCAGCAGATTGGGCTGGGTCAACCTTAGAAAAATCGCCCCCATTTTCATACAGCTGAATTCCAACATCTAACGCGGTGTTAAAAATTGCCCCTACTAAAAACTCACCATCAGGATCTACGTACTTATATGGATTATTATTAGCGTAAGTATAGCGACCAAATCCATGAACAGGATTTCCACGCTGTGCGTGTCCTAAGTAATCCACCGGATCATTTGAATAAAACCGCCCAATCACCGGGTCGTAGTAGCGGGCTTGCATATAGGTTAAGCCTATATCTGCATCATGCTTGTGCCCTGTATAACCAATTTCATTTTCTCCGGTTTGTGCATTGGTGTGACCCCACTGAAGTCCAAACGGGGCATATCTAATCCGCTTAGTTACATTGCCTGCTGAATTAGTCTTAGCAGCACTCGTGCCCAGTATGTCAGCGTGTACGTATGTTAGGCTTCCTGCGCCTAACTGGGCAACCAACTGCTGGCCCAAATAAAAATATTCCCTATTAGCCCCGTTGATTCTCTCCTGTATTAGTTTTCCAGAGAGCATAGAGTACATAGAATATCTAATGCCTTTACTATCGTTAGTTTTTACCCGCTTATTATGTCCATCGTACAAATATTGATTGCCACCCGCCTCTGTCATTTGATTAGCTAAATTATAATTAAATCGGTGAAAACCATTATCAGTTACCGCCCCCCTATGGTCATAGTTAAAATCGTAATTGCGACTACCACTGGTAGATTGCAATTGCTTTTTACTGTTATAGCTATAGTTGACTGTTCCAACAATCGAGTCGAATTTTGTAATATTCCCCATTGAGTCATAATTCATATCACCTATGAGGGTACTGTTAGATTTTCGTATGTTATCAAGACGATCCAATTGATCGTAGCCAAACCGTAAATCATAAACATTAGATTGTTTATCGTCCCAATAGGTTAGATTACCATTCGCATCGTAAGAGTACTGGTTGTATACCACATTCGTACCGCCACACTGAGTTCGTTGAATATAGGGTAATCCACTGCTGCGAAGAGTTTTGCTATTCACACAACCATTCGACTGTTTGTAACTTTTGTACTGCCCACCTGGGTGGAATAATACGCTGTTGGCGAAAGATCCAACATATTTAGGTTGGCCTAGAGCATTAGGATGATAATCAACCTTTCGTCCGGATGGGTAAGTTGTTCTATGCAAGTTTCCAGTGCTGTTGTACAGGTAATTAAGCGACCAATCGATATTATCGACACGCAAGCGCTCTATTAAAAGATTTCCAAGGTCATCATAAGTGTAATTTTGGGTAGCATTGCCAAAACTTAATCGCGTAAGTTTTTTGTTTTTATCGTACTCAAGCAGCTTACTAGGTGTGCCATCACCGTATGACACTCGTTTCACCTTTCCTAAATTGTCATAGCTATACGTAGTTTTGGCCGAGGAACTAACGGAATAATCACAGCTACTGATGCTACTATTTATCGAACTTCCGCTTGCAGACCATGCTGTTTTCCCCAGTGCGTTTTTGAAAAAAGCGACATTGCCAACATCAGGTCTAATCTTTTTGCAAAGTCGTTGATATGCATCATAAACCCGAGATTCGGTCATTCCACCTTGCCTGATAGATGTAACGTTTCCGTATACATTATACGCCACGGTTGTGCTCACCCCGTGAGGTGAAGAAATAGTAAGGGGTCGCTTCAGTTCAGGCGCGCCATAAGCTAAAAATTTAGTAGTGGTTTTGTAACCTCTATTGTTAGTTACTTGGACCCTATTACTTGAAAGATAGCTGTGAGTTACGGCACCAGCGGTGGTGTTATCATCTTCTTTTAGCGATCGTCCAAGCGCATCATATCTAATAGTTACACCGTAAGGAGTACCATTTAGGCTACTTGGCTTACTCTGGTATGTAGGCCGATTAAATGAATCATAACTCGTCCGAGTATATCGTTTCGTTTCACTGTCTCGTGAAGTATCTGACTCCTTGGTCATTCTTGGCCGAAGTAAATTGTCGTAAAAAGTTAAATGGCTATAATTTCCTCTTCTTATGGTCCTTTTTAACATTCCCTGTCTAACGTGACTGTATCCTTCACTATTCGCTGTGGTGCTATAACTAATTGAGGTATTAAGCCACTTACTATTGCACGGATCGATTAGAGTTAGACGGCCAATTGAATCATAACGATAATTAACACAGTTCCCGAGGAAATCTGTGTGCTTAGTCACCCAACCATTGGCGTCAACCTGCTTATATGCATACTGACTAGACGTACTAAGGCTAGAAGGTGTCCTAATCGTCTGAGCTATTCCTCGCTTATAGTTTGACAGTGCCACCCAGCGGTTCGCACCATTATAGTGAATTTGATTTGGCAACCCCGCATTCACTCCAGATGTATGATAACTGGTGTTTCGTGTATGCCAACGCCCATAAGAATAAGAGTAATTAGGTAAAGACTTATAACTTCCCGATGCGCTGTGATATGACGTTTGACTAGCTGTTTTGTAGTTCGACCCATTCCCAGATATTGCAGTTTTAGCGTGCAAACCCAACAACCAGTTTTTTGTATCGTGATGGTAAGTAGTTCTCGTATAACGCTTATTACTACCTGTGGAGTTATATTCGTATTTTAAGCTAGGGAAGTCATACCGATCAAAGCCAGAAAATTGAGTGATATATTTATCACTCGAACTGGAAAACTGCGTAACTGTGTTTCGTGTTAACCTCTGGATCTGCTCAGCTGAATGCCCATTTTTAATATCATGAGCCGAAAAAGGATCTTGTGAGCCGTTAATATTGAGGTACATTTTAGCATTGCCGTGAAACGTTCCGTTTGCATAGTCCATTGACTTTCTCTGTAACAAATCTCCCGTGCCACTATAGGTTTCCACGTAGCGTACATTGCCCTGAGTCGGACCATGTTTCCTATCAAAATAATGTATTTCCTTTGTACCATCATGGTGCGTCAATGTTGTAGAAGATAGGTGAGCAGTTTCTACTCCACTCACACCTAGATTAAGCCGATGTCTGGCACTAATTGTTTCCCCTCTGAACAAACCTTCATTATCCGAGTACGTATAATTCCACTCGTATTGCTCTCCAGTAGTTAAAGTTAACTCTTTACGTTTTAAAGCATATGTGGCGTATGCTTTCGGAAACCAGAAACTGTCAACCCTACTTCTAGACGGATCTACTTTTCTTAACTTAGGAATATTGGATTGTCCGTGACAAACCTCATCTACAACGAAATTCCCTCGAGCCCCTTCGGGGTGGGTAATACTAACGAAATCCCTCGATCCACCTTCAATGCAATCGATCCCTCTTGTGGGCACTTGACTATGTTTAGCAATATTCACGTGCCACCAAAACGTGTTCGACGAGGATTTATCGTGAGCGAATCTCCAACGCTTTCCATCTGGACGCTCGACCTCTTTTAGCGTACCTAGCCGATAATCGTCGTAACGATATCTCCATTGTCTTCCATTTGCAGTAATACTCTCGATCCGCCCGTTTCTACTGCTAATCGTAATATTTCGGCCATCATTTGCATATATCCGAGTTGCTAAACCATTTGCGTCATAAGTATATTTAACCCAATTTCCAAATCGATCTTGTATCTTTGTGACCAACATAAAATAGTGGTAATGCGGGTAGCGAGACAACCTTGGCGCATCTCCTGCTGGCGCCAATGTCGGTGAGGGGCAATTCGTACCGCACTGGTGGACTTGAGGTTGAAGGTTCAAGTCTTTAATCGAGCGGACTATTTTCTTCTGCGTAAAATAATACGATAGCCCATCCTTGGTTGTTACTTTGAACCCCTCATGCCCAGTGCCCGTACTTGTTAAACAATCAACCTTCCAGTTCAAATTATTGTAGCGCTTATGTGAGGGATCCCCAGACTTAGTTGTTAGCTTCACTGTCCCTATACCTGGTATCGAAATAGAGTCACCGTTCCAATAACCATTAGAATGGATGTAATATGACGTTCCCCCAGTACTTGTAGAAAAAGACGGGTTAGCATTAAGCGGGCTAGTACATGCTTTTCCGTTCGGCCAATAGGCAGTTTTATAATTGCCGCTTCTATCCGTTATATATGTGGAACGTACATGAGGTATTGCTAAGCTCCAATTTTCAAATTCACGTGTTTCTTTAAACCAAGAGTCGGGGTTTGAAAGGGTGCGGGTTATAGCAACTGGGATTGCTGAATTACCGGGTAACGAGATGTCGACCTGCTCAAATCGTATGTCACCTGTGAACATACTTATTTTATCGCCCAATAATCCAGTGGTAAGTGATGCTAACTCCGGATTATCGTTGATATTCTCGAAAATATTGTAGCCATAATCTTTTACTTCAAATGCACCTGCGAAATCACCACCACCATCATCAGGAGGCCCAAATACTGACTGAGCTTGCGCTGTCTCTTTCGTATGTATCCTGGTTGCTGGAGTATACTCATCCTCGATTTCAACTTGTCCAAACGTTGGCAATGAAATCAGTATAAATACGACTGCGATTAGATATAACTTGAGGGATAACAATAATGTAGCCATGCTCATCATAGTCCTTTTAAATATAGAAAAACGAATGTGTAATTGGTTTATTACTTCCCATGCGTAACGTATATTTTTAAAAGACAATGACCGATAGCGTTGAAACTGATCTAAAACAGGTTAAAAAATCACACCAAGCATTTACTAATTAAACTTTCATTCTGGGTTAATGATTAAAGTACAGGTTAGAATACAATGGTGAAAAAACAACCCGAAAAAGAAAAATCAGATTTTCCGCTATTTTTACTGATATCAAAACAGAATGTAGAATTAATTGAACATTTCTATGAAAACATTCGCATAAAACTGAAAACACTACATGGGTGCAGTAACGAAGAATCAATTATCTGGAGTGAAGCTTGTACTTTTAGGAACGAAGTTCCGCCGAGCTGAACGACCAGACATGGATGTCTGGGCTGGGGGAGTTTCATCAGGGGTGAAGCTCGTCTTCTTAGGAACGAAGTTCCGCCGAGCTGAACGACACCGCATGGATGCGGTGGCTGGGTGCCGATCATCAAGGATGTGTTAACGCTGTACTCAATACATCCACGAATCCAACAATCCAAATCCCAAATACAAAAAAACCGACATAAGTCGGTTTATTGTTATCTCTTTCATTGGTAGAAAGAGATGGTACCAGTGGGCGGACTCGAACCGCCACGCTTATTCAGCAACGGATTTTGAAAAGATCATGCATATAATTGTCATTTTAAAACAATGAGTTAAAATACTCATTAGGCACTTTGCAAATTCTTTGCAAGCGCTACCCGTAAGGAAACTGATGACCACTCAACTGCAAAGACACAATATAGACCATACGCTTTATATTTTCATGCAAGATAATAGCCCATATTGGTACGCTAGATTCCAACTCTTTGGCAAGTGGTACTGCAAATCTACGAAAGAGAGAGTAGATAACAAAGACCAAGCTATTGCCAGAGCACATTACATCATGATTGAGAGCCGCATTAAGGCTGAGCAAGGTACTTTAACTAAAAGTAAGCGCTTTCGGGATGTCGCTGAAAAGGCTATATCTGATATGAAGAGTGAGCTTGCACATGGAGGTGGAAAGGTCATTTATAAAGACTATATTAACGCACTAAACAAGTATCATATCCCCTACTTCGCCCGAACTTATATCACGTCGATAGATCAGCAGAAACTTCGAGATTTTGACCTATGGCGTATCAAAGAAGCGGGTCGTGTACTCGCTAAGTCTACAATCCTAAATCATAACGCAGCACTGCAAATGGTCTTTAAGCAAGCAATCGAAAATCAGTGGATGCTTCCAATACAAGTACCAGTATTATCTAATAAAGGCGCTCAAGGAACCAGGCGGGCATCCTTCTCCCCTGAAGAATATGATCGCCTTTTAAATAAAAACGCTGCAATGATTAAGAACAGCAGAAAGCAAATAACTGCTGATATCAGGCAACTACTATATTTCTATATTGAGTTTGCGATAAATACTGGATTGAGGCCAGGAACAGAGCTAGATAATTTGACTTGGGGAGATATTCAGGTCGAATCCCACGGTCACAAAAGTCGCTTTTTTATCACGGTAAGGAAAGGTAAAACGACGAAACATACTGGTACTCGCCAAGTCGTTTGTAAGCAAGCCATATTTGATGTTATCCAACTCATGACATTAATTCATAAGAGTAGAAAAGCAACTGACCTTATATTCCGCCTACCAGGCGGCGAAACGACTAAAGAAATAGGCCCTGCATTCGCTAGACTCCTTAGAGAGTCAGAGTTGAAAGACTCTCCCGCTGGTACTCGCACTATGTATTCACTTAGGCATACATATATAACTTGGGAGTTGATAGCCCAAAGCGTCTCTATCGATGTACTTTCAAGACAATGCGGCACCAGCATTCAGATGATAGAACAACACTACAGCCACGTTGTTCCTAAGATGTATAGTAACCAATTATCAGGTGTTGATATGCCTGTTGAGATTAAAGAAATTAAAGATAGATTTGATGTGCCAGATGAAACAAAGGAGATTTTCGCAAGTAAAGCTAAAGAATGGGCTGCGAATTATCGGCAGAGAGGTTGTATTTAAAACTTATAACTACACAAAATTGTATACCGGAATTCAGATAATAAGTGCACCACTCATGGTTAACTGGGCATAGACAAACAACTGCTTTTTGGTGGTATTCTTAACTCGCTAAACAAGAGAGGTCATCGATGGGCTTAACCTGTACCTGAAAAATCGCCAACCCTTCGGTGAACTCATCGTCTATTATGATAGTAAACTCAAACGATTCAAACGCTCACTGCAACACCTTTGGTTGCTATGTCACCTGACAGAGCGCATACAGCTGGCACTGGAACGTCTGACCGACGAGTTCATTTTCCATATCCGAAAACAAGAGGGAGCCGCCAATACATTTGCTCAGCAGGCAGTATTCCAGTCGTGGCAGTCAGTTGCGGAGAATGTCACCAAAGCCGCAGAGTTACTGCACCTGTTTGCGGATGAGAACATCGATAATGATCAGCCCTTTTCGGTAGTCAGACAACAGGTATTGAAGGTAATGAATGACAATTCGCCTAAACGTAATATTCCCATGTAAACTTGCACCCTGTCCTACTAAGATGGTAATTGTAGTAATTTATTGCGCGATAGTTATCACCTTAGAACTTAATTTCCCTTCGTACGGAAAGGACAGCTTACAAACTTAAGGTATCCTCGGCCGAACTTAGAACTACTTAACAGAGCGAGCAAGATCAATCAGCTGGCCACGCGCCGATATTCACGATATTCCGGCTGCCACTGTGTCGCCTCAATACACATCTGTATTTCTTCTTCAGAGCGCACAGGCGCAACTCCATCAGCAATCGCCGCCATAGCCACTCTTTTGGCAATCTCTATAGACAATAGTTTAATCCCGCTCAATGGTGGCAATAATGCTCCTTCACCGTGAATGGCCAGTGGTGAAGCCTCTGCCAATGCCAGGCTTGACGCCATCAGCATGTTATTGGTCACCCGTCTGGCGTTACAACTTACCACTGCCAAACCGATGCCAGGGAAAATATAACTGTTATTGCACTGACTGACCGGCAATGTGCGACCATTAAGTTCAACGTCAGCAAACGGGCTACCGCAAGCGACAATCGCCTCGCCGTTAGTCCAGGTATATATGTCCTCTGGCGTAGCTTCTGCACAACGCGACGGATTACTGAGCGGTAAAATCACAGGTTGCGCTGTATGCTGATGCATCGCCTCCACTACCTCTTCCGAGAACAAGCCCGCGCATCCCGACACACCCAATAGAATTCCCGGTTTTACCGTGTTAATAACCTCGAGTAGCCCGGGCGCATAATCGCCTTCCCATCCGTCAAAGTTTGCTAATTCCTGTGCCACTGCTTGCTGAAAGCCTGGGAGATTCGTTGCACGGGTGGTGATCAGCCCATCACGGTCAATCACATACACCATGGCTCTCGCGGCTTCCTCTGACAGGCCTTCGGCCTGTATACTTTGCACCCACCGTGCGGCGATGCCACAACCTGCCGAGCCCCCACCCACAATAACTAACGGCTGAGTAGATGCTGCTACCGCCTTGACTTTACAAGCTGCCAGCATAGTTGCCACTGCAACCGCGGCCGTCCCCTGAATATCATCATTAAAGCAGCAGTAGCTGTCACGGTATCGGTCTAGGATTGGCGTGGCATTGGTTTGAGCGAAATCCTCAAACTGAATTAACGCTTTAGGCCAGCGACGACGTACGGCCTGCATGAACTTGTCGACAAACACGTCATATTCAGCTTGGCTAATACGCGGGTGACGGCAGCCCATGTACATCGGGTCTTCCAACAATGCCGGATTATTGGTGCCGACATCCAGCATAATGGGTAGTGTATTGGCCGGACTGATACCGCCACACACGGTGTACAGCGACAACTTTCCAATTGGGATTCCCATGCCCCCCACGCCCTGATCACCTAATCCAAGTATCCGCTCTCCGTCAGTCACTACGATGACCTTGATGTTACGTTTGGTGGCATTATGCAAAATGGTATCAATGCGATCCTGCAGGTGATGGGAGATAAACAGACCACGGGCACTGCGGTAAATATCAGAGAACTTTTCGCAGGCCTCACCCACCGTGGGCGTGTAGATGATTGGCATCATCTCTTCGATATGTTCATTGATTAAACGGAAAAACAAGGTTTCATTGGTATCTTGAATATCTCGCAGAAAAATGTGCTTGGCCATATCCGAGGTGCAGGCCTGGTATTGCATGTACGCCCTCTCCCGCTGCTGATCAATGGTTTCGTAACGTGGCGGCAACAGACCTTCCAGATTAAAAGCGATTCGCTCCTGTTCGCTAAATGCACTACTTTTATTGAGTAGCGGCATGTCGAGCAGTTTGGGGCCAGCGTGATAAAGGTACAGAGGTTTATTTTGTTTCTGATTCATAATGATTATTAGCCGATGCCCGGCTTTTCACCAGGCATTGTAATGATTGTTGTTATTGGAAAAAAAGGTGGACGTACTGACTTAGAACACCAGAGGCGCCAGCCATACCGAGATAGCAGTCACCAGTAATACACTGAGGATATTCAGCGCAAATCCCGCTCGCGCCATTTGCGCGATGCTGATATAGCCTGATGAAAACACGATGGCATTTGGCGGTGTGGCTACCGGCAGCATAAAGGCACAACTAGCCGCCAAAGTAACCGGCAGGATCAGCGTCATCGGCTCACCGCCCATTTCTAGCGCAATTACCGCCACAACCGGCAGAAAGGTGGCAGCAGTCGCCAGATTACTGGTTAGCTCAGTAAGGAATATCACTAGCGTAGTAGCTGCCAGCACCAGAAACAAAATGCCGAATGCATCGATATTCACTAGGCCTTCACCCAGCCATTGCGCTAGACCGGTATTGGACACTGCTGCGGCCAAACTTAAACCACCACCGAAAAGGACCAGAATGCCCCAGGGAATTGCTTTCATATCATCCCAGGCGAGTAAAAATCCTTCTTTACTGTCAGTACCTTTACCATTGGAAATAATGAACAGCAGCACTGCCGCAGTCATGGCAATTCCGGCATCAGACAGTCCGTCAAGCGACAGCCATTTGGCTAGAAATGGTCTGGTCATCCATGCGGCGGCAACCCCAAGAAAAAGTAAACCGACACGCCACTCTTCCTTGCGCACAGGACCTAACGCTTTACGTTGTTCGGCCAATTGCATTTTCGCCGCCTCAGGCGTTGAGAAATCCACTGGGTAAATCCAACGGGTCAGCGACAGCCATGCCACCGGCAGCAAGGTAACGCTTAAAGGAATGCCAATAAGCATCCATTTGGCAAAATCCAGTTGCACATTGTAGGTGTCGTTCATGAAGCCGACCAAAAAGGCATTTGGAGGTGTACCGACCAGCGTCGACATACCACCAATGGTGGCAGCATAGGCAATGCCTAACAACAATGAAAGCTGGAAATTTTTCCGTTGTGTAGGATTAAAGTGCGAGTGCTCACCTTCCATCGTAGACAGAATTGACAAGGCGACGGGCAGCAACATCATGGTGGTGGAGGTATTGGTCATCCACATACTCAGGATGGCACTCACAACCATAAATCCCAACACAATGGAGCGCGCCGAACTGCTGGCATAACTTAAAATAAAGTACGCAATGCGCTTGTGCAGATTGGCCTTCTGTAGCGCCAGCGCCAGCATAAAGCCGCCCAGAAATAGATAAATCGTCGGGTTGGCGTAAGGTGCAGACGCAGACTTGATATCCAGAATGCCCAACTGCGGAAACAGTACCAATGGCAACAAGGCGGTCACCGCTACATGTACCGCCTCAGTCGACCACCAGATAGCCATCCAGATCCCAACGGCTGCCGCTGACCATGCCACTGGGTTAAGTGACTCAGGGGCAGGCATCAACATCAGCAGCGAACAGGCCAGTGGCCCGAGAATGAGGCCTATTTTCTTATGTGTCGGGCGATGCATTACTTCGTTTCTGGGCGCGGATTGCGTGGAAATAGAATCACTCACTGTTTATTTCCCCTGTGACCATTAGCGAATTCAGGGAACAGATATTTGAAGGCAAATGGTACAATTTTGGTACTGTTATGACCCACGCCACGCACTACTTCAATCTGCCATGCAGGCTTGATATCTTTATCTACCGCTACATTCATCGCTTTCGCATAGAACGCCAGACCACGGGCGAATACGTTACGTCCCTGCCTATTCGCTGCCGGGCTGTTACTGATTGTTTTCGTACGAGGCCCCATGTCCTGATCCGCCAGTATTATGGTCATTGGCTTTTGTAACCAGGTATCCACATCTCTGTCGCTGTACGGGCTGTTCTCCAGACCGAAAGGGTATGATTGCGAAGGATCAGGATAGGTAAAAAACGCCGCATTGGCCGAGACCGCATGGGACACCGGGGCGTGAGGTTTTGCCAGCATGAAGGTATGCACAAAACCACCACCGGCAGAGTGACCGTAAAGGGCAAAGGTCTCCTGAGTGGAACCAAAACGGCTCACAAAATCGTGAAACACCTTCTCTGGTACGTTATAGAACTGTACCGATTCCGGACGCGTTGCTCCCAGAGGCGTAGTGATTCCTCCTAAATTGTATTGATATTCGTCTTCACATACCTGAAGGCTGCAACCAATCGCCAATACAATAAACTGATTCTTCTGCGCCAGAGATAACCACTGGTCACGGTAGTCATCTGCATTTCTGCGGGCGCCAGGCACGACCAGCAAAATTTTTGTGTCTGCATCGGAGTCTTTTGGCACGATGTATTCCACATCAATTTTGCCACCCGCCCACTTGGTGAAGGTGTAGCTACCTACTGCGTTATCTTGCCACAGTGTGGAAGCAGCACAGGCGGTTTGCGTGACTGCCAGCAAACAAAACCAAACGGCAAGGAAAATATTTTTTTTCATAATAACCAACTTAATATATGGCGGCAGGGTGCCGCCGGATTAGAAAAATCAGAAGCTTGCGCTTACATCCATATAGAAATAACGACCATAGTCTCGGTGCGCATCGTTAAAGAAACCAAAGCTCGCGGCTGCCAGTGGTGCGCGTTTGTCAGTCAAGTTTTTTACACCCAGACGGAACCGGGTATCCACTTCCTGGATCTGAGTTTTATAGTCAAACGTCGCATCAACGGTGGTCATTGCTGGAATCACAAAACGGGTGCCATCTTCCAGTGTCAGTTCACTTTGATAGAAACTGCCGATACGATAGCCCGACAGCGACGCACCGAACACATCACCACGCCACATTAATCGCAGACTGTGTTTCTCTTTCTGGTTACCGTTGCGCCCAATCAGGTCTGCAAATCCGGTAACGGGGAAGCTGGCAGGTAATACACCACTCTCGCTGGCAGCCACTAACTGCGTCGCCAAGCCACCGGCTTCCTGCTCGAACTTATCGAGGAAGGAACCGTTGTAGTCAATTTTGAAGCGACCGTAATCAGTTTTGATGTTGTAGTAAATCCCCAAATCATGTCCACTTACAGTACGCTTATCGAGATTGGCGTAGCGGTCATCAATGTAGTTGATTTGGCCTGCTGGGCAGATGCCTGCTGCGCTGTAGTATGCAGCTTCATCCGGGTCGATATCACCCCGGTTCACGCTGTTGTTAAAGGTGGCGCTATCGCAATTTTCAGTGCCCTGCTCAAGGCGGTACAGCAAGTCCAGCAACGAGTGATTTTCTTCACCGAACAGACCAATGGTGTTTTTCTTCTCGATAGACCAATAATCGAGGGTGATTGCAAGGCCTTCCAGCGGCTCCACCACAATACCAATAGAGGTATTGTCAGATTCTTCGGGTTTCAGCTCCTGACTGCCCTGTGCAATACGCTGTAGTGAGTAGGAGCAATCCAGTGTATCCTGATCTGGGTCACCACCATTTACTGCCCCATACAAACACGCGTAGTCGGTACGGGTTTGCGTACGGGCGACGATTTCCTCGTTAATGGTTACTAGGTTCGGCGCGCGGAATGCCTGCGACCATGAACCACGTAGCAATACAGGTTCAATTGGGCGATAACCGAAGGCAACTTTGCCTACAGTGGTGTCACCAACGTCAGAGAAATCTTCGTAACGAACCGCCAACTGCACATCGAGGTTTTCCAGTACCGGCACCTGTAGCTCCGCGAACGCCGAACTTACTGCACGATGACCTGAATTATCCGGCGTCGGGCTGGAATTCACCACGTCTGACACAAACGGATAGGTATCTCCGTCTGCATCGGTAAACTGAATGGTGCCATCAAGTCGCGGATCACGGTCGTCTTTGAACGACTCATGGCGATACTCCATGCCTGCTACAAAGCCAACGAAACCCGCAGGTAATTCATAAATGCCTGGGTTAGAAAACTTAATATCAAAGGTTTTCAGCTCTGATTCACTCTTGCGGTATACGTCAATTAACGCACGTTCGATGTTTGAATTCACACCAGCAGAAAACGGGTTGTAAGCGGCAGCGGTCGTGTCGTTTAACGCTTCCTGCATCAGTGTATTGGATACACGGTTATGTGTTACGTCGTCCTTGGTGTCTTTTGACCACGAGACCGCCGTTTCCCAATCCCACTCTCCCCAGTATCCGCGCAGGCCTTGCAGAAGACGGAAGGTTTCGCCGCTATTCTCAACGATGCGTGGATATTCGGCAAAGCGGTAGTTGTCGATGGTCAGTGCGGCGCCGTCACACGAAACCCCCGCCTCTACTGCGGCGTTATCCACGCGGTTAGGCGAGCCACACGGGCCAAAAGGGTTGTAGTAGTTGTCTGCCGCAACCACCAGTTTTGATGATGAAAATGACGCGGTAGGATGACGGCGTAAGTTGGTATTGGAGCGGTAGCCAAGAAACTCAGAGAACGCTTCCCAGCCATTTTCAAAAGTATGGTTCAGGTTGATAAACAGATTGGTACGATCCAGCTTAGAAGTCAGGTCGCGATCCTGGTTCATGTTGAAGCGCACGGTACCCTGACCATCCGGCGCTGCACATAAGCCGTTACCTAAATCCCAGGCACAACGTTCATCACCTGCCGGATAGGTTTCAAACTCACCGCTGTTATCCACTAATCCATCTGCACGTAATGGATTGCTTGACGTCACGCGGTCAACCATATCGAACTGGCCGTACAGTGAGTTAGCACTGGTTGAATCCCATTCTGAATGGCCGTACCACGGCGAATCGGTGGGCAGGCGGTCGGTAAGGTCGGCATTGGTCCAGCGAGGATCGTCCTGAGAATTAACCCGGTCACGCTGGTAATAGTTAGCAATTACACCGATGTTGGTTTGACCGCCGTTAAAGGTTTTGCCCCAGTGCATCGACAGAGTTTGGTCATCACGCGGCAAATGTTCATATTCCTGCCATTTAACGCGGATATCAAAACCTTGGAAATTGGTCGATGTCACTGTGTTCACTACCCCAGCTACAGCATCAGAGCCGTAAATTGCTGATGCACCATCACGCAGTACTTCAACGCGTTTAGCACCATAAACTGGAATAAGTTGTGAGTTCACTGAGTTAACCGGAACGAAGCTACCGCCTACTTCCTCAGTTTGGTACGACGCCGAATTCACCATACGACGACCGTTGATCAATACTAGGGTGTTACCGGTGCCTATGTTGCGTAAGTTAAACGCCCCAACATCTCCTCGAGCGGCATTGACGCCGCCACTGATGTTACCGGCTTCATTAAAAAAGTTCTGACCGTTTTCCGGGATCAGTTGCAGTAAGTCATCGCCGGAATCGATGCCCATGGTGGCAATATCTTCGGCGTCCAGTTGCGATACAGCTAACGCTTCGCTGATTTCAGCTCCCTTAATCTGGGAACCAACAATGGAAATTTTCTCAATGTCAGGATCGCCTGCTGGCGTAATCTGGGCTTGTGCATAGGATGACAGAGATGATGCCACTGCCAGCATGCATGCAGGCGCTACCAGATTGCGCCGTGCACGAATCACTTGGGTAATCTTATTAATCATTGTTTTACCTTACAGAGTGTTTAAATGTGTCCTCAGTCTAAAAGATGCACAATTGTTAAAAGACTCAAAAGTTAGCAACAACTGTTACATCAATGCAACATAATGCAAGGACCTTGCCATACTGACAAAGGAAATATAATATCTATAATTTTCATCTACTTAGGAAGTTTTTAAAATAGTATACATGTTGCAAGCTTAGGAAAACCGGCGGGATGCCACTCTTGCAATACTAGGCGGGGGCGGGAATCCACCCATTTTATTGAATTGAGTTCAGGACAACTTGAAATCGGCTTTTACCAGCCCGTATTTGCGCATTTTGTCGTACAGGGTTTTGCGCGGTAGGCCGAGTTGCTGCTGCACATCGATAAGCCTGCCATCGTGTTCACGTAACGCAGCTTCCAGAACATCGCGCTCGTATTGCCCCACCTTCTCTGCCAGCGTCGTGGCATCGTCTATGTCGCCACCCGCAGGTTCATCGAACACCGTTTGCCCGCCCATTAACACGAAGCGCTCAGCTACATTGCGTAGCTCCCGAATATTGCCCGGCCAGTTATGTTGCTGCAGGCGCGCCAGTTGGTCATTGGTCAGCCGCGGCGCGTCGGTGTGAAAACGTGAACTGGCCAGCGCTGCGTAATGCTGGAACAATAGCGAGATATCCTCTTTACGTTCTCGCAGCGGCGGAATTTCAACGTTAATCACATTCAGGCGATAGAATAAATCCTCGCGAAATTCACCTTTTCCCACCAGTTCCAGCAAATCAATTTTGGCCGCGGCAATCACTCGAATATCCAAATCCACATGGCGGTTGCTACCAAGTGGCTCAATACGACGATCTTCCAACACACGCAGTAACTTTATTTGTAAAGCCATAGGCATACTTTCAATTTCATCAAGAAAAAACGTGCCGCCATTGGCATGTTCAATCTTACCTACTCGTTTCTTCTGCGCGCTGGTAAAAGCACCGGCTTCAAAGCCGAACAATTCACTTTCAATCATGGTTTCCGGAATGGCGCCGCAGTTAATTGCCACGAAATTTTCGTTCTTACGATGGCTGTTGTAATGCAAAAAGCGGGCAACCAAATCTTTTCCTGAGCCGGTTTCGCCGCGAATCAGCACATCAGCTGGAATATCTTTAATCTGCATGAGTAAGCGCCGCAGCGCTTTTATTTTGTGAGTGCTCCCCAGTAGCCGAGGGCCCGCTCCGGTTTGCGCGTCCAGCTCATCTTTCAGTTCACGGTTCTCCAAGACTAATGCACGTTTTTCACCCGCGCGATTCAGCACATCCAGAATGTGTTCGTTGGAGAACGGCTTTTCAATGAAGTCGTAAGCGCCCAGGCGCATAGATTCAACGGCGGTGGAAATGTCACCGTGACCCGTGAGCATTACCACCGAAAACTCGGAATCAACCTTGAGCACCTCACGAAGAAACTCCACACCGTCGATACCCGGCATATTAATATCTGAAAGCACCACGCCAGGCCAATCACGATCAAGCTTTTTCAACGCCTCGCGGGCATCACCGAATACCTCAGCTTCGTAACCTTCGATAGAAAGAAGTTGCTTTAGCGCCTTTAAAATTGCAGGTTCGTCGTCGATGATATAAATCGGAATACTCATACTTCTGGCTCTTGTTTAATCGGTAATGTTAAGGTGAACACGGCACCACCCTGAGGGTGATTTGCCGCCGCGATGGTACCACCGAAGGATGCCATAATACGCTGAGAGATAGTTAAGCCCAGCCCTAATCCTTTACCTTTGGTGGTGTAAAACGGCTCAAAAACTTTCTGTAATTGTTCATCGGAAAAGCCCGGGCCACAATCTTTCACGGCAATCACAGCATTCGCTTTTTTGTCGGTAACGGTGATGTCGACGCGTGGCTGGCTGACCGCTTCCTGCGCCTGCAAAGCATTATTCAGCAGGTTCACCAACACCTGTTCGAGCGGTACGGCTTCCGCCAGCACCAGCAAAGTAGTGTCGTAAGGCTGAATGTGAACTTCCGCCACCATTTTACTGATTTTCGTTTCCAGAATTGACAGGGATGCACTGAGTGTATCTGCCACCAGAACGGGCCCAATCTTACCCGCTGACTTCCTGGCAAACAGCTTGTACTGCGCCACCATGGTGGCCATTTTCCGGATCAGCGCGATAATTTCGTCGGTGGTTTCGCAAATACCTTCGGTTTTACCTCGCATAATCATCAGCTTCAGGGTTTCACTGTACGTCAGCATGGCGGTTAATGGCTGGTTTAGCTCGTGGTTGATGCTAGCCGACATTTCCCCCAGTAACGCCAGCTTGCCAGCCTGAATCAGCTCGCTCTGGGTTTCCTTCAGTCGTTGTTCAGTTTCCCGTTGAATGTCTATAGTTTCCATTAGCGTCGTATTTGTTTCCTGTAACTGCGCCGTACGCTGCTCAACCCGATGTTCCAACTGTTCATTCACAGCGGCCAACTGACGTTGAGCAATATTATTTCGCCGCCAGATCATGCTCAGCAACGCCACCAGAATGAATAACACCAGCGCGCCGAAAAGTATGCTGGTCACCAACACATACACTTTAATAATGGGGGTCAGAACAATCAGATGCCAGCCAACTTCCGGCAGGGTTTTCTCTGCAATCAAGTAAGTACGCAGCTTATTTTTATATTCCAGTGTAAGAGATTCAGCGATGAGCACATCTCGCAAGGCAGTTTTGTCGGTGAGTTTAAGCAATGAACCGGTACCATACTGTCGCTGATGGATAATTTCAGCTTTTACCGCGTTGGGCAAAGCGACCAATGACGTGTAGTTCCATTCTGGGTGAGAGCTGTAGAACACGGCACCGTGGACGTCCGTTACAATGAATGGTGCATTAGCTTCGGCGTTATATTCCTCAATCACCGACAGTGCCACCTTTACTACCAGTACACCGGTGATATCACTATCACGTCGTACGGGAAACGAAAAATAGTACCCCCGTTTGCGTGACACTGTTCCCAGCGCAAAGTAGCTACCCTCGTCACCATTCACCGCCTGCTGAAAATACGGTCTAAAACCATAGTTGCTACCAACAAAACTGTCCGACTGTTGCCAGTTACTCGCTGCCAACGTCACGCCTTCGCGCGACATCAGATACACCGCATCGCTAGAAAGTGATTGATTATAGGTAGAGAGCAAGCGGTTGACGCTGCGTACATTATCTTCCACCGGATTTGCCAACAGTTCACTAATGGCCGGATGTAAAACCAACACTCGGGGCAAAGTACGGTATTTGTCCAACTGAATTTCTAATCGACTGGCCACATCCTGAATTTTTTGCTCGGCTTCCTGTTTTACGGCACGCACGACCTGAGTATAAGACACCCCGCCAACAACCAGCAAATACACTAAACACAACGCTAAAGTGACAGAACGGTACATAGTTTCCCCCAGATTTATTGAGGCATTTATATACTGTTAACACGCCGATTACAAAGTAACATTAGTAAAGCTCACCTTTCCAAAGTAATACGCCGTAAAAAAGCCTCTGATTCATACTGATTTTGCCAATTTTTTCTTAATAGCCGCATTGGTCGACTTTTCACACATGAAATGACGTTACCGTTGCTGAAGCCACAGATTCGGTATACGCACCCAGCTATAGTTTAAAGTGATCTCAACGGCATCTATTCTCAGTTCTACTATGGCCTTTAAACTGACCAGAAAAACCAGACATCTACTAATTTATAAAGCGAGTCTATTATAGACTGCAACATGGTGCGCTAGGTCTATTATGCTAAAATCGAACGGTAATTAGCTCGCACATTTAAACAAATTTTTTAGAAATAGATTTTGCGCTACAAGTTGTAAATCTGGGGGTAGGCACAGTTTTCACGTCACAAAGAACAGTGCTTTCAAGCTGACGGTGACCTAGCAGCAACTGACACTGCAAGCTCAATTCCTTACTCAATTTTCGATTCAGCTCCGAACTATCACCACACACCAATGACTGGACTATATATTTCACTCAAAATAAATAGTAGAATATATATTTCACAAAAGGTAATGTTTTAATATACGTTATTGTCACAAATTTAAGATAGGGGACTAGATTAATGCCACAACTGCTCTCAAAATACTCACTGCATGAGGAAACCGGAAAAACCCAATGTATTACTCCAAAGTCAGCTGGTTGGAAATATATAGGCTTCGAAGTTTTTGAATTAAAAGCAGGTGAAACGCTTTATCAAAAAACTGAAGACAATGAAGTCTGTTTAGTCCTCATCGGAGGCAAAGCGGATGTCAAAACGGAAAGCTTATCTTTAAATAATATCGGTGATCGCATGAGTCCGTTTGAGCGCAAGAAGCCTTATGCTGTATATGTGCCTAACGATGATTATTTCATGCTTGTGGCTAATACCGACTTAGAGGTTGCCGTATGCAAAGCGCCGGGAAAAGGTGGATATAAAGCGCGGTTGATTACTCCGGATAATATCCAATCGGAATCTCGAGGAAAAGGCTTTAACAAGCGTTTTATCCATAACATCCTACCGGAAACAGAACCCGCTGATAGCCTGTTAATTGTGGAAGTATACACTGACGAAGGTAATACTAGTTCATATCCATCGCATAAACACGATCAGGATAATGCTCCACACGAAACATACTTAGAAGAAACCTACTATCACCGTATCGACCCTCCGCAGGGCTTCGTGTTTCAACGTGTTTATACCGAAGATGGGGAAATTGATGAATCAATGGCTGCCTATAATAAAGACGTAGTTCAGGTGCCCAAAGGCTACCATCCTGTTGCCACCTTAGCTGGTTACAATAGCTATTATTTAAACGTGATGGCAGGCCCTGAGCGTCGTTGGTGCTTTGTTTGGGAAGACGCCCATAGCTGGATAAACTCACCTAAATATAACGAATAATCAAACAGAGAACGCTTATTTAACAGGAGGATTAAACGATTAGCGTTTAATCCTCCTGCAAGGCTGGACCTCGCATAGATACTAATTGCTTATGTCTACGATTTGCTCTGATACTGCCTAATGCGTTTACCACCAGCGCCAGAAATATCAATCCCATCCCTGAAAGCGCGACAAAAGATAAATTTTCATTCAGCCACCATGCGCTAAGAATAGCAACCCAGACGGGTTCCAACGTCATAACTATGGCGCCTTGTCCTTCTGGTGACATGCTCTGTGCTTTGAGTAACAGAAAAAAACGTAAACAGGTCGCCAGCACAATACTTAGCGCTAGCCAATGCCATACTTCATAGACTGATTGATTTGCGTCTATTTCCATCCATAAAAAAGCGATAAAACACACAGTACCTGCCGCAATCAATTGATAGCAAGTTTGGGTGATAGCTGGAATACCATGACACAAGCGGCCATTGATATTGAAATAGAAAGCATAGAGGATGGCTGACAATAGAAACAATATATCTGAGTCCGCCAGTGCCAAACCATGGCGCAGTGCCAATAAGAATAATCCGGGCATAGCGATGGCTACGGCCAACCATGTGTACCCCCGCGCACGAAACCCAAACAATAGTCCAGTGATAGGAATAAGTATAAAACTCAGGCTAATTAAAAAAGCTCCGACGCCCAATCCATTGGAAAGTGCTAGCGCGAATCCCCACAAAGCAGTCTGAACGCCTAAAACGGTGCCCGTAAGCAATGATCGCCAACAATTAGACAGTGGTGTTCTAAGTACTATATTAGGCTTCATTGCACCAACCATGAGGCCTGATCCAATAAATCTAATCGCCAGGAAAAACATGGGGCTCATCGCAACCAAAACAAATTTGGAAAAAAGCCAGCCTGAAGCTGCCAACAGCGTCACCGCAAGTAATAGAAAATTAGCATACTGAGACGGTTGTATTTTCATACGCATAGGATTTGGGCATCTTCTGAAATAAAAAAAACCCGCGACTTAGCGGGAATGAGTAAAATATTTATCGGTAAAATGGGGGCCTAGGTGGCATATCAATGTTAACGATTTCACCGCTCTCCTGTGCTTTGACACACGCATCACTAGCTACAGATGCTGCAAACCCATCCCAAGCCGTCGGCCCAGTTAGCTCTCTCACTTTGATCCCTTCAATGAAATCCTGTAATTCCACATCATAGGCGTCAATAAAGCGCTTTTTCCAATCGGTCAAAATACCTTGAGATCGTTGGGCATTTTTACGAGTAGTAATACTCATAGGTTCAGGCAAATTGGCAACACCCTCTTCACCGACCACAGAACATTGAATGTCATAGCCGTATTTACAATTCACGAAGACTTCTACATCTATACGCACACCCTTAGTCGTTTCCAACAAGACGATTTGCGGATCGGCCAGTTTTGAGTGAGAGTATTTTGTGGTACGTGGAAAAATGACTTGTGCAGACACATAATCATCATCCAGCAACCAGCGCAGTACATCAAGCTCGTGTACTAAGGTGTCTTGAATAGCCATAGGGGTTTCATAGCTATCGGGCACTTCTGGGTTACGGTGCGCACAGTGGACCATAAGCGGTTCGCCAATTTCATTGGCAGTAATTGCTTCTTTGAGCAAACGGTAACCCGCGTCATAGGGACGCATGAAGCCGACCTGAACTAAGCGCTTACCATGAGAAATTTCTGCATCAACGATTCGACGGCAACCTGCTGCTGTAGTTGCCAAAGGCTTCTCACAGAAAACGTATTTACCCGCTTCTATGGCAGCTAGTACATACTCTTCATGGGTCGGACCCCATGAAGTAACTAATACGGCATCTATATCTCCAGCGGCTATCAGTTCATGACCGTCACCATAAACTTCAGCCTGCAAACCCAGACTATTTATCAGCTTCTCAGCACTTTCGCGATTCACATCAGTCACGGCAACAACATCTGCGCCAGTTAAAACTTTTGATAAACGACGAGTATGATCTGCACCAATTGCACCGGTTCCAATAACTCCAAATCTAACTTTCATTTCATTCTCCAAATACTATTTGCTATGCCAGTATTTATTCACATAGCATTGAATCTCTTCCCGCATGAATTTAGACGATGCTTCTGCATTCTCTTCCCATGCGAATACACAACTCGATAACACGCCGTCAAAACCTATTTCGTGCAACGTTTTAAAGAAAATATCCCAATCTAGTTCACCTTCCCCCATATTAAGATGTTGATGAACCCGGGCATTAGAACCAGGCGGGTTTACTATGTAACGCAATTGAGACGACGCTTTATGATTAAAGGTATCAGCCACCCTTGCATGCACCAGTTCTCCCTGGGTCGCTCGAATAGATTCTGCTAGATCATCACCATAATAAAACGAATGCGGTGCAATGAAAGATGCCTTTAGCGCTTTCGAATCTATGGTTTTTATAATATCGATAGCAGGTGAAATTGTTTCCACCCAATCTTCTGGATGCGGCTCAACACTTAGGGTTAAGCCTTCACGTTCCAAGATCGGTACTAATACATCCATGGCTCGCCAAAAAGCATTTTCACAGGCTTCAGGTGTGTGTATCCCCTGAGTACACGCCTGAGAACGCTCTGGGGAACCCCCTCTGCCAAATTCAGATATCAGCACCTTACATTCCATTTCTACTGCTATTTCAATCGTTCGTTTCCAATTTTCAATGGCATTGTCCCACTCATCTTTATATGGACTAGACCAGCGATACATAGGCTGTAGCGTTGCCAATTCCACATCAGCACTTCTCAACGCTTTCTTAAATGCTTTCGCTCGGGCCGGAAATACTCGGGGACGAGTCCACCACTGTAGGAAGTCCTCCCGTGGTGAAAGCTCAAGATAGTCATACCCCATTTCCTTAACAAACTCAGGTAGTTGGTCAAGGGGAATATGCCGACTCATATACGGGTCTAGGGCAATTTTCATGTTATAAATCCTCCAATTATTCTGATAAGTGCCGTGGTACTAGCCTTCCAGTGCCTTTTTCATATATTCCATGCTTTTACGGATTTCACTGACAGGATCTTGCAGATCCCACAACCCCGCATAGAAAGGTTCAAAGGAAATGTAGCCGTCGTATCCCCCATCAATCAGCGACTTCACCTGAGATATACTATTCAGACGATCATCAGCCATAACAAACTCACGGTGGCCATCAAGCATGTCAGCAAAGGTAATGTCTTTATCAATTACCGCTGATACATGTACTAAGCTGGTCACCTGAGGATACATATCAGGATCATTTGCACCAACATGGTGGAAAGTATCGTGCACCAGGCCAAATACATCGTTGCCATCTACGTCATTAATCGCTTCGATTGCTTCTTTTTTGAAACGTAAGGTCGAAATGGGAAAGCCAAGGGCTTCTACATAACCTTGGAGATTATGCTTATCTAAAATGACTTTTAGATCTGTCAACGCAATTCGAAGATCAGCAGCCCGTTGTGCTGCAGTACGATTATCGTCAGCGTCAACCAAAGGGCAACATACCAGACCTTTAGCTCCTGCCGCGGCAGCAACCGCTGCCATCTGCTCCGCCTGAGCACGACGTTCTTCACTCCAAACATTAAACGGATACAGAGCATTTATACTCAATACACTGATACCCGCTGCATCAGCGGCCACTTTCACTGCGCGGGCAGTTGCCAGCTCGATCACACTGTTTTCTCTCACATCGTTGCGTAACTCTACCGCCTTCATACCCAGCTCTTTTGCCGCACCGATTAGCTCAAGTGGGTTCAAAGTTGGGCAAGCCATATGGTTTAACGCAAATAATACTGATTTTTTGGACATAAAATGACTCCTCATAAACCTGCTTTCAGGTTATTCCATTGTTGGCATAGCATATTCAGAACCACCTTCACGGATACCTGTTGGCCAGCGACTTGTGATAGTTTTCAGCTTAGTGTAAAAGCGAACACCTTCCGCGCCATGCATATGATGATCACCGAACAGTGAAGCCTTCCAACCACCAAAACTGTGAAATGCCATAGGAACTGGAATGGGTACATTCACCCCAACCATACCAACTTGTATTTCGTGGGTGAATGCGCGGGCGGCATCACCGTCACGGGTAAAGATGGCTGTACCGTTTCCAAATTCATGGTCATTAATCATCTTCACCCTGTCTCTTATACACATCTCCGAGCCCACGAGACGCTACGCT
>OLHL01000008.1_pt1 | contig 111487 bp, 116 predicted proteins | sample 1609441 | NCBI WGS metagenome assembly OLHL01 (sample SAMN05416833, study PRJEB24817) | seawater metagenome | isolation source: Sea water | place: Canada:Atlantic | collected 2013-07 | reverse complement strand
GAATAACTTTGTTGTCTGGCGCCGCACGCATGCCGATTAAAAGAAAAGCCGCTCAGCTGCATTTCAAATTAGGTGGTGATGGAGACATTAAATAGTAATTCTGATATTTGATCTGAAAAGCGATATAACAGCGATAATGGTTTAGCGCCTTAGGGGTCGCCGCAGAAATTTATGAGATGCCTGGTTCCACCCGCCGGAAGGGGATAAGTTCCCCCGTGGGCCTAGATATTAAAACGGTGTGGAGAGTAATGGCTAGCGACCGCCTTTCTTACGAGGTATACCTAAGCGTTGGCGGCGTTCCCACAATGACTTTCGAGAAATACCGAGTTTCTTTGCGAGTTCGGTTTCTGTCATGCTGGCTTCGTTTTCCAGAACGAAGTGTACAAAGTAATCATCTAAGGATAGATCGCCTTGCTCTTGTTCTTCCTCGCCGATTGGCTGATACGGGTTGTTATCAATTAGGTTGTTGCGCATTGAGTCGCTGATGTAACGATCCGGTGATACTTCGATGCCAAGTAGGTCGGGGTCAATCACTGAACTCTCTGCCAAAATCACCGCGCGTTCTACGGCGTTCTCTAGTTCGCGGACATTCCCCGGCCAGTGGTACTCTCGAATTGCGTTTAATGTGTCTTCGCTGAATGTCATTGGTGATTGATTCATTCGCTCGCAGGCGCGCTTAAGCATGGCTCCAGCGATGTCGATAACGTCTTCACCGCGATCACGCAGGGGAGGTAAGCGCAGTTCCATGACGTTGAGGCGATAGAACAAGTCTTCGCGGAAGTCGCCGGAAGCCGCCAGCTCTTTTAGATTTCGGTGTGTTGCGGCCACTAGTCGAACATCGACTTGCTGGCTGTGTACCGAGCCTACTCTGCGAATTTCACCTTCTTGCAATACACGTAATAAGCGCGCTTGCGCTTCTAGCGGTAGTTCGCCAATTTCATCTAAAAAGAGTGTGCCGCCGTCGGCTGCTTCAATCAGGCCTTGGCGTTGTGCGGTTGCTCCGGTGAAAGCCCCTTTTTCGTGACCAAATAATTCAGATTCAATGAGGGTCTCTGGAATGGCGGCACAGTTTACCGAGATGTGGGGTTTGTTCGCACGGCGGCTTTGGTTATGTAGCGCGCGGGCAACCAGTTCTTTCCCTGTTCCCGATTCGCCTTGAATTAATACCGTAGCATCGGTGGGGGCAACCTTGGCAATCTTACGAAACAATAACTGCATGGGTTCACAGCTACCAATGATGCCAGTCTCTGATGGGGTAACAGGGGGAACGTCGGATAAGTCGTCGGTAAGCGGCTCTGCCTTTCCAGCTTTCGCCAGAATGCGTTCAACGCACTGGACCATTTCATCGTGATCAAACGGTTTGGCGATGTAATCAACGGCGCCGAGTTTCATTGCATCAACGGCAGATCGAAGGCTCGCGTAGCTGGTCATGATTAATACAGGGGTGCTGCCAGCTAGTTCAATCAGGTCAGTACCTACACCGCCTGGTAGACGAAGGTCGGTGATGATCATGTCAAAGCTGGATAAATCTTGCTCGCGCGCGGCGTCGATAGAATCGACATCAGTCACTTCATGATTATGGCGTTGCAGAAGTCTACGCACCGCATTGCGGATAATAGCTTCGTCTTCAACAACTAGAATATGACTCATTAATTATTTCCGTAGGTTATCTCGGCGTCAATTCCACGCGGGAGGCTGACTGTAACACAGGTGCCCCGGCCACTGGCCAATGGGCTATCAAATACGATGTGTCCATAATGTTCTTCAATAATACTGTAAACAAGAGAAAGCCCAAGGCCTGTGCCTTTGCCGACTTCTTTTGTGGTAAAGAAGGGGTCGAAAATATGATCGAGTGTTTCCGGCGGAATGCCGTGGCCGTCGTCAATGACCTTAATACGAATCTGCTGCTCGTCTTCTTCGCCTTGAACCCAAATGCTGCTGCCGGGTTCTGATGCATCACGGGCGTTGCCTAGCAAGTTAACGAATACTTGCACTAGGCGTTGTGCATCGCCTTGAGTGTAGAGCTCTTTCGGGCAATCATTTACAAAATTGATGTCTTGGCTGTGTTTGCTTAAGCGTAGTAACTGCATTGCTTCATCAATACAGTAGGTGACATCAACAGGCTCATGTTCGGCGGTGTGGTGACCAGCATGGGAGAAGTTCATCAAGGATTGCACAATCCGGGTGACACGTTTGGTTTGCTCTTGAATTTGATCGGCCATTTCAAGCAGCTCAGGATTATCGGTTTCGTAGCGAATCCCTTGAGCTAAGCAATCAATTCCCGTAATCGGGTTACCTATTTCATGCGCGACCCCTGCCGCTAAACGACCAATGGATGCAAGACGTTCGTTGTGTATGAGTTCTTCTTCTAATAATTGATTGTCGGTTTGATCTTCCATCAAAATTACGGTGCCACCAGGTTGGCCGCCACTCGGTTCCATGACCGCTTTGTGTAAACCAAACCAACGTGGGCGACCGCCAGTATCAACTCGGTGCTTGTGTTGGTGCATGGCTCGGCTATTCAAAAACTCCGATAGCATTGGCCCCCAGGGAGCGGGCAGGCGAGTGATGTGTGACCCGGTGACATCGCGCGGGGCTGTGGTCGTGAGGTCAGACATCACCATATTCCACATCAACACTTCACCGTCTGGCGCTAACGAGCACACGCCCATCGGTAAGCGTTCGAGCGTCTGGCGATGATAGCGGCGTAGGTTATCTAGTTCGCTGGCCAAGCCACTGAGGCGGCTATGATGCCCTTCAAGCCGCTCCTCAATTTGATAAAGATCGTCGGTGAGTTCAACGTTTTCTTGATAAGGCAGGTATCGGGTGACTAAGTCGTGAGCGACCGTTGGCCCCATTAAGCCGGATAGGTTGGCCTCTAAACGCGTACGAAGTCGACGCAAGGCGAATGGGCGCTCTTCGTAGGAGGGTAACTCGATGTCGGTGAGTGCTTGATACACTTCCCGTTCTGCAACGTAGCGGCCTAATGGTGCACTCAGTGATGAGATGATCTCGTTTGAATTATTAGCGATTAAAGGCTGGCGAGAAGGGCGCGAGACGGTATCAATAGAACACGCATCGGCAGCGGCTTCTTCTTCCGGGGTTTGCTTAGTGATCAGACTGACGATGACAAACATCAGGAAGTTAATGGTAATGGCGGCAATGGCCGCAAGATGCCAATTACTTTCGTCGGTTTGTGGTAAGTAGAAGGGGACTTCCCAGCCAAGCGCTAGCTCGCAGAATGGCAATAGCAGGCTATACACCCAAGTCACGGTTCCCAGAATGATACCGATCAAAAAGCCTTTGCGATTGGATTGTGGCCAATACAGTAAGCCAAGTACGCCCGGTAAAAACTGGGAGCAGGCGACAAAGCCTAAAATGCCTAACTGGCTAAGATCGAGGTCAGCCCCAACAATGCGATAGAAGCCATAAGCCATCAGCAAAATGACGGCAATTAAACTACGGCGCATCCACAGCAACCAGCGGTAAAAGTTATACCGTGGTGCGGGTTTGTAGACTGGCAGCACCAAGTGATTCAAAAACATGGCGGCGGTAGAGAGTGTGGTCACGATGATGATGCCAGAGGCGGCGGCCAAGCCCCCCATAAAGACCAGTAATGTAAGAAATGCGGATTCAGTGTGTAGACCGATGCCGATGGCGAAATAGGAAGGGTCAGTGTCTACATCGAGGTAGTAACCTGCCCACAATATGGGCGGCACTGAAAAGCTCATGATCAATAGAAACAAAGGGAAGCCCCAGCTTGCTTGACGCAATGCGTTGGGGTTTGTGTTTTCGGTAAATGCCATATGAAACATGTGAGGCATAGCCACCGCAGCGGCGAAAAACACCAAAAGCAAGGTACGCCATGGCCCGTCTTGCAAGCGCACTTGCTGGCGGGCGAGCTGCTCTTGGTTTTCAATTAGCCAGCTTTCAAGGCCACCCACTTCCGGAAAGATTCCAAATAAGACGACACCGCAAAGTACCAAGATGGCGACCAGTTTCACTAGTGACTCGAACGCTATCGCAAAAACGAGTCCCTCGTGTTTCTCACGAGGGGAGACGTGACGAGCACCAAATAAAATCGCAAACACAATCATGCCAATACAGTAGGCTAACGCGAGATTTTCAACCGGCCATTCATTATTCAGTAGGTAGAGGGTGTCGCCAATGGCGGTTATTTGCAGTGTCAGCATCGGGATGACAACGGCGAGCATAAACAGGGAGGCGGTAATACCTGCCCAGCGAGAGCGGTAGCGGAAGGCTAATAAGTCGGCCAGCGAGCTGAGCTGATACACCCGAGTTATATGTAATATGGGGCGCAACAGAATCGGCGACATCACAAACGCGCCGGAAATACCCAAGTAGTAAGCAAGAAACCCATAGCCATACTGGCTGGCTAAGCCCACCGAGCCATAAAACGCCCAAGCACTGGCATACACACCAAGCGATAATACATACACGACAGGGTGACGCACCCAACGACGTGGTATCCAATCGCGCTCGACCGAATACGCAGTCATGAAAAGTACAATCAGGTAACCCAGTACCAGAAATGCCAGCTGGCCTAGGCTAAACGTCATCGTTATCCCGCTGTTTGCTGTTGAACCAAATATAGAGTGCGATCAAAAAGGCCCAGATACCAAAAGGGCGATACCAAGCGGCACGATCATCAAGCCACCAATCCATCATGACCGGTGAGATCAGGAATATGCCTACTAACATGAGTAGGCTGAGGCGATAATCGTACATAGCGTGTTCCGTATGAAGGTGCAGGAAGATTATCACACTTACGAAGCTATGGTGTGCTCCTGCCCGTCTAACCTGAGCGTTACTTTATCGTGTTGGCCCGCTGGTCTTTATCTGTTCTTCGGGAATGGCCCGTCGATAATTTTCAGGGGCTGGTTTTTCAGTGATATGGCTCAGCCTGCTTGATTTCCAGTGCTGTGAGCCCCAGTGAAGAATGTCTTTACAGGGAGCGCCTTGTAGATCGGCTGGTGGGTGCTGTTCCAACCAGTGCAGGGCTTGCCATAAGGTAGCGCTAGCGGTATCGGGTTTCAGGGCTAACGCTAGGTTCTGCTTGCTGAGCTTTTGCCCGTTGGTTTCTATCGCGACTGGAATATGGCTGTATGAGGGTATTGCGTATCCCAGTGCCTGCTGTAAGAGCTGTTGGCGAATGGTGGAGTCGATCAAATCAATACCCCGTACGACATGAGTGACCTGCTGCTCGGCATCATCCACGACGACTGCTAGTTGATATGACCATAAGCCGTCACGGCGACGAATCACAAAATCACCAATATCCGCTTGAAGGTTGTAATGCTGATCAGCTTGTAAGCCATCACTGACCTTATGAGTGTCGTCAGGGCATAACAATCGCCAAGCATAGTCTGTTCGCATGGGAGGAGAGCACAAGCCTTGATGTGGCTTGCCAAGTAACTGTTTGCGCGAACATGCGCAGGGAAAGGCCTTGTTTTGCTGACGTAACTGATCCAGTGCTTCTGTGTAAATCTCGCTACGCTGACTTTGGTATACCACCTCTCCATCCCAGTGCAGGCCATAACAATCGAGCACAGACAAAATGTGTGCCGCTGCGTTTGGGTCTTCACGAGGTGGATCAAGATCTTCAATACGAACAAGCCAACGACCTTGATGGTGTTTAGCATCGAGATAACTTGCGAGTGCAGCAAGCAGTGAGCCGAAATGAAGTGGCCCAGTAGGAGAGGGAGCAAAACGACCGATATACGACGACATCGATATCACAACCTAAATGGGTAAAACCCAAATCCAAGCGGATGCAACGCACCCGCATGGATCATCGGATTAAACGCCGAGTTGCTTCTCTTTGATCTCAGCAAGGGTCTTGCAGTCGATACAAAGGTCAGCGGTTGGGCGCGCTTCTAAGCGACGGATGCCAATTTCAACACCACACGCTTCGCAGAAACCATAATCGCCCTTATTGATCAGGTCGATCGTTTTACTGATTTTCTTCAGCAGCTTACGCTCGCGGTCACGCGTACGAAGCTCCAAACTAAACTCTTCTTCTTGGCTGGCACGATCATTTGGGTCAGCGTAGTTATTGAGCTCGGTTTGCATGTGGACCTTGGTGCGATCAACTTCTTCCATCAGTTCCTGACGCCAGTTACTGAGGATTGAGCGGAAGTGATCAAGTTGAGCACTGTTCATGTACTCTTCTTTTTTGCTCAGGTCATACGGCTTAAAATCAGACAGTGCAAATTCTTTTTTATCTTGCGGCATTTTCTGCTGCCTCACTGGTTCAGACGATCATCGCGCATCAATGCGCTCTTAAAAAAAGTAAGGCCGGGAAACTATCAGATAACACCGCCAGCGCCAATACTTATGTTGCCATTTCGCAACATAGTGCGCATTGCGAGGCATACGACGACTTATTTTAGGCAAAAAACGGTTGATTTGCAGTTTTAGAGTGGATTGTAAATCATAACGCTTATTCGCCCAATCTGGCACAATGGTGAGTAATCACTATTCATAATTATCCCGTTTTTACAGTATCTAACGAGAGTTCTATCAAGGTTAGAAACGGCTCAATGATGTTGGGGACGTATGTCAGAAAACTCCGCGCGCAGTAACGAGATTCAACCTTTTCACGTGATGGCCATCTTGGCCGAAGCGCAGGCATTGCAAGCGCAAGGTCAGGATATTATTCACCTTGAAGTGGGCGAACCCGATTTCTCAACACCAGACGTCATGACGGAAGCCGCTGTGACGGCATTACGGGCAGGTAAAACAGGTTACACACCGGCGCTTGGTCTTCCGGCTCTGCGAGAACAGATAGCCGATTATTATCAGCAGCGTTTTGGGGTAGAGATATCTTCGCGGCGCATTGTATTAACCCCCGGAGCCTCTGGGGCTTTACTCTTATTGAGTGCCGCACGTTTAAATCCGGGAGATGGCTTGTTACTGGCAGATCCCGGCTACCCCTGTAACCGTCACTTTGCCCGCGTATTTGAAGCACACGGACAACTTGTCCCCTGTGGCCCTGCGCAAAAATATCAACTGACGCCTGACGACCTTCGTAGCCATTGGCAGCCATCCACCAAAGCCGTGCTGGTGGCTAGCCCGGCGAATCCAACGGGCTCAGTCTTGAGCCTGAGGGAATTGGCGACCTTAAATGGTACGGCTAATGCCTTGGGCGGCGAGTTATGGGTCGATGAAATCTACCAAGGATTGAATTACAGCGGTGATCCAGAAACAGTGCTTTCGGTGGCGAATAACGCGGTGGTATTGAACAGTTTCTCAAAGTTTTTTGGAATGACCGGCTGGCGGTTGGGTTGGGCAGTGGTTCCCGAAAGCTGGGTGCCAACGTTAGACACCCTCGCGCAGAATCTCTTTCTTGCTCCGTCAACACCGGCGCAATACGCAGCAATGGCGGCATTTACGCCTGAAGTGATGGATATCTTCGAGCAACGTCGCCAGATCTTAGCAGAGCGTCGTGCGTACCTGTTAGAAGCCCTGCCAACACTTGGTTTTGACGTTCCGGTTGCCCCGGACGGCGCATTTTATATATACGCTGATGCCAGTCGGTTTACCGACGATAGCCTCGCATTTTGTTCACGTATGTTGCGTGAAACCGGAGTGGCATTAACACCGGGGGTCGATTTTGGAGACTACCGAGCCAATCAACATATTCGGTTTGCTTTCACCACTGAGCTATCTCGTTTAAAAGAAGCGGTCGCGCGCCTTGCTGACTGGTTGAAACCCTTATGAACACATTCCTATGAAATACGAATTACCGCTGATACCAGCGACCTTGGTAAAACGATATAAGCGCTTTTTGGCGGATGTCATCTTGGCTGACGGCTCAGAGATCACAGTACACTGCCCAAATACTGGCTCAATGAAACGCTGTGCCGAGCCGGGCAGCCGTGTGTGGTTATCGGATAGCCAAAACCCTAAGCGCAAGTATCGATATACCTGGGAATGGGTTGAAATTGATGGCCAATATCGAGCGTGTATGAATACCGCACGGCCAAACCAACTGGTGAAAGAAGCGTTAGAGCAACGCCGGATTCCGGGGTTAACGTTATGGGACGAATTACTTCCGGAACCAAAAGTGGAAGATGGGCGTTTAGATTTTTGCTTGCTTGACGAAAACGGTCACCGTTGTTGGATTGAAGTGAAAAGCGTGACGTTACTGGAGGAGTATTGGCCCGAGTGTGAACAGTTAGGCACAGATTCTCACATCCTAAATACCGGATTAGGGTGCTTTCCGGATGCAGTCACAGAGCGTGGTCGTAAACACCTAAAGCGCTTGGAGGCGTTAAAAGCCGAAGGTGACCGTGCCGTGATGTTGTTTTGTGTTCCCCATGAAGGCATACAAAGGGTGACGGTGGCGCATCATATTGATGTGAAATACGCACAAGTGCTGAGAGAAGTAATGGCTAACGGGGTTGAGGTAATGGCGGCTCAGGTCATGTTTGCGGAGGATGATTCAGGAATGTGGATTAGTGGTCTTTTGCCGGTAGAACTATAAATAATGGTATTCAGCGTGCGAGATTTTAATAGTGTATCTCTTATCGAGTGCTTGATTCTGAGTCATCGGGAAGTTGAACCCATATATCGCCATTTTCAATATCACACGGTAACGCCGTTAATGATTGCCCAGTGCACGGACCAGAGATGCATTGCCCAGATTCAATGATAAATAAGGCACCGTGCATGGCGCACTGGATCAAACAGGCATCAGCGTCTAAGAATTGGTCTGGTTGCCATTCAAGATTAATCCCCAGGTGAGGGCAGCGATTACGGTATGCATACACCTTGTTTTGGCGACGTACCAGAAATATCGATTGGCCTTCCAATTCAAACCCTCGTGATGTTCCTTCTAACATTTCGTGGTCTTGGCAAAGGGCATGTCTCATGGAAGTAGCTCACTGAGTGATTCATCAATGGTGTAAATACTGGCACGGTGAGGATATAACGGATGTTTGGTACTTGCTAGAGGATCGGTCATAGGCCGCAGGCTAGATGATAGGTCATAGGCTAGCAGGGACAGGTCGCAGGATAAAAAAGCGCCCCTCAATAAGAGGGGCAAAGCAACCGTGATTAGCATGGCCTCTCGGCCATTGATGAGAGAGATCACCATTCGACGCTGCCGCCAGAATGTTGAACGTTGTTGGCCGCTAAAACCAACAACAGGACCCATACTAAATAGATTTATAAATGCAGTCAATAATGATTCGCATTTAGTTTTGTAAAGATTACATATTCTGCGTTTGTGCTTGTGGGCTCTCTAGCAACTGCTTATTCATAATCAAAATACGTTTAGCTAACCCCTGAATTAGATTCACTGCGGCTCTAGGCTGAGCCTCGATCAAAATGGTGAAATCTTCTTGTGGCACCGCCATCACAGAACAGTGTGATTGCGCGACAATTGAGGCAGAGCGTTTTTCTTTAGTGAATGCAGCCATCGCACCAAATACTTCTTCTTCCTCTAATTGACCTACAATTGTGCCATCAACCAATACGTTGGCCTCACCGCTAATGAGGGTGTACACCATGTCGGCGTCGTCGCCTTGTTGAATAATCGTTTGGCCCGGAGCGAAATTCAGAAACCCTGCTGCAGGCTTGGCTTGGCTATCAGTGGTGGTTGAAATTTTATTCATCATGATGGCATTCATGGTCACGAGATAGTGCGTCCAGCAATGCTGGCGTCGCTTGTCATCGTATAAATGCAGGAGGAAATCATCGCGATTGACGGGTTGAAGTTCAACGTAGCCATCGGTCGTTAAGCACGGCGAAGGAAGGTGGAAGCTGTTGGCGATGCCAATAAGGTCTCCTTCTTCATAACTGATCAATGTGACATCGTTACTGGTTAGGTTAATGATGCCATCATTGACTAAAAATAGAGTGTCTTCATCAAAGAGTTCGTAGAGATCCTCCACCGACTCGAAAGTGATTACATCCTGTGTAAATTCAAACCCATTAAGCATCTCTTGGGCAAGATGCTGTAGCTTAGGAACGGCTTGTTCAAATCCGGGGACGGGTGTATTTCCATTTAAGTACATGGGGGGCCTCTCTTGCCTCTATGAGCAATTTATCAACTTGTCTACTGTAACCCGATTGTAGGCAAGAGTAAGTTCGAGGGCCGCGGGATGATAACTGAGTCACATATTCTTATAATTGTCGTAAACGAGTACCTAGCGATACGGACATCTGGATCTCTGTGGCGGAGATGTCGTTAGGGAAATAACAGCCACTTACCCTTGCATCTGCAAGACTGGCACCATCAAGACGACAACCGCGGAAGTCGATACCACGTAGGTCAGAGCCTCGGAAGTAGGTATCCGTGAGGTCCATTCCGGTTAGGTTTAGCTTGCGTAAATCTAAGCCTCTTAAATCACATCCTTGAAGATCACACGCCTGCCCAGACTCCCGAGCTTGGTTGAAACCGGCAACGTCATCGTTGCGTAGCATTTGGTAAAGCGGATCCTGACTGATTTGAGGTGTGGTCATCGGCTAACTCCTGCAATAGACTCACTTATTACTTTAGTACAAAAAACGACACCCCATTGCTCCCTGCCTTTTTACTTAGTAGCCGCTGGCACGACAACGGCGATCAAACCTTACTTACCTTTTGGTGGTCGACGCCAGAAGGGCCTGTGCGTACCACTATTGAACAGTCATGCATTTGCTTTATTGCGCGCGCAGATCGGGCAAAAGCGGAATTAGCAATTCGTTCGTTAGGTTGGCCAATTACATTGAAGGATGTGTCTTTGCGTCTGTTTGATGGCCGTGACGCGTTGGCGTGTTACCTACCCTCGAATCGTTTATACCGCTGGCGTGATGTTATGCGTGATCAAGGCGTGGGCATTTGGGAATTGGATATTCGCCCAACCGATCGATACCTGATGGAGCGTTTTGTGGCGGGTGGTGCGGTATTGGGGTACGAAAGCCTCGTTGACAAAGCGCCAGCCGAGATTAATCAAGGTGCTTGGCAAGACGCCATAGGTGCTCAAATTAAGCCGGGTGATTACCGTCCGGCGTTGAGCTGTTTATCGATCGATATTGAAACCTCCTACCCGCGTTTACATCAGCCTGATCGTTTGTTTTCTATCGGGTTTTACGCCCCCGATTTTTCGCTGGTGTTGATGATTGATGAAGCACTTTGTGATGGTAATGATGCCGAAAATTTAACGCCCGAATATTATGAAGCAGTAGCGGATGAGCCAGCTCTGCTTAAACGTTTTCTCGACGTAGTGGCTGAGTACGACCCTGATTTGATCATTGGCTGGAATTTTATTCAGTTTGATATGGCGTTCTTAAAACGTAAATTTGAACAACATGATATTGATTTTAATCTTGGTCGGAATGCTTCACCGATTGAATGGCGACAGTCGCAACAAAAGCCCGATCGTATATTTTTAGATACCCCCGGCCGCGTTATTTTAGACGGTATTGAGTGCCTAAGAACCGCCACTTGGCACTTTGATAGTTTCGCCTTGGATGACGTCGCAAAAGTGCTGCTTGGTGATGCCAAATTGCTACACGGCGAAGAGCGAGGCAGCGATATTGAGCACTTATTTGAGCATGGCAAAAAAAGGCTGGCTGAATACAACTTGAAAGATTGCGAACTCGTCTGGCGAATTTTTATTAAAACCGACTTGTTTGAGTTTTTAATAGAGCGCTCCCAGATGACTGGGTTATTGATGGATCGTATGGGCGGCTCTGTCGCGGCCTTTGAAAATATGTATTTGCCTCGTCTGCATAGGAAAGGCTGGGTGGCTCCAAACTTAGGCGATGGCTACAGTGCCGAAAAAAGCCCAGGTGGCTATGTAATGGACTCCATACCTGGCTTGTATGAGCATGTGCTGGTATTGGATTTTAAGAGCCTTTATCCGTCTATTATTCGGACTTTTTGCATTGATCCTCTGGGCTTGATCGAAGGGCTGTCTGCTGTTGAGAGTTTAGATAACACATCAGAAGAACCCCGAACAATACCGGGGTATTTTGGTGGCCACTTTCATCGTGAACACCATGTATTGCCAGATTTGATTCGACATTTAGGCGAGTTACGAGAAACGGCTAAAACGGAAGGCAACACACCGTTGTCGCAATCAATAAAAATCATTATGGCGTCTTGCTATGGCATCTTAGGATCGGATGGCTGTCGTTTTTACGACACCCGTCTTGCGGCCTCTATCACTAAGCGTGGCCATGACATTATTCAACGTACAACTGGTTGGATACAGCAGCAAGGTTATGACGTGATATACGGCGATACAGATTCAGTGTTTGTGTGGTTGAAAACAGACGTCACGGATGCCGAAGCTGATGTCATAGGGCACCAATTGGTGAAGGATATTAATGCTTGGTTGCAAGATGAATTAGAGCGTGAATTTTCGCTTCCTAGTTATTTGGAACTGGAGTATGAAACTCACTATCGTCGTTTTTTTATGCCTTCTATACGGGGGGCAGAGACCGGCAGCAAAAAGCGCTACGCAGGTATTAAGGCGGGTTCTGAAGCGCTTGTATTTAAAGGGCTGGAGGCCGTTCGTAGTGACTGGACACCGCTGGCGCGCGAGTTTCAGAAAGAGTTATACCGGCGTATATTTTATCAAGAGCCGTGGCAAGATTGGTTGAAGAGTGAAGTGACGGCATTATTAGCAGGTGAACGTGATCATCTTCTGATATACCGTAAACGTCTACGCCGACCATTAACGCACTATCAAAAAAGTCGCCCACCACATGCAAAAGCGGCGGCAATGATGGATCGTTGGCTTGAAGCACAAGGTCGCTCGGCACGCTACCAAGACAGGGGCGGTTGGGTGACGTATTTGATCACCCTGAATGGCCCAGAGCCTGACAATATTCGTCATTCAGCCATTGATTATGGGCACTACCTTGAGAAGCAATTACAGCCAGTTGCCGAGGCAATGTTTCAATTTACCGGTGATTCATTTTTGAATTTAACCAGTAATCAGCACCGGTTGTTTTAATGTGTACTTTGAATAAAGTTTACAGCGTATTAAGTGAGTAAATACCTATGATCCGTAGCATATTAACGGCTAAAAATGGCGCCACTAAAATGGGCGGCATCGAATTAGTAGACGAATGGCGTTCATTTCCCTGTGCGACTTTGTGGCTGGATATCGAGGCTGAAAGTCAGGAATCTGAAAAAGCTATTTTAGAAAAAATGAATTGCCATCCGCTGGCTATTCAAGACACTCAGCGCGCACGTCACCCACCGAAAATTGAAGAGTTCGGTGAATACACATTTATTTTATATCGCGGGATCGCTAACTTTACCGCAGAGTTAAAGCACGAGCCGCAAACGTTGGGATTCTTTATCGGTAAAAATATCCTGATTACGTGCCATCCACAAAAAGCAGTGAGCATTGAAAAGTTCTTCGCTGAAGCGTCCGGTACCTTGCTAAAGCAAGGGCCAGGTCACTTAGCGCTTCGCATTATGCATACTTCGGCAGGGTTGTACTTAGATGCATTGCTGGAATTTGAGACACACTTGAGTGATATCGAAGATTCGTTGATGACCAACGGCAATGATGAGTTGATGCGAGAATTAGTGAATTACCGCTCTAAACTAGTGAAGCTTCGTCGCTTATTTAATTATCACCGCAATATTACTGACGAGCTGCGTGGTGATGATTATCTTGCCCTAGCAAACTCAGAAGATGCGATGGGGCATGCAATTACTGACCTGCACGATAGATTTGATCGTTTGTATACCATGACAGAAATGTTTTACAGCATCTGTGGCGATTTAATTGATGGATATCTTTCAATATCGTCGCACCAGCTAAACCGCACAATGCAAGTACTAACGGTGATTACGGCCATCTTTATACCGCTTGGTTTTTTGGCGGGCTTGTACGGTATGAACTTCGACCATATACCCGAATTACATGCGCAGAATGGCTATTTTATTCTGCTTGCCGTGATGGGCACCATTGCCGTTAGTTTGTTGATTGTCTTCAAAAAAATACGCTGGTTGTGATTACTCGCACACCAATCCATCGTCAGGAATAAGCGCTTCGTAAGCCTCATCCGTTAAACTACGGAGGAAGCATACCAATGCATCTACTTCGTTATCAGTGAGTTTGCGGCCATCTTGCAACTCAGCGGTACTGATATTGTCAGCCACTTCGGGAGCGGCCCAAGCGACTCCGGTTTCTGGATTGATAGCATTGTCTGAATCTGTCAGGTGCTTATCGTAAAAACGAATCACGGTATCTAGCGATTTAAACACGCCGTTGTGCATATATGGGGCGGTGACGGCGACGTTACGCAAGCTGGGTACACGGAACTTACCTTCAAGTAATGTCGTATTTTCAGTAGAGGGTAGGGCATCAGAGGACGCCAGTCCGGTATATTCAACCAGAACAAAGACGACGGTGCGACACAAACGGACTTCGTGGTGAATTATTATCCACACTCGGATGTTGTATTTAAAGCGGATTACCAGTTGCAGAATGATGATGCAGAAAGCCGTGAAGATATAAACTCAGGCGATGGTTTTAATTTAGGTATGGGTTATCAGTTTTAATTTTTATTAAGGCAATAACTGTAATTGAAGGCGTGAGACCTGAGTAGGTTGAGCGCCTTGCAACCACATTTTACGTGCTAAAAAATCATCAGCGGTCAGTAGTTCGATGTTTTCTTTTTCTTCGAGTGTTGGCAATACGGCCTCAAGAAAATCGAGTGTTTCTGGGTAGGGGTGGCCAATTAAAATAACATGGCCCTGCTTGCGTGCCACATCGAGGGCTTGTTGAAATTGCTTTACCAGTGATCCTAATTCTCGCTCGTTATCCAAGAATACATCACGCTCCGCGGATGGAACCCCCGTTTTTTCTGCTGTTTCAGCCGCGACACTGGCCGGATTAGTTAAGCTATCTACAAAATATAAGCCGCGTTTTTCAATGACGTCCATCACCCAAGTCATGCTGTGTTGTTGTTGGGTTAATAAACTGCCCATATGATTATTCACCCCACGAACGTGAGGAATTGAGTTGAGGTTATCTTCAAGTGTGGCTTGCAGAGTCTCTTTATCCATCTTCTCGGTCATGGCCCCTGGCCCTAGTTTAGCGCCGGTTTCGTTTGCCATTGGGGCGTGAAGCATGATGCCTTTTTGATGATTAGTTGGCTGTTTTGATGCTTGTTCGGCAAGGCTTGCAGCAAATGGCGTGTGAGGTAAAAAGGCGAGGGTCAGGCTACCGGGCAATTCGATGGCGCGTTTACCGAGTGTGTAGTTATTGCCAATATCATCAAGGATGATGACAAGGGAAGGCGCTGCTTGTGCAATGGATGACAACAAGCAGAGAAGAGTCAAAGACGCTTTGAGAAAGATATGAAATGGCAAGGCCAATGTCATTATTCCGTGCATTGCCATGTTCAAATACAACCTATTCAGTCGTTTGTTGTTTCAGTCTTACTTACAGCATCGACATTTTTAGACGTTGCTTTTGCTGTTTTCTTTGGTGCAAGAATACTTACCCCGCGAAGTAATGTATGTGCTTCATATAACTGAAAGTCACGAGCAATTAAATCGTCTTTCCGATTTTTTGGCGTGTCTGCTGTTTTATCGGTTGCTTCTTCTTTATCAGAGGTTGGGTTGCTTAAATGACCCGGTAAATCCGATTCTTTATAAAAACGTTGCTCAAGGGGAGTGACTTCGCTTTGTTCTATCGCGATGTCAGGTGAGATACCTTGCGCCTGAATAGAGCGGCCATCGGGTGTGAAATAGCGCGCGGTGGTGAGTTTCACCGCTGAGGTCTCGGTAACAGGAAGTACGGTTTGTACTGAGCCTTTACCAAATGAACGAGTGCCAACAATAACCGCGCGTTTATGGTCTTGCAGAGCACCAGCGACAATTTCTGAGGCCGATGCAGAGCCGCCATTAATTAATACGACTAACGGAACATCAGGAAATAAGGTGTCACTCTGGGCTGCATAATTCATGTCAGACAGTGGGTTACGTCCTTTGGTGTACACAATAAGGCCGTCGCTGACGAAGCTATCAACCACTTCAACGGCCGCTTGTAATACGCCTCCCGGGTTGTTACGCAAATCGAGAATAACGCCGTTTAATTCGCTGTCGGTTTTCCACGCGTGTAGCGCTTCGTTTAGTTCGCGCCCGGTTTTTTCTTGGAACTGGGTGATACGAACGTAGCCAATGTCACCGCTTAATTTTTCAGTACGCACACTGGCAACTTTAATTTCTGCACGTTCGAGTGCGAAGGATAGCAACTCGGCCACGCCTTCACGGCGCACTTCAATGGTAATGACGGTGCCCGGCTCGCCGCGCATACGCTCTACCGCGTCGCCAAGGTTGAGGCCCATAACGGCTTCACCATCTAACGATACGATTAAGTCACCAGGACGAATTCCAGCGCGTTGCGCTGGGGTATCATCAATGGGAGTGATTACCCGAATTAAGCCGTTTTCCATGCCGACTTCGATGCCTAAGCCACCAAACTTACCTGAGGTGTTTTCTTGCAGGTCGGTAAAGTCTTCTTCGCGTAGATAGGCTGAGTGTGGATCAAGTGACTCAAGCATACCTTGGATGGCATTATTAAATAGCGTGTGATCATCGACTTCTTCCACATAAGAGCTGCGAATACGTTCGAATATTTCAGTGAACGTGCGCAAATCCTGTAACGGCAGCTCTTTGCTTAAATCTCGTGGAGTGGGGGAATCTGGAGTGCTTGCTTCTTCCGCGTTCACACTACCAAAGGTCAATGTCAGGCCCATTGTGATTAGCAGTGGGTGTAGCAGGTGTTTCCTCAGCATGATGTCTCGCTCTGGTTGTCCATTCAGGAAGCATGGCACAAAAGTCATACACTGTTAAGGCACCTGAACCATTGGATAAGGTGCTGTGCAACGATGTTAGCGGCGTTTGAGCCATACCGCCGGATCTTGTGGCTTGCCGTTATGACGAATTTCAAAATATAGGGCGGGCTTATCTTGGCCACCACTTTGTCCCGCCGTTGCAATAGTATCCCCACCATTGACCCAACTACCAACATCGCGTTGTAAGGTTTGGTTATGGGCGTACAGACTTAGGTAGCCTTGGCCATGATCAATAATGATTAATAAGCCAAAACCACGTAACCAATCTGAAAAAACAACACGGCCATGATGGATAGAATGCACAGTGGTGCCTTCTTTGGTGCCAATTTTCCAGCCTTCCCAACGTGACTTATTGCCGTTATTACGGTTGCCAAAGGCCGCTAAAATCGGCCCAGACAGTGGGCGCTCTAATTTTCCACGCATGTCTTTGAAAGGGCGCTCATCATTTCGGCGAGGGCTATTACTGATTAGAGTTTCAACCTCATTGAGTAATTCTTCTAAACGTTTGCGGTCAGCTTGGCGTTTTTTAAGGCGTTCACTTTCGCTACTCATTTGTGTGCTGAGTTTTGATAGCAATGTTTTTTGCTGCTGGCGAGTGCTGGCAAGGCGTTTGTTTTCGCTGCTTAATCGTTCATCTGTTTCGCGCAGCTTTTTTTCTTGTCCGGCAATTAAGATTTCTAGGTTATCGAGTCGTACTAGTTCGGTAATAGTGGTGTGTAGATGTTCGACCCGAGCACGATTGAAATAGCCAAAATAGCGCACTAACCGTTGGTTTTTACTCGGGTCGTCTTGGGCTAACCAAAATTGAATGGCCGCTTCATCGCCCATCTGACGGGCAATGCGAACTTGATCAGTCAGGAGCTGCTGGTGGCGTGTTCGGAGCTGGCGCAGCTGAGCCTGCTCCGAGCGGAGCTTTTTTAACCGCGTTTGTTCCTCTCTCAAGCGAGCGCGAGTATCGTCGATTTGTTTTACCAAGGCGGCAATTTCTTTGTCAGACGTTTGCAGCTTTTTGTTTAAATCGTCGTATTCGCTACGAGCCTCATTAAGCCAGGATTGCAGCTTTTTAATTTCTGCCTGCACTTCTTTTAAGCGCTGTTCATCATCGTCTGCGGTCGCAGGCTGAATTGCGCTTAATAGAAGCAGTAGGCTAACGCCAATCGCACGTAGCATTACTTAGCGCTAATCAGCGAATGGCCAGTCATTTCAGCCGGTTGCTCAACACCCATGATGTTGAGCAGAGTCGGTGATATATCGCACAAACGGCCTTCTGTCATGGTGATTACTTGATCTCGATTATGAACATGAATCAGATTCACTGGGCCTGTTGTGTGTTGCGTCATGGCTTCACCGTTGGCATCGAGCATAAGCTCAGCATTGCCGTGGTCTGCGGTGATCAGGCATTCGCCACCGACTTCAAGAATGGCATCGGTGACTTTTTGTAGGCACCCATCAATACACTCTGCGGCTTTTACCGCGGCATCGTAAACACCGGTATGGCCGACCATATCGCCATTGGCGTAGTTGCAGACGATTAAGTCGTAGCCGCCATTTTTTATCGCATCAACGAGTTTGTCAGTGACTTCTGGGGCGCTCATCTCTGGTTGTAGGTCGTAAGTTTCGACATCCGGAGATTTCACTAGGATACGTGTTTCGCCTTCGTACTCTTGTTCACGACCACCCGAGAAGAAGAAAGTAACGTGGGCGTATTTTTCGGTTTCAGCAATGCGTAATTGCTTCATGCCTTTATCAGACACGTATTCGCCAATGCCATTCACTAAGGCTTGTGGTGGAAAAGCACAGCTTGCATCAATCGTCGCAGCATACTCAGTCAGCATGACGTAATCGCTTAGTGCTGGGCGTTTAGTTCGCTCGAAGCCAGTGAAGTCATCACCATCCACAAAGGCACGGGTAATTTCACGGGCGCGATCAGGGCGGAAGTTAAAGCAGATAATCGCGTCGCCGTCTTCGACCTGGCCTTCATTGCCGATTGTCGTCGCCTTCACGAATTCGTCGTTTTCATCACGCTCGTAGGCCGCTTTTAATGCGTCCATGGCAGTGGCGGCGGTGAACTCAGCACGGCGCTCAGTCATGGCGGCATAGCCTTGTTCCACGCGCTCCCAGCGATTGTCGCGATCCATCGAGAAGAAGCGGCCAATTACTGTCGCGATGCTGGCGTTACCGAGCATGGCACAATGCGCGCTGACTTTTTCGAGTGTTGGGCCTGCTGAACGGGGAGGCATATCACGGCCATCCAGAATAGCGTGGATATAGACCTTTTCTACGCCTTTGGCTTTGGCCATATCCAGCAAGGCAATAACGTGATCTTCGTGGCTGTGAACACCACCGGGGGATAGCAAGCCGACTAAATGCAATGCACCAGACGCCGCTTTAGCTTTATCCATTGCTTCAGATAGCGCCGGATTGTCTCCTAACTCGCCATCGCGAATGGTTTTGTTAATACGGGTGAAATTCTGATAAACAATGCGTCCAGCGCCTAAGTTCATGTGCCCTACTTCAGAATTACCCATTTGTCCGTCAGGTAAGCCGACGGCTTCACCTGAGGTTTTGATCAGAGCATTCGGGTATTGCGCGATCAAACGGTCCCACGTCGGGGTGTTTGCGTTAGCAATGGCATTGTTGTCTGTTTCATCACGGTGGCCCCAGCCATCCAGAATAATCAGCGCAGTAGGTTTTGGACGCGTAGTCATGTCAGTACACTCATAGTAACGTAAGAGGTAATGTAAAAAGTAACGTGATAAGTAAAGATAAACCGGATTGTACCTTATATTGGGTCGGCTCTAAATATGACCGTTACAATAAGGAAGGCCCAATGCGGTGGAGCCGCTGAGCCATGAGCGTTATACTGCCGCCTCTTATATTTGACGACAGTGATAGGGTAATGGAGCAGTTAATCGAATTCGTAGGTAAACATTGGTGGCTGGTCGGTATCTGGGGTGCCTTTGTGGGTGCTTTACTCTGGGATAACAACCGCCGTAATGGACCTACCGTCAGCACCGCTGAAGCGACGGGCATGATCAACAAGAAGGATGCCTTTGTTCTTGATATTCGCGATGGCAGTGATTTCAAGAACGGCCATTTAGTTGGCGCGGTGAATATTCCTTACGCCAATCTGGCCAACCGCCTTGGTGAACTTGAACCACAAAAAAATCGCCCCATTATATTGGTATGCAAAACCGGTCAGACCGTGAGCATGGCCGGTAAGATGCTGCGCGAAAAAGGCTTTGATGCTGTGCGTATGAAAGGCGGCATGATGGAGTGGAACAATCAGAACCTTCCACTTGTTAAAAAATAATAGAAAGGATTAATTCCAATGTCAGAGAACAAAGAACAGTCTCAGTTCGCACTGCAGCGTATATACACTAAAGATATTTCGTTTGAAGCGCCTAACTCGCCTGCGGCATTCACTAAGCAGTGGAAGCCAGAAGTTAAGCTGGATCTGAACACTTCAGGTCGTAAAGTGGATGAACAGCACTACGAAGTGTCTGTGAAAATCACGATTACCGCGAAAAATGATGACGAAACCGCCTTCTTGGTTGAGCTAGTTCAGTGTGGCTTGTTTGCGGTAGTGAACATTCCTGAGCAGCAGCTTGGCGCTATGTTGGGTGCAATTTGCCCGAACATCTTGTTCCCGTACTTGCGTGAGAATATAGATAGCTTAGTAGTGAAGGGTGGTTTCCCAGCGTTGATGTTAGCTCCAATCAACTTTGAAGCTTTGTATCAGAAGCGTCTGCAAGAAGCGCAAGCTGCGCAGAAAGAAGCCTCAGAGCAACCAACTCACTAAGTTGGTGTGATTTAAAAAGCTCTCCTTAGGTTGGCCGCTCAAGAGGTTAACGTTTGGAGAGTTTTTTTGTTATTTTGAGCCGCCATACCCCAGCTGACGCCACGCTTCATACACCATGACAGCCACGGCATTCGATAGATTCATACTGCGGCTGTGCTCTAGCATAGGTAAGCGTAACCACTGCTCTTGCGGAATGCCCATTCGTACATCTTCAGGAAGCCCACGTGTTTCGGGGCCAAACATCAGATAGTCACCTTTTTGAAATTGAGTATCCGAATGCGTCGCTGTGCCTTTTGTGGTTAAAGCATACAAGCGTTGAGGCTGTTCGTTTTCAATAAAGGCGTTGTAGTCTTTATGAATCTTGATGTTTGCCCACTCGCTGTAATCCAGTCCTGCTCGTCGCAGGCTCTTCTCTTCCATATCAAAACCTAGCGGCTCTATAAGATGCAGTTGGCAGCCAGTATTCGCGCACAGGCGAATGATGTTGCCCGTATTGGGCGGAATTTCTGGTTCAAACAGGACGATATGAAACAAAGAAAGAAGACCTTATACGCCATTATTTTGGATTGAATAACCGTTATTTTTCTTATCGGGCCAGAAAAATACGAGGCTCGTCAGCATTATAGTCAGGTAGGTCGGCTTAGACCATCGCTTTCCAAACCATGGTCTACACTCATATTTACAGTGTTGCAAATGTATGAGGATCGCCATGCCATTGTCGTGGCTACACACAAAAAAAACAGCTCAGGGTTGTCTCGGGATTGAACTAAATCACGGACGCGCGTGGGCTGTGCATCGCACAGACCGAGGCGTTATCTCTAGTTATCTTCCTAGCGAAGACGACGATGGGTTAGCGTCACTCGGAGAGTGGATTAAAGATCATAAACTCACCGGCATTCCCGTGGTTGTGTGCTTAGATTCGACACGCTACGAGTTGCAATTGGTTGAATCGCCACCCGTGCCAGCGGAGGAGCTCAGCGATGCAATGGGGTTTCGTTTGGCTGAGTTAGTCAGTGATGATATTAGCGATAAAGTGTTGCAGGCATTTCCATTGCCAAGTGATGCGTATCGTGGGCGGATGACCATGGCATTTGCGGCAATTACTGAGCGTTCGTATTTAAAAGAAATTGTTACGTTCTGTCGTGAGTATGAGCTAAAGCTTGATCAAATCATCATTAACGAGATGAGTGCCCTAAACCTGCTTGCGAGTGTCGATCCTGATGACAGCGTGGCTGTGTTGCGTCTTGAAGCAGATGCCGGAGTTATCTACCTCTACCGTAATGGTGCTTTGTATTTTACGCGCCAGATTTCGCTGGGTACTGATGATTTGGGCTTGAGCAGTTTAAACGTGAGTGAGGGCGGCATGATGATGCAGCCAAATAGTCGCATTGATGTGCTCGCGTTAGAGTTACAGCGCTCAATGGATTATTTCGAGAGTCAGCTTGGTTTGGGGGCTATCGGTCAATTATGGGTGATGAAGCCCGATAATATAGATGTCACGGATGCTTTGGGTGAGATCGAAGATCGTATTAACACGCCGGTACGTTTGATGTCTCTAGAGAGTGCATTTAATCGTCAGGAAGGTGAAATTCCGTTAACGGCTTCTCTGGCCATGGCACTAGGGGGGGCGCTCGGTTATGACTTGGGAAATTAAACAACGAGTTAACTTTTATTTAGAAGAGTTCCAGCCACCTAAAATTCCTAATGATTTACGGCAATTAATTATTACAGTCATTGCCCATACTTTGATCGCGATTGTTGTGTTGGTTGGTTTGAGTATCAACTGGTATTGGCAGGGGCTACGGATGGGAAACGTTGCCGCGCAGCAAGTTGAGGTTGAATCTCAGGTAAATAACATTGAGCGTGAAAGGCCACCGCTAAAAATTAATCAGGAATTGACTAAGCAACGTGATGACATGCGTGCCGATCTTGATAGTAGTCAGCGTATCTTACGTTATCTTACCCAGCAGGAGTTAAGTAGCAGCGACTCGTTTACTACTTTAGTAACAGGCTTAGGTGAACAAGACATTGCTGGCGTTTGGCTTAAACGATTTGCATTTTATCGTGAAGGTAAGCACATCAGCTTGGAGGGAAGTACTGATGATCCCGCCAAAGTTTCAAAATACGTTTCTTCATTATTAAAGAGAGATGGCTTTGAAGATCACGCATTCCGTTTTGTCGATATATACAAGCAAGAAGACAGTGCTTGGTTGTCCTTCAAGTTAGATAGTCGCCCTCAAGAGGTGACCAAAAATTCGGGTAATAAAACTGCCACGATTACTAGCAAAGAGCTAATGCGACAAGCTAGGGAGGGGCGCTTATGAAACAGTGGTGGCAAAACGCACGAGTTGAAGAAGCCTTAGAAAAATATCGCGCCTTATCAGCCCGAGAACGAAAATTAATGGTTATTACGGCGCATGTCGTAATTGCAGCAGTCTATTTAATTTTTATTGCCGTGCCTATTTGGAATTCGGCACTTAATCAGCGTACACAAGCGAATGAAATTGAAAGTAATGTCTTACGTATGCAGGCACATCTGGAGCGTTTGCGTAACACGCCGGTACTTGATCCTAATGAACCGGTACGAGATGACATCCAGAAAATCGTAGCTCAAAAAGACATCATAGACGACCGAATTCGTGGCCTCACCGATACTTTAGTATCTGCGGAAAATATGCCGAAAGTACTTGAGAGTATGTTAACTCAAGATCGGACGTTAAAACTGATCAGTCTGGAAAACAGTGCTGGTGAGAGTGTGGTTATCAATGATGAATTTTCAGATGTAGATCTATTTCGTCATGGGGTAACTATCCATATGCAGGCTGATTATCCCGCTGTCATGGCTTACCTAACTCGTCTCGATTCTATGCCGTGGAAACTGTATTGGGAATCGTTAGATTACAATGTTGCCGAATATCCGACGGGTGACTTGCACTTAGAAGTGTTCACTTTAAGTACAAGGGAGGAGCTGCTTAGTGACTAGTTTATCGTTATCAAACTTAAAGTTTTTATTTTTGGTACTGCTCTCGTGCATTGTTTTTGGTACTTCGAGTGCTTATGCAAATGATCCAACTCGGCCTCCAGGCATGGGAGGTATGGTGAGTACACAAGAAGCACCGAAAAAGACCAGCTTTACGTTGCAGCAGATCAAAGTATCTGCCGATTCTCGCTCTGCCGTTATTAATGGACAACTTGTTAAAGAAGGCGACAGCGTTGCTGGTGCCAAAGTGGTGAAAATCACATCAGACAAGGTAGTCCTAAAATACAGGAAAAAACTCAGATTCCTGTCTTTAATTAATAGAACGAAACACTCTGAGAAGTAGGAAGCAGATTGTGAATAGAATTAATCATACGACACCGTTAACGATTGCCACACTGCTGATGTCTGTTCTCCTGACGTCCTGTGCGACTAATTCGAAAGCACCAGAAGATACGCCCGTGGAGCCTAAAGTCCCTTTATTGGTACCTGATGCGCCAGAAGTTATGGGCATGAACCCAAGAAACTTAATACCACCAGTTGCATTGCCAGAGTCTGCTGAAGAGCGTTTTGATGTGGTCGCTAACAAGGTACCTGCGGCTGCGTTTTTTAACAGTCTTGTGGATGGGTCTGGGTTTAATTTGGTTGTGCACCCAGAAGTGAAGGGCAGTATCTCCTTAAATCTAAAAAACGTCACTGTGCGAGAGGCCTTATCTGCTGTTCGTGATTTGTACGGGTATGACTTCACAGAATCTGGATATGGTATCCAGATTTTACCAAAATCACTGCAAACCCGTATTTTTCCGATTAACTACTTAAATGTTAAGCGTACGGGGCGCTCTGGTATGCGTGTGAGCAGTGGGACCGTGAGTGATAGTTCAAGTGAAGACTCCGATTCTGATAGCGGCTCTAGCAGTACGCGTAGCACTCGTAGCTCTAGTGAAGTAGAAACGTCATCCGGTTCTGAGTTTTGGCAAGAGCTAAATCAATCATTAGCGCTAATGATAAACAGAGAAAAAGATGCGCAAGTTGTCGTTGATGCTCACGCTGGACTGGTTATTGTACGAGCTATGCCTACGACGTTAAATCAGATTCAAAAGTATCTAGAGCAAGCCGAGCTTACGGTTCAAAAACAAGTTTTGATTGAAGCGAAAATCGTAGAAGTCACACTCAATGATGGTGCTCAATCAGGCATCGATTGGTCAACACTGGCAGCACGTACGGGCAAAAACGATGTCTGGGCGGTACAAGGTTCAGAGCCATTGTCAGACCCTAATTTATTAGGTGGAATATTCACGCTTAATGTTGATGCAGGTGACTTTACTGGTGCACTAAGCTTGCTCGAAACTCAAGGTGATCTTGAAGTGTTATCAAGCCCACGTATTGCCACAGTCAATAACCAGAAAGCAGTGATTAAAGTGGGTAATGATGAGTTTTTTGTTACCGACATTAAAAGCACGACTAATACGACGGTAACAGGTTCTTCTAATACCCCTGAGATTGAGCTAACCCCTTTCTTTTCAGGTATAGCTTTGGATGTGACACCACAAATTGGTGATGATAACGAGGTTACCTTGCACGTGCATCCAACCGTTACTGAGGTTGAAGAGAAGCAGAAATATGTAAAGCTAAATGATGATGAATACACCTTACCTTTAGCTTTTAGCACGGTACGAGAAACAGACTCTATTATCCGTGCGCGCTCAGGTCAAGTTGTGGTGATCGGAGGCTTGATGCAAAACAAAAGCCTAGAAACGACCTCGAAAGTTCCATTATTAGGCGATATTCCTCTGATCGGAGCGTTGTTTCGTCAAAAGAGCAAATCGGTGGTGCAAAGTGAGTTAGTGATATTAATTCAGCCAAGAATCATCGATACGCAGCTCTCGTCAGAACGTATAGATCAACTTAATAAACGTTATTCTCGCGTTCTATTGCCGGAGTGGTAAGTATGGATGTTGTTGAGGTTAAACAAGCCTGCGAAGCCCATTATGGGCTAGTGGACTCTCCATTTTCGTTAACACCAGACACTGGTTATTACGTAGAAATGCCGTCCCATGATGATGCATTTGAGTCAGTATTGTACGGCCTGACTTCCGGTGAAGGCTTTATCAAAGTAACCGGTGAAGTGGGTACAGGTAAAACCTTGTTGTGTCGGCGTTTATTAAATCATTTGGCCAATGATAAAATTGCCACGGCTTACATTCCCAATCCAACGTTATCGCCGACGGCTCTGTGGGTGGCGATTGGCGCTGAAATCGGACTCACCGGTTATCAACGTCTAAGCCAATTACGCAATGACATCCAAAGCTATTTAGTCAATTTAGCTAAGGACAACAATCGTCTTGTTTTAGTTATTGATGAAGCTCAATGTCTTCCTGCAGATACGTTAGAGGCGTTGCGTCTAATTTCTAATTTAGAAACCGAGCGCCAAAAACTTATTCAAATAGTACTTTTTGGTCAGCCCGAGTTGAATGAAATAATTGATCGTACCGAGTTTCGTCAGTTGAAACAGCGAATTACTACCTCAGCGGAATTGAAGACGATTGATAGCCCTGAAACGATCGCGCGTTACCTAAATCATCGAATGTCATTTGCTGGATACAGCGGTGGGCCTTTATTTACAAAATCAGCCGTTAGGCGCTTATGGATATGTAGCCAAGGTACTCCGCGGCTAATTAATGCACTTGCCAGCAAAGCACTATTGGTTGCATTTGGACAAGGTGTTGCAACGATCAATGTAGAGCATGTTGAGGCGGCGGCTTCAGATACCGAAGGTGCATTTCACGACATATCTTGGCGTGAACGTATTCGTCATGTGATTGGTTTATAAGGAGCATAGTGTGAGTCTTATACATCAGGTGCTACAGGATCTCGATGGGCGTCGGGAGTTTCAGTCCGGTGAAGTCGCAGGGTATGCAGAAGAGCATCAGGTTCAGAGATTAGCTATTTGGCCAGCCCTAGTGGTGTCTATTATTTGCGCGGCATCAGTTATTTACTTCAGTGACTATTTTCGCAGTGAAGACCCCATAACGATAATTTCTCCTTTACCCGTCATACCAGAGGCGGAACCGAACATCGTTAAAGCAGTAGAGTCCAACGTGCTCTCTCAGACGGCAGCTCGGACGGTCATGCAATCATCAACTGAACCAACAACTCAATCGGAACCAACCAATGAGTTACCAGAGCTGCTATCAGTGACACCTGCCGAATCTGCGTTGGCATTACTGGTCGAGCCTGAGGTGGTTAACGTGTCAGATGTTTCTTCTGATGCACTCTTCCAATTAGTCGATGAGCCGGTGAATAGCCCTAGCATTCCAGATTACAATCAGGCCGTTGACCTTAAGTTGGGAACCGAGCAAAAAAGCATAACAACGAAGGCAGAATCAAGTTCTTCAGTCATCAAAAAAACACCGTCAAATACACAGGTTGAAGCAACCCAAAAAGTCAGCGAGAAAACCCCAACGGCCAGCATTACTCGTAGAACTTCCGCCGAAGATTATTACGTGAAAGCCGTTGCTTATTATCGTAATGGAGATTGGCAGGCTTCCTTATTAGAGCTTGAAAATGCATCAAAATTGAGTGGTGTTATTGATTATCAAGCGATGAAAGCGCGTATATTTTTAGAGCAAGGGTTACGCGATAATTTTTATGCCGTGTACCAATCTAACTCCGAGAACCGAAATATTAGTTGGTTAAGTGTTATTGCTCCAGGGCTTCATATGTTTGGTCTATATAGCGATGCTGTTGATCAATACAGCCGCTTATCATCGCTTCAGCCGGGCAATGTCGAGTGGCCGATCGCGAAAACACAGGCACTGGTTGATGCGGGGATGGTCTCTCAAGCGAAAAGCGAGTTACGGCACATAGAAGAAAATTACTCACTGAACGAGCAGCAATCAAGCTGGCTTCGTTATCAGCAAAAAACTCTGGAGTGAGGTATGGATACCAGATTAAATCGAAAAGTTCGTATTGGTGATTTACTGCTCGAAAAAGGCTTAATTGATGAAAGTCAATTGAAGTTAGCTTTATACGAACAAAAGCGTTCGGGTAAAAAATTAGGTAAAGCGATTACTGATCTTGGTTTTGTCACCGAAGTAAAATTTCTGGCAATAATGTCAGACTATTTTGGTTACCCTTTTATTGATCTTTCTCGTTTTCGTCTCGATAGCATTCTGATTCAAAAATTACCAGAAACACAGGCGCGGCGTTACCGAGCTTTGCTTTTATCGGAAGAGCCAGAAGGTATGTTAGTTGGCTTAGCTGATCCGACTGACTTGATGATCATTGACGATCTGCAACGCATTCTGAAAAAACCCGTATTACCGGCGTTTGTTCAAGAACAAGACCTACTGTCTATTTTGGATAACGTTTACAGACGCCAAGAGCAAATGGCGTCTATTGCGGGTGAGTTAGAAGGTGAGCTACAAAGCAGCGACTTTGATATTAATGCCATCGTATCTGGCTCTGATACCTCTGAAGCGCCTGTTGTACGTTTATTACAAAGCTTGTTTGAAGATGCCGTCCAGGTCAAAGCGTCCGATGTACATATTGAGCCGGAAGAAACTCAGTTGCGTATTCGTTTACGAGTGGACGGTGAGCTGCAAGAGCAAATCATGAAAGAAAAGCGTGTGGCTTCGGCTTTGGTATCACGTTTAAAAATCATGTCTGGTTTAGACATATCCGAGAAGCGCTTACCGCAAGATGGACGTTTTAATATTCGTGTGCGAAATCACAATATTGATGTCCGTCTTTCTACCATGCCAGTGCAGTTTGGTGAGTCGGTGGTCATGCGTTTACTTGATCAGAGCGGTGGGATTTTGAGCATGGCTTCGCTCGGTATGAGGGCGGCGATACAAAAACGATTTGAATACCTGATTACGCGTCCTCACGGTTTGATTTTGGTAACAGGGCCAACAGGTTCAGGTAAAACTACCACGCTGTATGCTGGATTAACGCAGTTAAACCAGGCGGAAAAGAAAATTATTACGGCGGAAGATCCGATTGAATACCGCTTGCCCCGCATTAACCAAGTGCAGGTAAATACAAAGGTTGGGCTGGAGTTTTCAACGGTATTGCGTGCTGCATTACGACAAGACCCAGACATCGTATTGATCGGTGAGATGCGTGATCAAGAAACGGCTGAAATTGGCTTAAGAGCCGCTATGACTGGTCACATGGTGCTATCCACCCTACACACCAATGATGCGTTATCCGCTCCTGCACGTTTGATGGATATGGGGGTCGATACCTATCTTGTGGCCTCATCGTTGCGAGCTGTATTAGCTCAGCGCTTGATTAAAAAGCTTTGTCCTCACTGCACTCAGCCTTATGACGCCGACATCCAAGAGAAAGCTTGGCTAGAGACGATGGAAGTGGGCTGTTCTGCACAAGCATACAAGCACGGTCGTGGTTGTCATCATTGCCATAACACTGGGTATCAAGGGCGTATTGGTATTTACGAGTTACTAGAAATTAATAGCGACTTAATTGCTGCGTTACGTAGCAATGATAATCAAGCATTTGCAGACGCGGCAGTGAAGTCTCGCTACTTCCGCTCATTAGCGATGTCTGCACTCGATTACGCACGAGAAGGTGTTACGTCATTAGATGAAGTCTTCCGGGTGTCTGCGACATTAGAAGGTGAGGATTACTGATGGCGATTTACCAGTATCGTGGGCGCAACCCCGCAGGTGGTGCTGTTGATGGTACCTTGCAAGCGGGCAGTCGTGATATGGCTATTTCGCAATTGATGCAAAAAGGCATCACGCCAATTCAAGTGAATCAGCATGCTTCAAGTGCTGCTAAAGGGGATAAAAAGAAATCCAGCACCGGTAAGGTAACGTCAGAAGAGTTAGTCCTTTTTACTCGTCAACTCTATGCGTTAACAAAAGCTGGTGTACCAATTATTCGAGCACTAACCGGGTTGAGTGAAAGCGCAAATAATAAGGGGCTTTCCTTTGTATTACAGGAAATTAGTGATCAGCTTGTATCGGGGTCGGACTTAGCCACAGCGTTTAAAAAGCATCCACAATTATTTTCCCCTATTTATATTAGTATGATTCATATCGGCGAAAGCACCGGTAATCTAGATCATGCACTGATTCGGTTAGTTGAACACCTAGAGATGGAGCGAGAAACGCGTAAGCGTGTTAAATCTGCATTGCGTTACCCTATTATGGTAATTAGTGCGATGGCGATCGCCATGGTCGTGATTACCATGTTTGTGATTCCAAGTTTTTCGTCGGTATTTAATAAGTTGGGGGCAGACCTTCCATTTGCGACCCAAATATTAATTGGCATTTCTGAGTTTATGCAAAATTGGTGGCATATGCTGCTTGCAGGTCTTGTACTGACTTATATTGGCTTTAGCCAGTTTATAAAAACAGACGACGGTGCCGTTTGGTGGGATAGGGTCAAACTCAAAATTCCTTTGTTGGGCAGTATTTTTGAACGTGTTGCACTGGCACGTTTCTCTCGCTCGTTTTCCATGATGCTGAGCGCTGGGGTGCCTATTTTAAGCACGTTATCCATTGTTGCTGGCAGTGTTGGAAATTTTTACATCGGTAGAGCCATTACTAGTATGGCGACCGGTGTCGAGCGAGGCGAGCAACTAACCAATACCGCCATGCAAACTGGCCTGTTTACACCACTTGTATTGCAAATGATGTCAGTAGGTGAAGAAACCGGTGCCATTGATAAATTGTTAGATGAAGTGGCTGATTTTTATGAGCAGGAGGTTGATTACGAACTGAAACAACTGGCCGATGCTATAGAACCTATCTTGCTTGTTTTCTTAGGTGCTCTGGTGCTCTTGCTGGCATTAGGTGTGTTTCTACCTGTATGGGAACTTAGCGGCGCAGTGTCCGGAAACTAACGTGCTGACTATTGTACCTAATGCGAAAGTTATCTCTGCGATCCTGACTTTTATGGCGGCCTATGGTCGCCATTTTTTTAATAAAAATCTTATTTATATCAATGATGTAACTCGTTTTGTAACTGTATTTCCGAGTTACGTTATTAATGTTTTATTTCGTAAAAACCGCTCACGGTTTTTCTGTGTTGAACTAAGGTTTACATATGCCAACGATGTTGCTGAACGTTGATTGCAGTCGGGGATTTAGCCTACTTCAATCAGCCGTCGCGTTGATGGTGATGTCAGCGGGGATGCTATTTTTAGTCCCTCGTTTGACGGATCTCATTGATGAGGCTCACAAAGCGCATGTTAAGTCTGTTGCTATGGCCATAAAAACCGGAGCCATGATTTACCGGGAAGTATGGATGACAGACCGAAACAGTCCTTTGCTGGCTGACATGGTGTTAACCGAATCGGGTTGGCCATCAGGCAGAGTAAAAGACACGGATAGCGTTTTATCAGCACCAACGACAGCTCGCTGTGCAGGGTTATGGAAAAGCCTGTTGGATGTAGAAGTTCCGACACTGACTTTTGATGATGATCAGACTTTTGATTTTCAAGTGAATGTTATTGAAGGGCAATGTCGGTACTACCATAAGGCAAGTGACGACAAATTTTTTATTGACTATAACACGACCACCGGTCGCGTGAGTTGGAACATCCGATAACACACAGGAGTCGGGATATGAAAAAACAAAATGGTTTTACACTGATCGAATTGATCATGGTTATTGTTATTCTCGGTGTGCTGTCCGCCTTCGCTCTGCCACGTTTCGCAGACTTTGGAGAACAAGCCAGAGAAGCAAGTTTAAATGCATTGGCTGGAGCGCTACGATCAGCTGCCAATATTGCACATGCTCAGCAGCTAGCTAACGGTGCCACGGCGGGTACTTCAGTGGTGCTGGAAGGAGCTACCATATTGATGGTAAATGGCTACCCTCAATCGGTTGCAACTGGAATTACAAGTGCGGCTCAGGTTGCTGGTGACTATGCGATTACACACGGTGCTGCAGCTGGTGGTGAAAACGCAGTGTATGAGTTACAAACTAATTGCAATGTGACATACACTTCTGCAACTGCAATTGGTGCTGATAATACGACAGCCTTGGTTAGTACACCTGTGGTCGCTGTTGTTGATAGCGGTTGCTGAGTTACAAATGACTAAGCAGAGAGGCTTTACTTTAGTAGAGTTAGTGATCGTGATCTCCTTGATCGCGATCCTCTCAGCCACTGCAGGCGGTTTGTTTTTAAAAACAGACCGCTTTGCGACGTTGGGGGCACGGGAACAATTGGTCTCTACCGCCATCTTGGCGCAAAAAAAAGCACTGGCGAATGTCATAAGCGGCTCGCCGGTCTCTTTGGTTATTTCGCAAACGTCCTCTGAATGGTTATTTGTTGTTTCACAGAGCGGCGACTCGTTTGATCCTCGTCGTGCAGAGCGCGCCGGAGCGACACTATCAATCAATGGTTCTAACTTATCTGATGGTGGCTCTGTATCCATTTCTTTTGATGAAAATGCCGAGACGGGCACCAGTACTCAATTCTCTTTTGTTGCCGATAATAGCCATAGCTTGTGTATTGCAGACAGTGGCTTTTCTTATATCGGTACCTGCCAACCGTGACAGGGAAGCCAGTTTATGAAGTCTGTGCAGGGTATGTCGTTAGTCGAAATGATCCTTACCATTGTCATCATCTCTGTGGCTATGGTGGCATCACTAAGATCTTTTTCTGTACTCTCTGGTCGTTCATCTGACGTTATGGTGCAAACTCGCGCCTTAGATCTCGCACAATTATATCTTGATGAAATAATGAGCCATCGGTTTGATGAAGATACTGGTGTTTATGGTACCCCGACGTTTACTGGTGCGTGTCGTATTACTGATGATGGTGAAAATCGAGATGACTACGATGACGTTGATGATTTTGCAGAAATTTCAAATGAAGTCCCAGCATTAATTGATTCATCTTTAGCTGCGGACTATGCAGGTTTTACGGTCAGTGTTGATGTTGCATGTGATGACTCCATAGGTGTAAATACCGATGGGGCGAAGCTTGTCACAGTGACCATTACTGATCCTATAGGTAATGACAGTGTATTTTCTGTTTATAAAGGAAATTACTGATGAACTATCGTCATTCCAACACGCAAGGCTTTACCTTAATAGAATTGGTATTAACCATTTCTGTTGCGGGAATACTTGCAGTTATATCAATGCAATTTGTTCAATCTACCAGCCAAGGATTTGTCTCAAGTGCCGGACGACAACAGCTTGGGTCGGCAGGCTATGTGGTTAATGAACAGATTAGTCGCGCTATTCGTGATTCACTGCCGGGCAGCATACGTACGACAAGTGATGGCCAGTGCATAGAGTTTATGCCAGTAGTCGCGGCCTCAACATACACCACATTGAATGTGGGTTCTTCCGTCACTACCTTCAAAGCGGTTCCTTATTCACTCACCGAAAGCGTGAGTGGGTATGTGTCGGTGTACCCCATTCCTTCCAGTAATTTGTACGCCCAGATTGATCCCGGCCCTATTACGCCTGATATCGGTAGTGTTCCGGCGGGGAATGCAGAAATAGATGTGACGCTAGGCTCTGCTCATACCTTTCCTACCGATTCTCCCGAGCGCCGCTTCTTTGTTTCCTCTGGCCCTGAAGCGATCTGCCAAGACGGTGATTTCTTATATAGATACCAAAATTACGGATTTATCACTAACGTTGCCAGCTTGAAGGCTTCTTTACCGGTCAATCGTGCAGCAGGGCGCACAGTACTCGCTTTTCCTTTAGCGGTAGGTTCGCTCGACTTTCGTTATCAAACGCCGACGTTATCACGCAATGGTTTGGTGGTGTTTGAGTATGTATTGCAGCACCCTACTACCGGTGAGTCATTGTCTTTGTCGCAACAAGTGAGGGTAGTCAATGTCCCTTGATAGAGTTGCTAACAAGTATGTACATCAGCAGGGCTTTGGCTTGCCCATGGCGTTGTTTGTTATCACTGTGTTGGCTGTGATTATTTCCTCGATGGCGTCTTTACAAAATAACGCGGCCTCCTCCAGTGCGTTGCAGGTACAGGCACATCGAGCTTTGTTTTCTGCGGAATCAGGTATTGAAGCATCCCTCAACTTATTAATTCCACCGGATGGTTCATTAGGACGGGCGTGTGCAACGGACCCTTTTTATACTCAAACATTTCCCGCCGTCACGTTAGGATTGAATGGTTGTGAAGTTACAGTCAGGTGCTCTCTCATCAACGTTGCCTCTGAAGACTATTTTACCTTGAGATCAACCGGTGAGTGCGGTTCTTTCTTGGATCAAAGTACAAGAACTTTGGAAGTAAGAGTTAAATGAAAAAGCTGAGAATAGTGGCGTTATATTTTCTTAAGGCTCAAATATTCATTGAGCGAGTGTTGTAGTGAAAAAAACGGCGACGTAATTACAGAAATACGACTGTTTAACGTAAACGGCTGTGATTGAATGTAGTACTAGTAGGTATATTGCATAAGTAGTTCGTTACGGTTGCTTAGCCAATGTCAAAGAGGATTTTTTTATTTTCTTATGTAGTGAGGCGAAATTTAAAATAATCTAGCGTTTCAAATAAGTCGACCAATGTTAGTTACTGTTTATGCGGTTTGTAAGTTTTATTTACATTAAAACTATTAATAGAAAACGTTAAATTTTAAAAGAGGTGCATTGAGTTTGGTGAAGTACATTAGCAAACTCAGGCAGTAGAGCCTATGAACAATAAAATTTTAATCTGTTTGTTAATGTTAATTCCTTTACTAAGTCACGCTCGTAAAGACGTATTTTATGACGATTTTGAACGAGCCACTCTGGGCAGTGATTGGACCGTTGTAAAATTCGAGTCTCGTTCCGATGCGGGAATTGGCTCTCATATCTCTAAGTCAGGCACTCGCAGTATGTACACTTGCTGTAAAGAGGTTTCTGTTACCTCACGAGCCATTGATCTTACGGGGGTAAATTACGCTGAATTAAATGTCTGGGTTCGTAGTGGCTCGGATGATTACAGTGAGTGGCCAGCCAGCTCCGAGACCATGAGTATTCAGGTGTACCTGAGCAATGGCACATGGCAAGAGTTAGTGCTTTATCCTGGTGGTGGGCCATCAGGCGGCACCGAATATAATTTTATGGGAAAAATTCCAGAAACGGCTTATCACAGCGGTTTTCGTATTCGTTTTTATCAGCCGGATGGATCAGGAACCTCATCGAATCAAAAAGATTTCTGGCATATTGACGATGTTACGGTCACCGATTTTGAGGTCGGCACGACTCGCACGCCTCTCTTTTACGATGGATTTGAGCGTAATTTCTTAATGACCCCTCCCTCAGGGTCATTAACTCCAGATTGGAGTTTTAATCGTGTTGATGGCAACTTCACCTCAGAAATTAGTAATCATACCGCAGTGGCCGGTAGCAAAAGTATGTACACCTGCTGTGGCGAACGTTACACAACGACGAGGGATATTGATCTAACCGGTGAAACTTTTGTTGAGATGGAATATTGGCTGCGTTATGGCGATGATAATTTTTCTGGGACAGATGCATTAACGGTTGGAAATTACGACAGCGAAGACCCAAGTGGGAATGATCATTTACAAGTACAAATTTATTTAGCCAATGGTACGTGGCGGCAAGTTGCGTTTTACGAAGCTGAATTATCGTTGTCTGGTCAAGCATTTTGGTATAAAGCACGTGTTCCTGATGATGCAATGCACAGTGCATTTAAGATTCGTTTTTATCAAGAGGATGGCTCCGTATCTTCTTTTAGGCGCTATGACATGTATCACATCGATGAAGTGTATGTGGGGACGCGAAATAGCCTAATACCTGCGGTAGATCATTTTCGTTTGTCATACGGCTCTTCGGCTCTTACCTGTAATCCGCATACAGTCACTATTCAAGCCTGTGAGGACGCATCGTGTTCATCACTGTATACCGACAGTGTTGATGTCACTCTATCCCCTAGCGGTTGGGTTGGCGGCGACACTGTCACCTTCACTGGCGGTAGTACCAGTATTGATTTCTCTCGCACTACGGCAAGTACCGTCACGTTAGGTGTCGCAAGCTCGACACCGTCTGCCACCGGCAGTGGAACCTTGTGTTCAATTGACAGTGGGAGCTTTACATCGGCCTGTGGTTTAACGTTCGCGACCAGCGGTTTTATTGTCGACGTGCCTGACTTCCTATCAGCAAAAGGCGAAACCGCGACCATTAGTGCGGTTAAAGAAGGCGATGCTGGCGAGCAATGTGTGCCAGCATTTGCCAACGTGAATAAAACGGTGTCTTTATGGTCTGACTATGTTTTACCAACGTCCGGTGGAATACCTGTTTCGGTCAACAGTACAGCAATAGGCACGTCGTCCGGCGCTGCTACTACGCAAACATTAAGTTTTGATGCCTCAGGTCAAGCCACACCGCCGCTAAATTATATCGACGCTGGCACCATGCGCTTAAATGTTCAATACACCGGCAGTGGCGCGGACGCTGGATTAGTGATGACGGGCAGTGGCGAATTTATCGCACGCCCGGTGGGCATGTGTGTTTATGCTGAGGACAGTGTAGCGTGTCCATCGCCTTATAATAATTGCACTGTTTATAAAAAAGCGGGTCAGGAATTTGATTTACAGGTCAGGGCCGTGGCGTGGGAGTCTGATGTTGATTCAGACTTATGTCTTGATAACTCAGCCACGCCTAATTACAGTGCTAATGACATACCTTTAACAGCCACATTGATTTCTCCCTCTGGTGGCCGTGCCGGTACTTTTACTCCGACAGACTATGATCATGCGATTGGCGGTATGAACTCAGTCGCCAGTGTTGAGAGCGAAGTGGGCGTATTTACCTTTAGCGCAACACCACCTTTATACCAAGGTGCCGCGCTAGGGTCCGTCTCTAGTACGAGTACAGTCACATACACCAGCCAAGTGACGGGACGCTTTATCCCCGATCATTTTGAAATTTCTCAAGTAACTGCCGGTACTTTAGTCGGCACTTGCCCCAGCCCCAGCGGAAATCTGTATTCCGGTGAAACCACCACGTGGGGTACTGCACCAGAATTTAGGTTTACTGCTCATAATGTTGGTCACGGCATTACCGAAAATTATACTCAAGCGGGTTATCAAAAATTAACCGCCAGTGATATTACCAGCGAACTGATCACACCTAATACAGACGGCAGCGCTACAGGCACTGATGCATTGCTGCTTCCAATTACCTATGCGCCGCAGGCGGCGACATTAACAGTGAGTTCGGCAGGGATGATGGATTACGAGTTTAATGCGCTGGACGAAATTACCTATTTGCGCAGCGCGACGTCTGAAGTGAATGCATTTAATCCTGATCTTGATTTTTCTTTTCCTGCAACCGTCACCGAATTTATCTCTGATAGCGATGGGGTTCGGTCGACCTCTGACTTTGCATTTACCCCTGACGGCTCTGGCGTCAGCGTGCGCTTTGGACGATTGTGGGTTGAAGATAGCTACGGCACTGAAACCGAAGATCTCATCGTGCCCCTTCGTGCTGAGTATTTTAGTGATGGCGGTTACCTCGTGAATGACTCAGATAATTGCACCACTTGGGATGCGGCAGACGCATCGGTCGATACGCGTAGCGCCGTCTTGCCTTCCTCGGGACAATTAACGTTAGGTACAACCGCTGACTTAGGTATTTTGTTGCAAGCCCCTGATGATGTGCCCGGAACGCCAGATACTGGTGCAGCAATATTAACCTTTGATGCGCCAGCATGGCTTGAAGGTGACTATGATAATGACGGCAGTTTCGAAGATCCTACAGGCACAGCTACGTTTGGTCTTAATCGTGGTCATGAGCGTTTGATCTATCGCAAGGAAGTGCGATGAAACGATTAAAAAATAAAGCGAAGCAGTTCACGAGTAAGCTTTTAATCGTCGTTTTTTTGAGCACGCCTGTTGTGAGTCACGCCTTGCTGTTTGATTTATTAAACGCGGCGATTTTGGGCGTTGATTGGATTGCATCTAATGCTTCGCGTGCGCAAATAACCGGGTTAAACGAACTACGCTTGCATGATGGCTATGTGGAAGTGGAATCTCAGGTGTATGACTTTTCAGAAGCCGACGAAGTGACGTTAAATTTTGACGTCACTGTACCGTTTAGTATCGCTTTTGGAATCTTTGGTGCTGGTCCGAATCCGGGGGAGGATCTAAGGGTTGACTATTTAACCAACACTGGTTCTTGGCAAGAAATTACCACTTTTGTCGCCGATAATGGTTTTTTGGGTTTAATATCGTTAGGGGGAGTATATTCATATAGTGGAACGCTGCCGGCATCAGCGCATCATGATAATTTTCAGGTTCGATATGTTATGGAGGGGGGAGGCTTTAGCTTTTTCGATCTTTTGGGTGATAACTGGTACGTCAGTAATATTGAAATAGACGCCGACTTGCCACCCACAGGCCCTGATCATTTTCGCATGAGTTATTCCTCCGCAGCGCTTACTTGTAATCCTCATACAGTCACTATACAGGCCTGTGTGGATGCTGCTTGCTCTTCTTTATACACTGACAGTGTTACGACAACATTATCTCCCAGCGGATGGAGTGGTGGGGATACCATTACATTTTCCGGTGGCAGTGCAACTGCCTCGCTCGTGAAAACAACGCCGGGGACTGTTGCGGTAGGTGTATCTGTTGCAGTACCGCTTGTGACCGGCGGAGCGACACAATGCTCTATTAGCGGTAGTGGTTATTCAGCTTTATGCAATTTAACGTACGCAGATAGTGGGTTTATTGTCAGTGTGCCTGAGTTTATTTCTGGCCGTGGTGAAACGGCATCCATACAAGCGGTTAAAAAAGACGATGCTTCTCAGCAGTGTACCCCTGCATTTTCTAATGTGACCAAAACCCTTGATTTTTGGTCAGGTTACAACACGCCATCGAGTGGTACTTTACCTGTGTATGTGGGAAGTCCCGCTTCAGCCATGGGGGGAAGTTCAGGCACGGCCAGTTCAACCTCGGTAAGTTTTAATGCCAGTGGCGTGGCGTCTGTCGCGGTCAATTATTTCGATGCAGGGGATGTCGAGTTAAATGTTAATTACACCGGAAGTGGGGCTGACGCCGGTTTGTCCATGACGGGCAATAGTAATTTTATAGCCAGACCCGTCGGTATGTGTGTGCAAACGGGTGGTGAATGTACCACCCCTACGGGAGGCAATTACGCGAATTGCGGTGTATTCACTCAAGCGGGTGCTGCATTTTCTTTAACCGTCAGTGCCGTTGCGTGGGAGTCAGATAGCGATTCAGATTTTTGTACGGATAACGCAGTGACGCCAAATTACACGAGTAATGGTGGCTCTGTTCAACTTGGCGTTTCTGTGGTTTCTCCGAGTGGCTCGGGCAGCCTTGATGGCGTTGTTCACTTAGAGGGGGCTCCATCTTCAACGTCGTATATTCAAACCTCTAATTCTCAGGATGTGTCGGTCAACCAAACCGAAGTTGGCGTATTTAATTTTAGCGTTACCCCTCCTCTGTATTTTGGTTCCGCGTTAGGCACCGTGGGAAATACGTCGTTAGCCACGTTTGTGAGTGTACCGACCGGTCGGTTTACTCCTGATTACTTTGATATCGTTATTAATGATAACGGTTCCCTTGCAACAATACCGGGCTGTACCGCAGGTAATTTATATTCGGGGCAACCAACGACATGGATGGTGGCACCAGAGGTGTACATTTCTGCACATTCTGCCAATCATGATGTTACACAAAACTATACGCAAACAGGCTATCGAAAATTAAATGCGGCTTCTGTTTTTGCTGGTATCTCTGCACCTACTTCAGATACTACTAAGGAGGGGACCGATAATAATCTCTTAGCCGTTGACGTGAACTTAGTTGAAGGCACCCTAAATAATCGAGCAGGCCACCCCGGAGAGATGACTTATGTGTTTAGTGCAGCTGACGATATAACGTATGTGCGAAGCGCATTGGCAGAGGTTGATCCTTTTGCCCCTGAATTAACGTTCGACTTACTTGCGACTCTAGAAGATTCTGATGAGGTTAAAATTGATTTGGCGGAGTCTTTCATTCCATCATCATCTGATTTGTCCGTGCGTTACGGGCGGTTCTGGCTGGAAGATATTTATGGCCCTGATGTGGTTAATTTGATCATGCCTCTGAGGACGGAATATTTTGATGGCAGTGGGTATGTTGTTAACCCTTTAGATGATTGCACAACTTGGGCTGATACGAATGCAAGTATTGATTCTATTTCTACGGTGTTAACGTCTTCGGGTTCGCTGACGGATGGCACGAGTGGTGATGAAGGTTTGATATTGGAAGCATCCAGTGTCACTCCTGGTACTCCAGACGATGGTGATGCGACGGTGACGTATAGCGCACCTACTTGGCTACAGGGGGATTACGACAACAACGGAAGTTATGAGAACCCTCAAGGCGCTGCGACGTTTGGGGTGAATCGAGGTCATGAGCGGCTTATTTATCGCAAAGAATTAAGGTAGCTTGGGGCTGTCTACTGCACGAGGGTTTTACTGCACAAGAGCTCACTGCACTAGGGTTTGCTGCACTAGGGTTTGCTGCACTAGGGTTTGCTGCACTAGGGTTTTACTGCACGTTCGGTAAGCCCTAACGTGCAGTCGCGGAATGATTATCTTGTTGCATCGTCTATAGAGTTAATCGTCAGAATCATCATCGTCGCTATGATCGTCATCCATGTGCAGTTCTTTTATCTTACGAGTAAGGGTATTGCGCCCCCAGCCAAGTAAGTTAGCGGCATCTCTACGACGTCCTGCGGTATGTTTTAATGCCGTTTCTATCATAATGCGTTCAAAAATAGGGACTGCTGTATCCAGCAAGCTGGTGGTGCCACCAGTAAGTTGCTGATCGGCCCAAAAACGTAAATTCTGTTCCCAGTTTCCTGACGTTTGAATATCGCTTTTTTGTTCTAACAGTTCAGGTGGTAGATCATTCACCAGCACTTCACGACCAGAGGCCATGACGGTAATCCAGCGGCAGGTGTTTTCCAGTTGACGAACGTTACCTGGCCAATCGAGAGTACTTAAAAACTCTTCCGTTTCAGCGCGCAAGGTTTTGCATTCAACTTCTAGCTCTTCAGCGGCGCGTTGTAAAAAGTGCGTGAGCAGTTTTGGAATGTCTTCACGACGGTCAGCTAAGCGTGGGAGATGAATACGAATAACGTTTAAGCGATGAAATAAATCTTCGCGGAAACGTCCTTCTTTTACCAAGCCTTCAAGGTCTTGGTGCGTTGCAGCAATGATGCGCACATTTACTTTTACCGGCGTAGTACCACCAACCCGGTAGAATTCACCATCAGCCAATACACGCAATAATCGAGTTTGTGTATCGGCCGGCATATCACCGATTTCATCAAGAAATAGCGTACCATTGTTGGCCTGCTCAAAGCGTCCTCGGCGTTGCCCTCCGGCTCCGGTAAATGAGCCTTTTTCATGGCCAAATAACTCGGACTCAATCAAATCTTTAGGAATAGCCGCCATGTTCAATGCAATAAATGGTTCGGCGGCACGCGGGCTGTGTTTATGTAATGCATGAGCGACAAGCTCTTTACCGGTACCTGATTCGCCATTAATTAATACGGTAATGTTGGACTGTGATAGGCGACCAATCGCACGAAAAACTTCCTGCATCGCCGGGGCTTCACCAATAATTTCTTGAGTTGGAAGCTCAGGCTCGGCGGGCGGTAGCTCGGCTGATAATTCGGCAAAGTGTGCAACCGCTCGTTCAATTAGGCTAACAGCTTCATCGACATCAAAGGGTTTGGGTAGGTACTCAAAAGCACCGCTTCGATACGACGTCACCGCGCTTTCTAAATCAGAATGCGCGGTCATGATGATCACTGGTAAATCAGGATGCGCTTCGTTAGCGTGCTTGAGTAGTGTAAGGCCATCCATGCCGGGCATACGAATGTCCGTAATAATGGCGTCTGGGTGCTCGCGGCGCAGTTGATTCAGGGCAGGCTCTGCCTGCTCGAACACACGCGTCTCGATACCGGCTTGCTGTAGTGCTTTTTCAAGTACCCAGCGAATGGACTTATCGTCATCAATGATCCAGACAGTGCTCATAATGGTTCCAGTGGTAAGTATATGGAAAAAGTGGTGCTATCGGCGGTGGAGTCAAATTCAATGATGCCGTTGCACTGATTAATAATGGATTGTGAAATAGATAACCCAAGGCCGGTACCGTCAGGGCGGCCAGTGACCATCGGATAAAATAAATTCTCGCGAATGTCTTCCGGAATGCCGGGGCCGTTATCAGTAATATCAATACGTGCGACCAGCCTGTGTCGGTTATGGCCGATGGTAAATTGCCGAATGGAGCGCGTTTTTATGGTTAGCGACGGGCGAGCTTTGGGGCTAGGGTTACTTAACATGGCCTGCATAGCGTTACGACAGACATTCAACATGGACTGAATCATCTGCCCTTTGTCGGCTTCTAGCTCAGGGATCGACGGGTCATAGTCTCTGCGTATTTCAACGACCCCTTCGGACTCAACATCAATTAACTGACATACCCGCTCTAACACTTCGTGAATGTTTACCTGTTCTTGTTTCGGGATGGTTCTAGGGCCTAACATTCGATCAACTAAATCCCTTAAACGATCTGCCTCTTCGATAATAATATTGGTGTATTCACTCATGTCTTCTTCGGGCAATACACGTGCTAAAAGTTGTGCAGCACCACGGATACCGCCCAAAGGGTTTTTAATCTCATGTGCTAAGTTGCGCACCAAGTTTCGGGTGGTTTCTTGTTTAGCTATCAGTTGTTCTTCACGACTAATACGGACAAGGCGGTCTCGCCCTTGAAGCTCAATCAGCAAACAGGGCAGGCGGCTTTCAGGGTGAGAGACAGGACTGACGCTGTAATCGATGGTGATGTGCTGTTGATTATGTAGCTCTATATTGGCTTCGCGTTTGGTGTACGAGTGCCCGCTAATGAGTGAATCTTTGAGTGATTCGCTGGCCTCGAGTGACTCAAATGCCAATAAAGGAAATTCAGTGCCTTGCCCTCTGTGCCCACTCACCTCAAGTAACGCTTCGGCTGCTGGATTCATAAACACCACCCGCAAGTCGGCATCCAGCAACAGAATACCGGTATTCAGGTGTTCTAAGAGGTGGTGGTTTAGGATTGGATTAGCCAACATGAGAGTCTCCATTTCATGCAAATTCAGCAAAATTTAAGCCAGTTGTGGATGTTGCACATAAATAGCGCGAGCGGGCGTCACTGATGCTATGAACTTGTTCAGGGTGGACTAATTGTACGACTTTTTAGTGCCAACATGGTGCAAAATAAAAATATATAGCACTAATATGGTGCGCGGTGCTATTGGTGCGCCCGAAGGCTTTGTGTTCATAAGGTTTACAGGGAAGCGGTATTGATCTGGAAAGCGAAGAGGCTTACGGGAGTTACCAGAGATGCAGCCTGCCTCGGCTCTGATTGAGCCGGGAGGCAGATCTTGCTCTGTTACCTTGCGAGTGAAGAAGATCGTTGTACGAAAATAGTCACGGGCTGGCTACTAATTTTGGTCTCGCCGTCTGGGCCAATAACGTGCATAGAAAGAGTGTGCTCACCGCGATCAAGGTTTTTGACCGAGAAAGACGTTTGCTGGTTGGTTGCGATTACTAACTTACCGTCCTTAAGTACAATTTTATCGCCGTCAGCGAGACCGGGGGATAACACACCGGAGACTTCTACATCACCAGCAAAACCATTGGCAATATTGGTTCCGGCAGCGGGAGAAACAATACTAAGGCTGGTATAAGTCACTGCTTTTGGCGTTTGAGTCTCTGGCTTCTTCTCTTTTTCTTTTATTTTGAAAGCAGGCATCGAAGGCAGTTCGGTGACGACATGCTCTTCTGCATCTTGGGAGCGGCGATCACTGAATACCGGGTTCCCCTCAGCGTCTCTTGTAATAAACACCTGAGTTTCAGCCTGAGCGGGTGCGAGCGTGGTGAGCAATAACGATGCTGCAACGAGTAACAATGCCTGTTTGTGCATGATTCAATCCTTCAGTAGTTGAACTGAGTATAGAACGCGCTATCCTGCCCCGGCAAATACTGAACACGAATCGAGGTCATATGATTGCTTTAATTCAGCGAGTGTCTTCTGCCAGTGTCGTGATTCACGGTGAAGGGGTTGGTGGTGAAGAAGTTGGTGGTGAAACAATAGGCGCGATCAGTACTGGGCTGCTGCTTTTGCTCGGAATTCGTCGTGGAGACACCCAAGCGGATGCGGACAAACTGCTAGATAAAATTTTGCGCTATCGTGTATTCCCGGACGATGAAGGAAAAATGAACCGTAGCCTAGTCGATGTTAACGGCGAGCTGCTGGTAATTTCACAATTCACTTTAGCAGCAGACACAAAAAAGGGGACACGTCCGGGGTTCTCGAAAGCGGCTGCGCCTGCTGATGCGGAAGCTTTGTACGATTATTTTCGTACTCAAGCTGCTGCGCGTATCACTACAGCATCAGGGCGTTTTGGTGCAGACATGAAAGTGAGCTTGGTGAATGATGGCCCTGTGACGTTCTCGTTGGAAGTGCCTTAGGCTGTTTGATTCGGGTGGAGGAGTATCAGCCGTAGGAGAAGTGCTATAAAATTTGATCTTGATCAGCCCCATGGCTCAACGAGGTCTGATATTCTGCGCAGCTTAACTTAAGTTCAAACCTTAACCGACATTGAAACTGAACAGACAATAATAACCGTTAGAGGAAAACCCCAATGTACATGGCACTAAAACATTCGCACGTAGGTTTTGTGTATTTATCCCTTATTCTTTTTGTTTTGCGCTTTGCTTTGGCGTATGTGAAACCTACATGGAATAACAATAAATTAATGAAAATTGGGCCTCATGTCATCAGTGCGTTATTACTGATAACCGCTGGCTTATTGTGTGTTCAATTACAGCAATACCCATTCGCCGAAGCATGGGTTACGGCAAAATTGTTAGGCTTAGTGGTGTATGTTGTATTTGGTATTCTTGCGATCAAGAAGATGAACGTTAAAATGTTTGCTTTAGCGCTAGTCACTTTTTGCTATATCTTTGGTGTTGCTAAGATGCACAGCGCGCTGTCTTGGGTTGCCATGATCAGCTAAGTGTTGTTGTTTCGGGCGGAAATGAAAATTAGAAATTTAAAAGGGCAATGAACATAATTCATTGCCATTGCTGTCCCACAGTTTTAAGTAGCATGGTTGCTGCTATTCCCTTTTAGATAAAATATCTAATTTTCTATCTCATGTCCCTAGAACCTTTTACTTTAAAATTTGCACCGTTTGATTTGAAATGCGGCTTCGCGGACTTTCCTTTAATTGGCGTGCGTGCCGCATAATGACTGTCGTTGGCTGGATGAAGCCGGATGCGCCGAGAAGAGAGGATCGTAAGGAGAAACCTCTCCTTGCATGGGCCGGGGGCGGAGCCCCGAAAGGGAGTTGAGTTTAAAAATTGTTTGAGAGCTGAGTTTTAAATAAACGCGATTAGATAAATTGAGCAGTCTGGAGTGATGCATATCACTCCAAAGTGTGGGACAGCAGTGAATTCATTGCCCTTTTTTGTGCTCAATTTTAAAGCGTTTCTGTTTGTAGAAATTAGGTGTTTAGAGGTAAGAGTTACACCGTAAAATTCTCAACACTTGAACTCATGCGTGTTGCATTTTCATTGAGTACATTGATTGATTGTACTAAATCTTTGGTGCTCGAATCGTTGCTTTGGCTTAAGTTACGCGCCTCAGACAGGTTTTGGTTAATATCGTTAATCACCGACGTTTGTTCTTCAATTGCAGAAGCAATTTGCACCACTTGGTCTGTGATTCTTAATAATGACGAAGACACTTCACCGATATTCTGTTCAGACGTTTGCGCTGCAACCACTGTCGTACTAGCCGTTTCTTCACCCCCTTGCATGCTTGAAACAGCGCGCTGCACACCTGACTGTAAGCGCTCAATCATTTGGTTAATATCCCCCGTCGCTTGCTGGGTTTTTCCAGCGAGTGTGCGCACTTCATCGGCAACGACGGCAAAGCCTCGGCCTTGTTCCCCGGCTCGGGCTGCCTCGATGGCCGCATTTAATGCGAGTAAGTTCGTTTGCTCGGCAATGCCTTTAATCACATCAAGCAGAGACACAATATTGGTAGTTTCAGCTTCAAGTTCACGGATAACACTTGCTGCTTGGTTGACGCTTTGAGCAAGAGAGCCAATATCGGCCACGGCCGTTTGAAACTGGCTAGCGACTTCGCCGACTTTTTTGTCTGCACTGCGAGCTTCCTCAGTTACCTCGCTAGCCGAGCGACTGACTTCATCAATGGCCTGTTCCATTTCGCGATTGGCGGTCGTGACTCGGTCTAGCTCCGTTGCGAAGTGTGAGGTTAGCCCTTGGCTGTCGCAGGCACTCTTTTCTAACTGATGAGCGGTATTACTCACTTCGGAAGACATGGTTTGTATTGACCTGACTAAATCCTGCATACCTTGTAAAAAGGCGTTAAAGGATAAGGCCATTGCACCGATTTCGTCTTTGCCGACAATGGGTAAACGGCGGGTTAGGTCGCCTTCGCCACGGGCAAGGTTGTCCAATGCTTGCGTCACTCGTTTAATAGGACGCAATACCAGAGGTGGCAACATAAAGATAAAAACGCCGATCACTAAGATGCAAATGCATGACAAGGTAATTAAGGTTGTCACAATGGATTGTTGTGACGACTTATTTTGAGTGTGCAGCATGGCAGCAGATGCTGAAATATTTTCTCCTAAAGAGTCGAGTAAGGTACGCATTTCTTCGAACTCTAAGGCCAGTTCACCCGTGCTCAGGGTGGTCGCGTTAGCAAGAGTTGTTTGCCCGTTTATGGCTTGGTTAACTAAGGCTTCAGATTGTGGCCGCCACTGGGTAAACGACGCAAGAAAAGCGTCGGCCTTGTTGCGTATTTCTTGATTGACCGCCAAAGCACGAATATCGCTGATGCGTTTTTTGACTTGATCTAAGTTTTCAGTGTGCATCTCAATAAATTCGCGGTCTCTATTGCCAGAGGCAATAGTGCGCTCAGCGATTTGAGCCTGATACAAGTCGCGGTCGGCATTGAGCGCTTTATCTAGAGCCGGAATGTAAGCTGATTCAATTTCATTGGCAGCCGTACTGATCTGTTGAATAGAGGTTAGCTGGAAGATAGACAGCATGATGAGTAAGCCACCAACAATGATCATTGGAAGGCGTATTTTGTGCGAAAGGCTAAGATCAGACCACTTCATCGCGATCTCCTAAGGTATCTGTTAGATTTAGCTTAGTTCACTAGGCCATAACTGCCAGCACCGAACATACTTAGATTTAGTTGGAATTATGCATTTGAGTCGTTGCTGAGCAGGAAAATAGTTCGCGACGGTGTGTACTTTATTTTTTGTTTTTGAGGGCCCCTATGCACTTTCCTAAAGCCGACGATCAACAACAGGCTGATAACTGTCTATTAATGGCGCGAGGTGATGATATCTCGCCGCATTGGCTAGTGTACGAAGTTGCAAGAGACTTTTTGTCGGTGCCACGTACGTTTGCGGTCGTGGCTATTTACTCAGATTACGAGTTTGAGTGGCTCGAGGCCGAGGATATGGCAGAAAACGAACATGGTATCACTTCGGTGAATATTGAAGCTGGCGCGGAGCAGCCCTCAGGCCTCGATTGCTGGCGTATTACGCTGCCGCGAATGAAGCTTGATGTGTGGGGAAGTTTACAACTCAAAACCACCCTTTATGGTGCTGCGTCCGCTACTGAAGCGCTAATACGAGTGCTTAGCGCTGATGCTTTGGGTGCCGGTTCTGCTTTAAGCGAAGAAAAGTAACTGATTAGATGTCATCTGTTTTGGGCGTATCGAGTGTGCTGTCTGAGTCATCAGGCTGTTCATTGATTTCTTGAATAGGTTCTTCCGAGAGAACTTCATCTTGCCTCGCTCTGTGCTCTCCAATTTGCCCCGCCGGGCGAATCACATGAAATCCGTACTTCGTTTTAATAGGCCCAATCCACGGGCTGCTGCCATCGTAGTCCAGTAGCGCTTGGTATAAATCGGGGGGGAGATCGTCGGCTTTGTGATGGCCACAATCGCCATTTTTTCGTGCCGAAGGGCAGGCAGAGTGTTCGGCGGCGAGATCTTCAAAGCGTGCGCCAAGTGTTAGCTCATTGAGAACATCCTTGGCCAATAACGGGCTTTTTAACAAAATATGATGCAGGGCGATGGTGGTCACGGCGACTTCCGAAAATTACGTAGACGCCTTGAGTATAGACCACCTTTCGCAGGGGGGATTAACGCTGTGGTAGGCGATGTAACGCCAGTAGTTGCCCAGAAATAATAGACAGTATGCAAAAGCTTAAGAACCACCAAAAACCGACAAGAAGTTCGGCCTGAAGCTCTGCGGTGGCTTTGGCGGTAAGGAACGCCACTAAGATGCCAACCACAAACACATCAACCATCGACCACTTGCTGATCGCAGCAACGATGCGCCAGCGCATCTCGGTTGGCCAAATCCAAGCAAACAAAATAGTCAGGCCTTTCAATACCGGGATGACGACACTAAAAGTCACGATCAATACTGCGACCAGTAAATACCCTTGCTCGTTGAGCGTTACGACGGTTTCCCAAATAGAGCGAGTTTCGTGGAATAGCTGGGTTTTTAAACCAAACACATTCACCGAGGCGCTGATGGTCATAATGGGCTCGGTGACGCCCGGCCATAAAATGACATAACTAGCAATCGCCAACAGCAAGCCTAAGCGCTGTGCCAAGGTTGAGCTTGCCCAGCTGTTTATTAATTGACTCATGCTTTGGCCTGCAACGGAAACTGATCAAATTCGATATTGCCATTGCCTTCACGCAACACTCGGCGAAGGTTGTGATGATTATCCACCTCAGGCGTTGCCAGTACATCGCGGTAATGCTCGCCAAAGCAGCCTAGGGTTTGCTCTTTGCTCATCTCTAATAGTTGGCTTAAGGCAAAGACTTTAGCGCTGCCTTGGTTTTGATCGGCTTGGTTAGGCACGTCGCCATTACGGAAGGCTGTTGGCGTAAATTCGTACCACGTTTCAACGAAGGCCAAGGTCTCTGCGAACATGTGCTCGTCAGTCGCGACAGAGGCTAAGAATTTCTTAGAGGCAGAAGAAAAATCAGACATAAAAGTACTCTCGTAAATAAAACCGCAATAAAGCCAGCAAGGTATCAGAAACTCGCGTTTGCTTCACCGGCAAAAGAGGCCGCTGCAACCAAAAAGTCACTTTCTTGGATGCAGCGAACAGAGATTACTCAGAGATTAACTTTTCGTACACCTCAACTGGCGTGGTTGAGACTGTAATTAACTCGCTAATAAAGCCTAGTACTTCGTCGCCCCAAATATCGTTGTGGCCATCCATGAGATCTTTGTCCACGGCAATATTCATATACGGGTTACGTTTAGTTGTACGCTCTTTGCTTACCAAATCGACCGTTGTGTAGACGTCCGGCTTGCTATTATCTGATGCTGACCAGTCAAAGTAGGCACGTTCAAGATCAAACTCCGTTGGGCTAGCCGAGGTTGCAGGTGCTAAGCGGTGCGTTTGATACGGCTCAAAATGGCCGATGGTGGTGCGATTCGCTTTGCCTTGTGGCACTTCAATGGCTCGGCTGTTCGCCATGCTGGGTTTCGGGCATTCGTAGCGGTCCATTGTTCGGTGGCGATCAAACATCGTTGAGAAAATACGGCCCGCAGGAAATGCCCACTTGGTAGCGTAATCACTCTCAGAGGTTAACACCGCCAGCTTGGGCAATTGCCCCGGAAAATACCCTCGGCATTTATCCTGAGACAACTCCATTAATGAAGAGAAACGCAGTGCCTCAAACGCAGGGTTCATTAAAATAACCATATCGCCAAAGCCATCCGCCGTGCTTTGGAAGTTTTTCTCGCCGTTCGAATTCACAAAACGCTCGGCTAAAATCTTTTGCAACGAACCAAACACCACCGCGCCACCAAAGCTATGACCAATCACCACTAAACGGCTGGTGGAGGGCGGCACGCCATCTTGGAATGTATTTCGTACATTCACCAACTCTTCCAAGCGTAATAAAGACTCAGTGACACCTTTGTAAGCAACCTCGTGTGCCGTCGCTTTACGATCCCAGAAGGTTAAGTGATTCACCACCGGAATCGCCAACGAATCACCGCGCCAACCAATATATACCCCTAATACAGGGCGACGGTCACGCTCATGCTTAACACTGGAGGCAGCTTCAGAAGCCGACACATTGGCTAGCATTTGGCGGAACTCCTGAATATTAGAATCCTCGGGTTTGGCGCTGTGATGCCAGCCATGAACAAAGGTCACTACGATAACGTCTTGCTGGCCTGCAAGGCGTAAATAGCTATCAATCACCGAATCTTGCTGTTCACGCTGACGCAACTGCCCTTGATCGTCGTATTCAATAAACCCAAGGCGGTATTCATTAACGGCATCGATATTACCGATTTGTAATGCGTTGTCTGCGCAGTCGCCTTCTTTTTGGTATGAACATTCTTCAGACAATTGGCTGCGATAAATGCCGTTGTGGCTACATGCCGCCAGCATAAATGAGGCGAGCGCTAATACAGAGAGCTTCTTCAACATGGTGTGTCCCTTTATGTTGTATCCAGTTATGTTGTATCCAGTGATGTTTTATCCCTTCGCGGTTGGCATGAGAGGGAATTACGAGAGAGTTTGTGCGATAGCTTACACGATAAGAAAAGGGCGGGGCTAGATGAGATAAAATATAGCTATATTGTTAATCCCCCTGATGTCTGAATAGACAAATCAGGGAGATAGCATCAAATGAAAATACCGGGTGCCGATGATTCCACGTGTTTAATTTATTGCATGATGTCAGCGACTATCGAGTCCATGCAACGCTCTGCCATTGCTGCGATCAATAACGACGGATTTGAGATTGTCGGGCCAGGAATAATTGAACCGTCTACCGCATACAGCCCTTCGTAGCCTTTCAGGCGGCAGTGCTCATCCGTTGCTAATCCAAGCGGAACGCCACCTAAGGGATGCAGAGTAACCGCTTGGCCAATGGCATGGTTGGTATCAGAAAAGCTTCCTAGCCCAAGTTCTTCAATATGCGTGAGAACTTCTTCAAAGCGGTCGTACACGTTTTTCGACGCATCTTCAGGCCAATGCAGATTAACAACGTTATCTTCGTCGTAATCAAAATACCCTTCACCCGACGGAACACCCAAAACAATGGTAAATAAACTGGAGCTACTTCCCGTTTTCAATGGCAGTAGCTGGATATTAATAGGCGCATTTGGATCTTCAAAGTCATAGGTTTTGATACTCGCAGGGCCACCGCCACCCAAAAAATCCGTTTCGTTATCGTTTTGACTTTGACGCATAGTGCCACCGTTGCCGTTATTTACCCATTTGGTGCCAAGGTGTTCGTTCAGCAAAGGTAACCCGCCTTGATGTTTGGCAGCGATTAATAACTTAGTTGTGCCAATAGAGCCTGCAGCCATAATGAGTTTTGGCGTCGTCACTTCGAGTGTACTAATGACGTTATAGTCTTGATCCGTTTTGGTAATATTTACTAAATACAATGCCTTGGTTGCGTCGTAAGCGATGTCGGTCACTGTGTGTAAGGCATGAACTTTGACTGAGCCAGTTGCTTCGGCGAGGCCTAAGTAGTTTTGTTCTTTATCCAGTGAGTTTTTAGCACCACTGTTGATACCAAACCAAACATCGCCATTGATAGTAGACGGAGTACGCTGCCCGTTGATTTCTTCTCGTACAGCATCCCAATCCATAATCATCGGTGTGTGTGACGAGCCTTTAATGATCGTCTCATCGTTAGGGTCAATCATTGGGTAGCCAGCATCGATCATAACCTGAGTATGCTCGCGAGAATTGGCGTAATACGGCGAGGATAAAATGTCTTCAGGGATGTATTCCGGCTGCAATACATTATTAGCGCGATTGAAGTAAACCGTACTTAGATCATGCCAAACATTATTAAGATAAGGCATGGCTTCAAGGTCATAGGCCATATCCCACATGGCACGAGTAGGAGGGAAGGTCTCGGCGTTATTGACTAAAGAGCCTCCACCCACACCAACGCCGACCATAATTGAAGTATTGTTGGCCGAAAAAGCTGGTGATAAATCGTACTCGTTAGGCGTTGACCCCATGATTTCAATGATGCCAGTGTCAACACGGTCACACGACTTGAACTGAAGCCATGTGAAAAAACAGTTTTTACGTAACCAAGAAGAGCGGGAATCACCGAATACACTCACAATAGAATCATAAGTCGCGAAGGTATTATTATCTCCCGAGGTGTCCGTGATATCCCAGCGGCGGCCTTTTTCATACACCACCGTTTCAACATCTGCTAAGCCTAGTCTCAGCGCTGCCACCGAGCCGCCATAACCACTGCCGACGATAACAGCTTCATGAAATTCTTGTTCGTGAGGTGGTGTATCCTGCCCTCCACAAGCGGCACATAACGCAGAAACGGTTAGTACAGATAGTAATTTATTCATAAAATCACACAGTTCTTATTATTAGTTTGAGAGTGCTTAAGCTAATACATTTAACAAGAACACCTCATTAAATAAGCTTGAGTATCAAGTGGATTAGCGTATTTGGTGGCTATGTCCAAATGTATGAGTATTTTCTAGACAGGGTCTAAGTAATACAAGGACCTATATGAGCCACAGTGCTCGACACTATCTATGAATCATTCTATGTTAATACACAGCTCCACCCTCTAAAATAGCGTCATATCTATGTTCTAATGTTTCGGAGCAGTACAATGAACAAGCCGATGCCAGGCAGCGATGCCGTTTCAGATGATGTGTCTTCAAGAGAACACCTGACCGTTAAGCCAAACACGGGCGGCGTGATCGATTTACTCAACGCCGTGCACAGAAGCCATCTGCGCCTGAACGTAATGGCCGATCAGAAAGCCAATATTCTGATGGGGATCATAGGCATTATGTTCACCGTGGTACTCACAAAGCTCATGAGCTCTGAGTCATACTCGGTACATTTACAACTCATCTTGATAGTCTTTATCGCGCTAGAGTTGATCGCCTTTTCCGCAAGTTTGATGGTGATAGCCCCAAAATTTCACGGCAGATTCGCAATAAAAAATATTGAAGCGATGCCAAATCCATTCTTTTTTGGTTTCTACACAAACTTTAAAGAAGAAGATTATGTGGCTCATATGTTAGGTAGCATTGAAGATAACGAAAAAGCGAAAGCCCTGTTCCTGAAAGACATCTACCAGATGGGAAAAATACTTAAACGAAAATACAAACAACTGCGACGTGCCTACCTATTTGCGTTTCTTGGGGTGGCGATATCGTTAGTGCTCTTTATATTGGATGTGGTGGTGAATCTAATTCGCGGAGTGTGATGCGGCTTAATCGATGATCATGAGCCTAGATGCTGAGTCATGGTTTGATCAACATCACAATGTTTAATCAAAATACCTGCATGAAAACTACTGCATGGTATGTTTTGACTTTTTATATTTTTGAAACCAAGTGATTGAAAAATACAAAAGGCCGCCAACCAACGCGCTAGATAAACAGACGTTATGTAATGCATTTACAGATATTAAACCAAGAAAATAATTATCCGTGGTTAACGGAAAGAAAGGCTCAACATCAGAGTGCATCACACTATCTAAGAGCACATGACTGAATGTGCCTATGAAAGCGGACAGAAAAGAGACCCGCCATCTGATTTTTACATGCCAGTGCTTATTTAAACCGAAGACATACAAGCCAACTTCAGATAAATATTTTCCAGACAAGGCTGAAAATATAGCCAATAACGTAGCACCTATGTACGTATGAGAAAATCCGTGCAGATGCCCGTCACCTGAGATTAAAACGAGCAGTGGCTGAATATCCATCACAATCTGAGCCCAGCCAAAAACCATTAAGCTGAAACTGCCTTGGAGTAGGGCTTTAACTACAATTCCGGGGCCCATGTGAAATGGAGTAAATGGCATGTAATCTCTGTTTGTTGGGAATTAACGCCAGGCATAAAGCGCCCAATAAGCGTCGCTATAATATTTATCATTAAGTCTAACCAGCGACCCTTACAGGGTCGGATTTAATGCAATTGTTATGCATTAGTCTCGCTTTATTACCTTTAGGTCGGGCTCGCTATCAACATTAGTGTCACGCATGGCTTCCTTGCTACCACTAAGTAAGCCATTTTGATCAAAGTTCGTTTCAGGCGACAGAAGCTCCTTAGCACGTTTCTGCGCGCGTATCTTTCGCCATTCTTCATACTCTGGGGTGCCTTTGGGGGGACGTTTTTCTTCTGTCATGTGATATTCCTCCAACAATAGTTGCCGTGTGGATTGTAGGCAAAGCCCATGCTGACGTAATAAGCCCGAACCTGTTCATTTACAGGCTCCATAATTCTGATTTCGTGAGCCCCTATTTGTTCCGCATACTCTTCTAGAGCCAAAACAGTCAAGGGCAGAACCTTAGACCTGAGAGGGTGATTACTCGGTGCTGATTCAATGGAGTCGAGACGCAATCTTGATCCATTCCATGTAGGCCTCCCCATGGATACGGCGCACAGCTCGTGACGATGCCAAATAGTTAGCTCAAATCGCTTCGGATTGGTAAAAGAGTAAAGGTCGTATTCGCCTGTCCAGTCCCAGTCTAGCTGGCGAAGTGGGCTTAACTGCCAGGCTTTGGCTTGTATCAATGCTTTGAAATCTATCTTGTCGAATCTAACTTGATTCTTTAGTTCAACAGGTAAAGCCTCAGTTGCGGATATTCTCGCTTTCTCTCTATAGGATTCATACCTTTCTTCAGCCGACCTGTGGGTAGCTTTCATTAGAAGTCCTTTCCTTTTTGCAAAATATGTTCAAATTTCACGGGGCATTGATGCTTGATAGTAACTACTACATAACGCCCGCAGCAACCGGGGCTTTGTAGTGGAGCCGAAGGCGGAATGAAAAAGCCGTCGGCTTGCCTGCGATTGTTGGGCGATTCATAGTTACCATTTAGCAAGTTCATCCACCAGCTGCGGGTTTCTGGACATAAATGCCACGTATGATCTACCAAGTGACGTCAGTATGTAGTCACTACCTTCTTCAATCATTAGCCCATTACTCACAGGATAGGCCACATATTTTACCCAATCCCAATCGCGCAATGGGTCGCCAACCAGCTCTTTTATCGAAAGGAAATTATGCTCGGCGTCTTCTCTGCTAATGCGGCCACCATTGTTAGCCATTATTGAAAATAAGTTGAATTGAGAGCGAAACAAAACATTGTTAATGTCAAAGTATCGAATTGCGCTCCGAAGAAGTGACATTTCCTGAGATAGCAAATCGACAACTTCTTCCGAATTGATATCGAGAGCGGCGATATGTGCTTTTATCCCCGCGTGTATATCTTCACTAAATTCCGTTTTATGTTCTTCGTGCCGCTGCCGGATAGCCTCTAAGCTCATATTCTCTGGCAAATTAACGGCGCTACCACCGGAACCCCCAAGAGCTTCTAAAGACTGATGAGCGGCGACAAATTTCGCTGATACTCCAGATGCAGACGCAGAAAGCTCTGAGACTGTATTTTTAGAAAAGAATTTTTGAAGAGATTCAAATATGCCAGCACGAAAACGAATTCCGATGACCAACACCGTTATTGGCCATGCAAGGGCCTTGATCAGCTCTACTACTAGGCCAGGTGTCCAGCTGCACAAATTTTCTTCCATGTGATCTCCTATCGCCTAACAGTTTATTCATGTGCATGCGCGTTTGCACACTTCGCTTCCTTTCTATGTTTCGAGAATAACCGCCTATCAAGATTAAGAAAAGTGCCTCTTACGGCACGAATGGCCGGTGTGTAAATACGCATACGCGTTTACACACCTTCTACTTCTTTACAAATGGCACACTATCACTCTTTTAATATTTTTAACCTTTTGGTTTATAAGTTGTTTTCAAATTAGTTGGAGTCAAAACACGCATGCGCGTTTTACCGCTGGAATATAAACGCGCATTGATTCTTGTAAATCCTTAGATATACTGTTTATCTATACAGTGTATTTTATTGCAAGGGGCATGCTGTGAATTCATGCGTTGATGATGCCACTTCTAACGATTCTGACTCTGATGTTAAGGCGCAAGGCCGCAAGGTCTTACATATTGATTGCGACTGTTTTTTTGCCGCCGTCGAGATGCGTGAGCAGCCCCACTTAAAAGATAAGCCCATCGCGATTGGTGGTGAGTCTGATCGTCGTGGGGTGATCGCGACCTGTAATTATCCGGCGCGTCAATACGGTGTGCGTTCAGCCATGGCGACGGCTAATGCGCGGCGTTTGTGTCCTGATTTGATTTTGCTGAAGGGGCGTATGGCTTTGTATAGCCAAGTGTCGGCTCAGTTGATGGAGATTCTGCGTGATTTCTCGCCGCTGATTGAGCAGGTATCGGTGGATGAAGCTTATTTAGAGTTACAGCCGGAGCAACAAGCCAGTGAGGTGGCTCGGGAGATTCGCGAGCGGGTGCGTAACGAGTTGGGTATTACGGTTTCTGTTGGTGGTGCACCCAATAAGTTTTTGGCAAAAGTAGCCAGCGATTGGAATAAACCCGATGGTCAAAAGATGATTCCCCCTGAACGAGTCGATGAGTTTGTACGGGTGTTGCCGGTGGGCAAGATTTCGGGGGTTGGGCCTGCGTTTCAGGGGCGCTTGAAGGCGGTAGGCATTGAAACCTGTGGCGATGCCAGAGGTTGGGATTTAAAAGAGCTGGTGCGTCGTTTTGGGCGCTCTGGGGTGTTGATCTATCAGCGTTGTCGTGGGCAGGACAATAGGGTGCTAAGTATGGAGCGTATTCGCAAGTCGGTGAGTGTGGAGCGCACTTACGCGAAAGATTTACAGCGTCAGGATGAGTGTTTGGCTGAAATCCCGGCCTTGTATGAGCGCTGGCAAGAGCGTATTGCTCGCACGCCGTGGCAGGCGGAGGCGTTAGCGCCGTTTGTGAAAGTGAAGTTTGATGATTTTACGCAAACAACGTTAGCCGATGTAACTGAGCTAGCGACCCCGGAGGGGTTTGGTCGTTTGTTAATGCAGGCTTTGCAGCGTGAAGATAAGCCCGTGCGTTTATTGGGAATTGGTGGGCGCTTCCCTCAGGTGAGTGAGCAGCAATTAAGTTTGTTTTGATGCGTTTATTATTTCTTTTAACTGCCCATATTAAATAAACGCAGCAAACATACCTGCTGGAAACAACAAGATAGACCCCCAGCTGATCGAGACACCTAATACGGCTCCCACGATAACGTCAGTGGGGTAGTGCATACCTAAAACCACTCGTGATAATGCAACCAAAATGGCGAAAGGCACGACGACGTACATTAGTGGTGGATAAGCCCATGAGAATAATACCGCGAAGTTGACGGCGTTCATGGTGTGGCCAGAAGGAAAACTGTATTTATCCAATGGCGCGGTGTGCGCGTGAATATCCGGAAAAGATATAAACGGGCGCTGGCGTACTAGGCGATTTTTTAATTGGCTGTATATCAGTAAGCACACTAATCCGGTGACGGTGATGTGAGCTAAATCGAATAAGCCCACTAGTTTCTCTGGGCTTTCGAGTGCTTTTAATAACGGCAGGGCTAAGGCTAATGAGTACCAAAATACGCCGTCACCTAAACGGCTAACGCTTTTAAAAAATAAGCGTATCGCTCGCATGTGGCCCATGCGGTTTAAACTTTGGCACAGTGTTAGCTCAAAGTGATCCGCTTTGCGGAACAGAAACTCGGCTCTTGCTTGGCGCTGTTTGAGTACGTCCATGAGAAGTAACCTCTATGTGTGCAGTATTTAAGGTGTGTGCAGTGCTCTGGCTTAAGTGCTGCAAAAATTCGTCGATGATGCTGTCCCAAGAAATATCACTCGCGGTTGCGCGTGCATTTTGGCGCAAGGTTTTTAATAAATTAGGCCGTTCAATGAGCGATAACGCGGCTCTGATAAAGGCAGCTTCATTACCAAAGTCTGCCAGCATGGCGCTGTGTTCGTGTTGGGTGTGTTCGTGGGCGGCGGCGTAATCAAAGCTGACCAGTCCCAATCCACTGGCTAGGGCTTCTGTTACAACGTTGCCAAAGGTGTCGGTCAGGCTTGGAAATAAGAAGATGTCGCCACTGGCAAAGTGGGTGGCTAGGTCGTTATCGCGTTGAATGCCCGCAGCAATCACATCTGGGTGGCGCTGACGTATGCCTTCCAGTTCTGGGCCATCGCCTACAAGTACCAAGCGGATGCGGTCGTCTTGGTTTTTTAGAGCTTCGTAGGTACGTACTACGAGTTGTAGGTTTTTCTCCGCCGCAATTCGGCCAACATATAACAGCACTAAATCGTTTTCTTTTACGCCCCATTCTTTACGGAGTTCGGCACTGCGTTTTTCGGGTGAAAAGCGTTGGCTGTCTACGCCGCGAGCCATCACGCGAACTCGCTCAAATCCGTGAGAGGTGAGTTCATCCGCTTGTTGCTGTGTCGGCACTAAGGTCGCTGCGGTGCGGTTATGAAACCAACGCATGTAGCGATACCCCAGGTTGGAAATAATGCCTAGGTTGTAGTGCGCACTGTATTGGTGAAAGTTGGTATGGAATCCACTGACGACGGAGATCCCTATTTTTTCTGCGGCCTTGGTGGCTGCCCAACCTAATGGGCCTTCGGTGGCGACATAAATCGCCTGCGGCTGAAAGTGTTGTATGGCGTTGCGTACGCGACGGTAATAAGGCAAACCAAACTTCATTTCTGGGTAGTTTGGAATGGGTAAGCCCGGAAGCGTTAATGTGTCTGGCTCGTTGGTATCGTGTTTATGTTGGCGCGGGCGAATGATCTGTACTTGAATCCCGCGAGCACGCATGCCTGACACAAGGGTCGAGAGGGTGTGCGCTACGCCGTTCACTTCGGGGGCGTAGGTTTCGGTAACTATGGTGATGCGTTGAACTGGTAATGACATAGCAATGGGGCCATTTAAACTGCCGATGCTAGTTACTTTGCGCTTGTAATATGACGGAAATGTTTCAAAGCGGTGAAGCTATGATGACGACCAAGCGTTTTCTTGGGTGAGAGTTTTTAGAGGGGAAAATAATGAGTAGATCCTAAGGCGGCGTAGCCGCTCTTAGGAGGTAAGCTTATTGGTATCATAAGGCTGGCTTTGTGTTGCTTATCTTCGGCCTATTTACCTTCGCGTCTATTTACCTTCACGATAATAAGACGGCGCATTTTGTGTCCAACGGCGGAAGGCTTTACGGAAGTTTGATGGGTCGCTATAACCGACCAAGGCGGCAATTTCTTCAATAGGCAGATTTGAGCTGCGTAAGTATTCAATCGCCATTTCTTTGCGCACTTCATCCAGAATACGCTGATAAGACGTGCCCACATCTTGCAGGCTGCGGCTTAGCGTTCGTGTTGAGGTCGCTAGCTGGCTGGCGACGTCATCAACCGGAGGAAAGTGACCCGGGTTGCTCAGCAATATGCGGCGTACTTTTGCGATGATGCCTTCTTTAGGCCCCATGCGGGTGAGAATTTCTTCACACTGGCTTTCGGCCATGGCGGCGGTTGCGCGATCAGCCATTACTAATTTGAATTCGAGTACTTCGTTGTCGATTAAAAACTCGGTACGAGGTTGATCGAATAAAATCGGGCAGTCAAAAAACTCGCGGTAGCGCTCGGAGTAATTTGGCTCAGGGTGATTCATGTGTACTTCAACCGGCTGCGCTTCGTAGCGGCCAGTAAGAAAGCGTGCCAGCGTTGAAAACGCAGCAACAAATACGTCACAGATCATGCGGTAGATATGATCAAACGGGATATGGCTGGTCAGGCGCACCGCTGACTTTTCTCCCATATCAATGACTTCAAAGGTAAACGCAGGATCAACCAAAGTGTGGTATTTCATACCGAGTTCTAGTGCACTGCGCAAATCGGCACAGCTAAGTACGGCATAGCCAAGCATACCAAACTGGTTGATATTAATGGCGGCACCAAGGTCTAGGCCGGCGCTGTCGTCAGGGTAATGACGGATCAGGTTTTCGCCGAGAAAAAGCATCTGCTGATATGTCAGCCGTGCCGAAGGGTCGTCCAGTACGTCGGGATTGATGCCTGTATTTTTTAACAGGTCGTCTCGACTAATACCTTTATCTTCCCCTACTTTCAGCATGGTTGCCGGTATGTTCACCGGTACCAGTGGGTCGGTAAGACTCCAGGTGCCTCTGATCATGGGATATCCAGTTTGTTGTTATGCAGCCTTCAAGAATGACAGGCTTTTAAGTTAAAACCAAGCCGGTGTAATTCTATCACGGGCAAGGGGGTAGCGTGTTCATTATCGCCACACCATACTATAAACAGGGCATTTAACGCCATATCGGAATGTAACTGAATGTATCATTGATTCCGGAAGCCATGTTTGTGGGTGCTAAGGTACCGCCCAAACTCGGTTAGCTGGGTGCTTTTATGTTGCGTCATTAGTGTGAGAATCAAACGATTTATGCGTTTGTTTCTTTTGTGGGTAAAGAAAAACGCATGTTGGGGCCGATCAGGTAGCGCACCGGTATGAGTGGCGTGGAATCCGCACTGATGAAATAGCTGAGTCAGGATGGTGGCACTGTCTTTATGTAATAAGAACCACCAATATTTTGCGCGTATACGCTCTAACGGTTCAGGTTTGATTGTCTCAACCAGTACGTCAGCGGATAGCGATATATCGCGTTTATGAATAGCGGCATAACGCAGTAGGCTTAATATGGGGCTGTCAGCCGCGAGTGTTTGCGCTTGAACACGGCCATCCCATTCTCGATATACCAACGGCATTTGGGGTGGAATGGCGGCTCCGGCAGCCTCAAATTCGCTACTCGACTCATACTCTATAAGTTCATCATCCGCGAGGGTGGCTTCGCGAAGGGTCGTATAACTTTTATATTTTTCTGGAAGTTCTAACGCCCCTGTGAGCCGCAATAATGACATTTTTCGGTTGAGCGGTTTATGAAGTGCCAGCTTGCTTATGTCTTTTGCGAGTAAGTGCCATTCTGCTGGCCCTTGGTAGAGTGTTTCTCTCGCGTATTTAAGGCCCTGCTCTAAATCAAACCAGTGCTCCGCATGGCTAGTCAGTGGATTAATCGTGGGGCTCTCAGGTAGCTTTTGCGTGCTTATGATTTGGCTGGCGTACCAGACAGGCGCTATCCGCATCAGCATGTAGCTAACCCACTGTTCTAGCTTGTCTAGCGGTGATGAAGTCATAGCTTATTAAGCACTGCCTATTTTCTTAAAGCTGTATCTTCATTTAAGCACCTTCTTGGCAGTTGTGCTTAGACTGCTTTTGGGTGCCGCTCTGCTGATATACTGTCGCGAATTGTTAGGAGAGGTGTGACATGGCTGACGTTTATATTCCTGTGGGCAGTGTTTCAGGAACGGCAACCGCAGTTGCTGTTGCGTGTGCTAAGGCATTAGAAGCGGCGGGGCACAAGGCAACGATTGATCAAGCAGCGTCCGTGGCGGCGCTAAATGCAGGTAATTGGGATGCGGTATTGGTGGTCACATCGACCACAGGGCGGGGGGATATCCCAACCAATTTGGCGCATTTTTATGTGGAATTAGAAGCACAATTCCCGTTACAAAATGATCGCCCATTTGGGGTGATTAGTTTAGGTGATAGCTCGTACGATCAAACATTTTGTAATGCCGGTGCATTAATGGAAGAGCGTTTTTACCAACTGCAAGGCAAGGCCCCTGTGCCGCGTGTCACAATTGATGCGACAGAAACACAAACTCCAGATGACGATGCGTTGTTCTGGTTGCAAGAATGGATGTCAGCGGCGCTGACATCCTCTTAAGCTATTTGTTTGCGTTAATACTAAAAACGAACACTGACGGCAAATTGCGTGGTGATGTTACGGCGCTCAATGCCTTCTGGCGGCTTGCTGTCCCAGCGAGCCTGCCATTGCCAGCTGAGGTCGGTATTGCTGGCTACTGGTACGCTGTACGAGAGGCGACCAAGTGCGCGTAAATCTTCGGTGTCATCGATGGACGGCTGTAAATACACAGTGCCTGCCAGTTTGCCTAAACCAAATGGTGTTTCGCCATGGGTGTATAGGTTAGCACGTGTGAGCTGAGCTTCGATGGCGCCGTCGCCATTAGTTTCTTCCACTTGCTCGTGAAACAGACCAACGCCTTGGCGTATTAGTTGGGTGGGTTGCCAAAAATATTGAAAGCGCACCCCTGCACCCGCTAGAAAGCGGTATTGCAAGGCGGCAAACGGATCACGCTCATATTGCAGAAAAGTCTCTTGTCCAAAGGTTTCGCGATAATGGCGAACATAACGCAGATGAGAAAAGGTCGTGTCTGTCACGCTGTCATCGTTCACGGATTCATAAGTGCGTGCATACCAACCAAACACTTGATGATCGGTATTTTGCCAGCCAGTGTTTAAGCCGAGATTCCAATTACGTTTTTTGCTATTCCCTGAGGCTGCATCAAAACCGGCGTTGATACTGGATGCCCAACCATCCGCACTTTGATTGCGGCGCTTAGCTTCAATATCGGTAATGGCATTAACTTGTAAGGGGATAAGTAGCAGAAGTAGGGCGCGATACATACGGGCCTCCGTCGTAAAGTGGAGGCGCATTATATCATTAATGGGGTCGCGCTGAGTCTATGTTGCTGAACAGTGTATGCAGTTGTTGGATTTGTTGGCGTTGGCTGTAGCTCGTACCGGGTTCGGCTGACGCTTGATAGGCTTTATCGACAATCGCTTTTGCATTGATGGTGTTGTCACCGTCTTCAATATCTCGCCGTGCTGTATGAACCAAGCTCAGTGCGCTGATGCCGATACGATCAATGAGTCCAAATTCTTCTAAACGATTTTGAAACGCTTCCAGCTGTTCTGGAGGTAACTCACTAATATTGAACTCTGCAGCTACAGCGCTCACCATCACGGCTCGGTTTGAAACTTCATACAGACCTAGGCTGTTATCTGTGGATGCCTTTTCGACGTCAGAAATGGGAGCCGTGGCTTCTGCAGCAGAGTTTTTAAGCTCTGATGGGCCGGGTTGGTTTTGCAGGTAGTTGGTTAATGCATTGAGTAGCATATAAGTCTCCTAAGCTAATTACTTATTAGCAGACCTTGTGCCAACTTTTAACTATCTGTTTTTAAAGGAGTTTTTAATCTCAGCTACGTAAGTGCGGCAATCTGTGACCGTCAAAAACTAAATACTGACGGTATAAATTTGCCCATGGGCGGTTTCTGCTGTGTCGCTGGCGAAATTGTTACACTTCGGGTCAGTATGGCTTGTGTGGTACGGGCGTACTTCATTACTGTTCATATTTTCGACATAATGCCCGCAGAAGCTGCGGAGATAGCATATGTCAGAACATCAGTCTGATAATAAAGGTGGCGAGCCATCACAATTAAAATATCGCGGACGCCGTGCGAGTCGCGAAAAAAGTGAGCAACGCCGCCGTCAAATTTTAGAAGCCACCATGCGTATTATCGTCCGTGATGGTGTACGTGGGGTGCGTCATCGTGCTGTTGCCGCTGAAGCAGAAGTCCCTTTGGCTGCGACCACATATTACTTCAAAGACATTCATGAATTGATTGCCGATGCTTTTACTCTATACACCGAGTGGGCGCTGGATTACGTGAATCAATTTGCCGCCGATTTTCGGGTTACGGCCCATGACATACGTGAAATGGATTTAACCGATCGTGCTCAGCAACTGGAAGCGATTGAGCGTTTAGTGGAAAAGCTTGCGGGTTTTTGTCGTGGCAAGCTAACGGAAGATACACACATGTTGATCAGCGAACAGGCATTTCGGTACGAGGTGTTTGTTGAGGATCGAGTGCGACGCTTAGCCATAATGCACAGAGATGCTACCTCGGCAGCGGTGCGAGAAATTACTGAGTTAATGGGGTCGCAAATGGTTGAAGAAGATTCAGCCATCGTGATGGCGATACTTCATTCTATTGAGTATCAGTTATTGTTGGATGGCGGGGTTGAAAATAATGCGCCTGAGCAAATACTCAGACGCTACTTAAGCATGTTGATGCCAATGTTGGTCCAGCCCGAACTTTAAGTGTTAACGCGATAGCCGCTGCGCATTAATAAATTGCGCACTACATCCATCTCTACTTGGCCAAAGGCGCGTACGTGGTAGCAGTGTTCGCACATTACTGTACTGGTACTTTTCAGCGTTTCTAGGCTGACGTCTGTGTCTTTTTCGCAGTGGTCGCAGGTGACAGGAATCAGTACACGCTCTGAAAGAATGGTACTGAGTTCGTTGTCGTTATCTGCGGTAATGCGTATTGCTTGAGTCATGGTGCGCCCTTAATTTTTCTTCGTTTTCTGAACGTTCTTTCAGGTTAGCAGCAATTTTCTGCAATCCAGTGACTGCTGCAGTACTTATGGTGAACAATTGTAAAATTAAATACTGCCCACCTCCTTGTGTTGAATACAGTGTAGTCACTTTGTAATCGACCTGCACAGAATGTTACAAAAAAGTCAGATACGTCATTAAAGTGCCGATAAATTATCGGTTAAGCGTTTTACCACTTCATCGGCAATGGCGAGGGAGGCGGTTAATCCGGGGCTTTCGATCCCCAATAGGTGCAGTAGTGGTGGCTCATGTAACGGTCGGGGGTTAACAAATGTAAAATCTGCCGCGCTTTCATTTGCACGACTGAGCTTGGGGCGAATTCCAGCGTAATCCGGGGTGAGACGATTAGAGTGTATTTCCGGGAAATAGGATTGAATGGCGCTTGTGAATGTCTCTTTAAGGTCGGGAGAGACGGTATAAATGTCGTTGTCAGTCAGTGTGATCTTGCTTTCGAGGTATTGAGTGTCCGGCCCAAACCGGACTTGGCCACCCAGATCAAGGGTGGCGTGTATGCCTAACCCGGTTAAATTTTCTTCTGGTAGAGGATAGATAAGGTGGTTAAAAGGACGTTGTCCGGAGTAGCTAAAGTAGTGTCCTCGGCATAGGTGCAGTGGTGGTAGTGTGTCTAAGGGGTGTCCGCAGGCCTGTGCGACGTCGTGGCTGTGCAATCCCGCCGCATTGATTAATGCTTTGGAGTTAACCGTATACTCACCGTCAGTGGTGGTTAGTGTGACGTGCCAATGATTGTTGGCGTGGCTTGTTATGCTGGTGGCACGTTTGAATCCCGTATGCTTCATCAGTAGCCCCCCGCGCCGTTCGGCGTCTTGAGATAGGCGCAACATATATACGTGGCTATCAATAATGCCGGTCTCTGGAGACAGTAAGGCCTCGGCAGCGTTGACCTGTGGTTCTCGTTCGCGCAACTCAGTGGCGGTTAAGCGAGAAATAGGAATGTTTAAGGCGTGTGCTTTTTGTTCAAGTTGAGCCAGCTTAGGATGATCCAGTGACGGGGCAACGATCAGCTTACCAATACGCCGGTGGGGAATGTTCTGCTCTTCACAATAAGTATAGAGCTGCTTACGCCCACGAAGGCATAGGGTTTCTTTTAATGAGCCTGAGGGATAATACAAGCCTGCATGAATCACTTCACTATTGCGGCTGCTGGTTTGACTGCCAAAAATAGAGTGCTGTTCAACGAGAAGTACTGAACCGTGCTTAGCTAACGCTCGTGCGCAAGCTAAGCCGATAACGCCGCCGCCGATGATAGTGAAATCAAAGTCGACGGCCATCAATCAAAAGATAAGGTCAGAAGCACATTCGTGGTGCATAGGGTTGGCACGGCAGCGAAGCTTTTTCATGAGTTTCATCATCTGGGTGTCGTACACACCGCGGCTTGCTAGTTCATCGCGAATGCTGGCAAGCATATCTAGGTATTCCAGTTCCTGTTCATCTGGAAGGTCGATCCAGTAGTTTTCTGAAATACCATTTTCAGCGGTGATAATGTGTTGCATGGCTTTGTCGAAGCGGCTTGCCACAAACTCACGGCTTTTTTGCCCAAAGCCTTCAGGAAATTGATCGCTGTATGAGATCAGCTGAAAGTTCATTTGTGCAAACGCAAAACGATAGATTCCACCGTCTTCACCGAGCCCTTTGTACATTTCAAAAGGTTCGTAAGCGACGGCTGGGGCGTAAGCGATATCAACGTCGCCATTATTAAAGCGTGGTGCAAAGGTCGCGACGGTGGCAGGCACCATGGTAGCGCCTATATGTTCAACCACATGGCGTGAGGCTAAATCATAATCAAGCGTGGCTACTTTACGGCCTGCGGCGGCTTCCACAGAATCAATGGCGCGATCACGAACAAAGATGTAAACAGAGCCGCCAGGAATAATACCGACGATTTCGTAACGGCCATCTTCCATGTATTTTGCCGCCTGTGGACGTGCCAGCATGCTGATGAGTTCACGCATTTGTTCATAGCTGGTTAGGCCGCCAACAGCTTCTAGACTGCCAGTGAATACGTTAAATGGGCGAATGCGTGTGCCCGTAACGAGGGCCGCGTCGCACATGCCCGATTGAAAGTCTGCTAATGCGACGGCCTCGTTGGTATAGGCTTTAAGTTCAATTTCAACTCCCCAAGCTAATGCAGCGGTGCTGTAATCAATCATTCGTGTGTAGATAGGTCCACTTGCACCAACAGGATCGAAAATACAGTAAGTCTTTTTCGGAAGTTCCTTTCCTTCAGCGGCGAAGGCCATACTGAAAAGAGCGAGCGCGATTGCAATCAAGCGCATTGTATTTATCCCCAGAGTTATTTTTTTTAGAGTGGTGAGTTAAGGCGCTAATGATACTCATAAAAGCGCGTCAAACAAAAGTGCGTATCGGACCTGATTCATATCGTTTCTTTTGGCAGATTACCGTAGATTCAGTACCATATGACCCCTTCATAATTAATGTCCGGAATGCCCAATGGATGCAGCGGTTGTAGAAAAGTACGGTATGGTCATCGGAGTCTCGGTGCTCATTGTCTTTATGTTCTTCATAATTGTCGATTTAGGGCGACGTTCGGGGGCGGGTAAATTTGGTTTAGTGATTCTTCTGCTTGGATTGGGCGTCGGGATGTTGGGTTTTGTAATTAAAGGCGTGCTCACTTATTTTCTCGATCTTTGATACTTTGCGCCTATCAATAGCCTATGGGCTTATATTGTCTCTTTTCGTCCATTTTTTTGTGTACATGGCACAGACCTTGACTAGTACTTAGTTAACACCGCTGTTTTTTTGCAGCAAATAACTCGTCAGGGAGTTCATTATGCCGGTAGCACGTGACCTTTCACCTTTGAGGGATAATCAGGGGTTTGGTGTAGGATTGAATATATGCACCCTTAATGGTCGTGAAATGCCTGCCTCGGTATTTTCGGGTGCAGAAGAAGTGCAGATTACATCGCATGAACCAAAACAATTACGTGAGCTGGTGACAGGCCTGTTACCTATGGCTCGGCACGTGTTGCTACGGCGCTCAAAGTTGGCGGGTCAGCCTCTGCACTTGCACTACATTGATCCTGAAAAATCATTGAGCGCTAATTCCGATGCATTGCGTGACTTTATTGATTCAATTCAGAACACGCGTGCGGTATGGATGCCGATTTCAGGCAACGCCAGTTTAATTTTGCATACGCTGAGACAAGTACTTCCGTTGTACGGTGCAAAACAGTTGGCGTTATTGAACTTGTTGTATGTCGGTGAATCTACATTGCAGCCGCTACTTCAGTTGTTAGCAACAGACTCAGGCATGGATTTTTCGTTTCACGCACTATACTGATGTGAATTGCTGTCAGTGGCGTTAGACTGTTAATACCACTGACGGTACGTGAAATAGGAGAAAGTCATGCCACAACGAGCACTCAAGGAGCAGCTTGAAGCCCTCCACGCTACGTTAAAGAGCACGCCCGAGCTCAATCAAGATGAGCACGAACTACTGCTTAAAATCGCCTCAGATATTGCTGAGCTGGAAGGTAGCGACAACGAACCCGCCGACATCAGCGATATGATTCAAGAACAAGTCATCCGCTTCGATCAAGATTATCCGGCGCTCTCAGCAGTACTCCGCCAGTTGACCGATACACTAGGGCGCATCGGCGTCTGAGGAGTGCGAAATGCGCCACATGCCAACAATCACTGAATTGATGACTGCGTTTCCTGCGCATGTTGATGAAAGCACGAGCCTTGCAGAGGCAGCTAATCACATGGCCGAGCATCATTGCCATCATCTCCCAGTAATGAAGGATCACGATGTTGTTGGGCTGCTCTCGCGTGCTGATTTAGAATTAGCACGCAGCCCGGGGCATTCTATGAACGACATTAGTGAGCTTACAGCGGGTGACATGTGCCGACGAGATGTGGCGTCTGTGGATCTTCACACGCGCTTGGACGTTGTGCTCGATCAAATGCACAGTCGCGGTGAAGAGGCTGTACTTGTGTATAAACGGGAGCGATTGGCGGGTATTTTTACTCTTCAAGATGCGGCTGAGGGTTTTTCTCATTGGTTGAAAAAGACTTACCTACCGGACGATGATCCTTCTATTGCCTGACGGGTGTCAGGTGCTGACAATTTCTTTTGCACTCTTTATGGGCAAATCAAAAAAACCTGCTATTTTACAGAGCAGGTTTTTTTTATTGCCGATGTAGAAGCCGCTCCAGTGGAAAACCATTAATATTTTTTAAAACTGTCACAATGTTGAAAAAAATCTTTCATGGTCAATGAGTTAGGCTGCATCAGCTGTATCGCACCATCAGTTTTCGTTGGTTTTTATGCCTTGTTTAGCCTTTGAACAAGTTATTAATGAATCACTTGAAAAGCTGGTATGGGTCTTGCGACAGCATAAGCATTCAGGAGGAGCAGCCTATGTATAAGATCGCAGATATTCAGGACTACCGTAAGAATTCAGCCGAAAGCACATCATCATTTTCATGGATGAGTAACATGGCTCAGATTTTAGAAACCCGCTACCACGACGAAGACGCGATTCAGCAAATGCTGATGCTCGCGACGGAAGCGACAGGGTTGAGCAATATATCAGTGGCGGTGCCAGATTCACCGAGCCGATTTAAAGCACAATTTTGTTCAACGGGTATTTCTAACGGTGTATATAGCTTTGCTGTACAGCATGCGCTTTGTCGACAGTTTGAAAGTCGCGAGTGGTTGCTTATTCAAGAAAACAGCGAGCGCCCGGAACACTTTGACCCACAGTTTGATACTTTGAGCGGCTCGTTACGTTGCTTGTTAGTGCCGCTAATGTTGCGTCAGTCAGTAATGGCAGTGATGGTGGTGGATTTACGAGGTAGCAATGCGTCGACGTTAGATCTAACAATGGTTCGATTTATTGGTGCTCAAATTGCCAATATTCTTGCAACGCAAGTTGTTCCAAATTTCAAAACCTTGTACGCGCGTCCTTATCAGCGAGTGCAGGAGAACGAACTTGATGATATTCACGCCGCGATTGAAAAGTGCAATGGCAATAAAACCATGGCCGCTAAAGTGCTGGGTTTAACTCCGCGTCAATTACGTTATCGCTTGTCTAAATTAAGCGATACGGAGGTTGAAGCAGAGGCATAGGCCGAAGCGTTATATCTAAAAATAACTAGGGCACCTCTGATTAATGCTGCCATAACTGTATTAATCAAAGGTGCCCTAGCGTTTGATTAAACAGTTTTAATTCAAACTCCTTAATCAAACTGTCATTGAACTGCCCGCACACTGTGATGAGTTTAAGCAGTTAATCGGGTAAGAGATGACAGCTCTGCATTTATGTCTCGTCACAGAGACGTACCTTCCTGAAGTAAATGGCGTTGCTAATTCATTGCAACGTTTACTTTCCCATCTGAACTCGGATGTGTTTCGAGTCAGTATTATTCGAACGTCCCCTAAAGTGGATTACCCTCAAGCCGCCAATGAAATTTGGGTGCGTGGTTTGTCTGTGCCGCAATACCCAGATATTCAATTGGGTTTACCTGCTGGGCAGCGAATTCGGCGCGCATGGCGAGAAGATCCTCCCGATATTGTTTATGTTGCTACGGAAGGCATGTTGGGAGCATCTGCGGTTGCCCAGGCGCGTTACATGGCAATTCCTGTGATTAGCGCCTTTCATACGAACTTTCATCGTTACAGCGGTTACTACGGCATGGGCTGGATTCACACTGCAGTAATGATGTGGATGCGTCGTTTTCATAACCGAACTGAGGCGACGTTAGTGCCGTCTCGTTCAATGGTGAAAGAATTAACTGCCGAGGGGATTGATCGTGTTGAATGGTTACCGCATGGGGTAGATTGCGAGCATTTTACGCCTAACCTTCGAAGCCAGCACTTACGTCGAGCTTGGGCAAGTCATGATGAAACGGTACTTTTGTATGTGGGGCGATTAGCCGCCGAGAAAAATTTGCGCGTTGCTTTAGAGGCCGCAGAAGTTGCTCGTAAGGAAGGCTTCAATATTCGTATGGTGGTTGTCGGTGAGGGGCCGCTAAGACATGAGCTTGAAACGCTCTACCCGCACGCTGTATTTACAGGGGTAAAAACAGGAAATGAATTAGCCCGTCATTACGCGTCAGCTGACGTATTTCTTATGCCAAGCCAAACGGAAACCTTTGGGTTGGTCACGCTGGAGGCGATGGCCAGTGGCTTGCCGGTAGTGGCCTACAATATGGCGGCGGCTGGGGAGTGTGTGCGTCCAGGTGTCGATGGCTACTTGGCAGCGAATGAATCGCCTGAGGCGTTTTATGAGGCACTTCAAGCGCTACTGATGTCTGATTCAACTCTGATGGGAATTGATGCCAGAGCACAGGCTGAAAGTTTGTCTTGGCACATGGTGGCTCGTCAATTTGAACGTCGCTTATTTGAAATCGTTGCTGAACAAGACGCCAGTACTGATTTGGTACAGCCTTTGCAAAACCCTTTTTGATAATATTATTAAAAAGGGTGGGGAACGTATGGTTGAGTTTAATCGCCGCAGTATTGCACTACTGCGGAGTATTAAAAAACTTGCCCGAGATGAGGTCGGTGCCGACATTCATTTTAACTCACCAACACTAGAACAAGATTTAAGGCTAGTGGTGAAAAGCGGTGTCAGCGCTGAGTTGTTAGCACTGGTTGAAGATTTTCTACCCACTCAAGCGCCAGCGGCTAAGCCACAACCTATGCAGGAAAGAAGGGTGTATCGTGGTTGTGAGCTATTGATGGATGATGCTGAGCGTCAGCGAGAAACGGCCCCAAAGCGCTATCGTGGTCAGTTGGTGACGGCGTAATATTGACTCTTTTTGGTGCAATGATTTTATGTAGTGTGTCAAAAAGATACACTTGTATTGAAGTGGCACTTAAAACTATCCGCTTTTAAACATTGACCCACATCAATGATACCTCTGTGATTTAAACATAATGATTACCTCGCTTGATTCAGGTCAACGCCAGCACGTCATGCATTGTTAAATTAAGGCATGGCTGCAGCGACTGACGCTGTTGTAGATAACGAGGTAATAACTATGTTTATTGATGAAGTGGTATTCGCAGGATTGGCGATTGTCGGTTTAACCTGCATCTTTTTTGTGGGCGTTTACCTTGCGGTCAAAAACGATATTAAAAAGCACGGTACCGGCGAATAAGTTTTTTAACTTAGAGCTGATACCTTGCGAGCACGACCGGCGTGTTGACGCCATTCTGCTTGAGTTCGTTTAATAGGGCGTCTAATTTGTTTTCTGGCACCGGGCCAATGCGTACTCTGTGTAATGGTTTTTCCTTGCTTGCGGTTGGGTAAACCCCAATATCCCACTGTTCTGTTGTGATGTCTGTTAAGCGTTTTTTTAGCTTGTCTGCTGCTTCAGGCGTACTTAATGCACCAACCTGCACCCAGCGTACGGTTTGGCTTAATGGCGCTTTTAACACTTCAATAGATACTGGCGCAGTGCCTAATTTATGAATCCCTAGCTTAACGGCAGCGGCATAAGACAAATCAATGATTCGTCCTTCGTGAAATGGCCCTCTGTCGTTCACTCGCACCACCACCGATTCTTGAGTATCCGTTCGCGTGACTTTGACGTAAGCAGGGAGAGGCAGTGTTTTGTGGGCTGCCGTCATTTGATAAACATCAAAGATCTCGCCGTTTGACGTACGGTGCCCATGGAACTTCATGCCATACCAAGAAGCTATGCCTTCTTGCTTAAAGCCTGTCGCATCACTCATTAGCTCGTAGCGCTTACCCAGTACTTTGTAAGACGCTGGGTTGCCTAAAGCACTGCGGGGTTCTGATACGGGAACTGGATCGGGAATAGCTTCAACATTGGCAATGGCTTCTGGCGTGAAGTCGTCCGCGTATTGGTAGCGTGAGTTTGTAGTGCTACATGCACTGACCATCAATAATGTGATCAGTGCAACGAGGCTTAATTTCATTTCAGCGATTCACTTAACTGGTACACGGCCATCGCGTAGAGCTTGCTGTGGTTGTATTGTGTGATGACGTAAAAATTGTATTCGCCCAACCAAAACTCATCGCCTTGTTTGCCTTCGAGTTTGATTAAGTTAGCAGGCTTATCACCAGCCACCGGGTAGGTCAGTGTGACGCCTGCTTTGGTTAGGTCAGATACTACATGTTGAGGTTTACGGCTCACGTTCACCAGTGGCTCATAGGAATCGCCACTGACTTTTACTCGTTGCGTAACGGGCTCTCCGGTTTTCCAACCATGCACTTTGAAGTAATTCGCGACACTGTGAATTGCATCGATTGGGTTGCCCCATAAATCCCGTTTGCCGTCGCCATCACCATCCACGGCATACGCAAGGTAGCTTGTAGGAATAAACTGCCCATACCCCATCGCGCCTGCGTATGAGCCTTTGATGGTTCCCGGGTCTACGCCTTCGTCACGCGCTAAGGCAAACATGGCTTTAAGTTCACGCCAAAATAATGGGCGTTTAGGGTAATCAAACGCGAGTGTCGAGAGTGAATCGAGCACACGGTAGCTGCCTTGACGAGTACCGTAGTAGGTTTCAACGCCAATAATCGCTGTGATAATTTCTTTTGGAACGCCGTATTTATCTTCAGCCGCTTGCAATACCTCTGCTTGGTTTTCGAGGAAGTTCTTACCGGCATTAGTGCGCTTTTCAGTCAGAAAAATATCTTGATAGCGGGCCCAGTTCATCGTGCCTTCAGCCGGACGTTGAATGGCTTCTAATACCGAATCCATTTTTTCAGCTTGAGTGAGCCATTGCTTAACTTCTGCTGCTGGAATGCCGTAGTCTTTTTGTACTTCGGCGGTAAATTCATCAACACGCGGGTGTGTATCGTAGCCCGCAACCGCAAGCGCGCTGGAACCGGTGAAGAGTGTGGCAGCAATTAAATGTTTCAGACGCATAAAATTTAATCCTATTTTTTCTGTCGATGCGTATACATAGACATTATTAGGCCGAAGCCAAGCAAAAGACTAATGACGGAGGTTCCGCCGTAACTGACCAAAGGCAGAGGGACACCCACCACAGGAAGGATGCCGCTGACCATGCCTATGTTCACAAAGACATAAATGAAAAATGTAACTGACATGCTACCAGACAGCAGACGACCGAATAGAGTTTCGCAGCGACTGGAAATGTAAAGGCAGCGCAAAATGATCAAGGTATAGAGTGTGAGTAGTAAACATACGCCAATTAACCCTTGCTCTTCTGCTAACACGGCAATAATAAAATCAGTGTGGCTCTCAGGTAAAAACTCCAGTTGCGACTGGGTTCCTTGAAGAAAACCTTTACCGTGTAACCCGCCTGAACCAATGGCAGTTTTGGATTGAATAATATTCCAACCAGAGCCTAACGGATCAGATTCAGGATTCAGGAAGGTCAGTACTCGTTGTTTTTGATAGGCGTGCATAACAAAAAACCACATGACCGGTGCAAGCGCTGTGACGATGGCGATCATCGAGCCAATAAGTGCCCAAGACATCCCGGCAAAGAAAAGCACCAGCAACCCTGAGGTACTGATGAGAATCGACGTGCCCAGATCGGGTTGTTTTAAAATTAACACGGTTGGAATCATAATGATGGCAAGTGCCTGAATCAGATCCCGAAAGCGCGGAGGCACCGGACGGCTGGCCATAAACCACGCAACAGCCAGGGGTAACGCCAACTTCACTAACTCGGAGGGTTGGAAGCGAGGCAGGGCACCAGGAAGGTCGAGCCACCGTTGAGCGCCTTTGGCTCCCACACCGGCGACTAATACCCCAATAAGCAACAAGCTGCCGAAAGCTAAGGCCCAAGGTGCAACTAATTGATAGGCCCGTGGCGGAATTTGTGCGGCAACCAGCATCGCAACACCACCTAAGGCAAAGTGAATGGCTTGGCGTTTCACTACCCCAATATCCTGACCACTGCCACTGTAAAGGATCAGCAGGCCACAACAGGCAAGCAGCACAATTAACAGCAGTAAAATCAGGTCGATATGCACACGAGCGAACAGCGCGCCGCTGCGCTCAAAAGTATGGTGTTGAGCAGGCGTTGATATGGTGCGACTAAAATCAGTGCTAGCCATTATCCTTCTGCGCCTCCGAGGTACTTATTAATAATTTGCTGCGCAATTGGTGCCGCAGTGCGCCCTGAAGACTCGCCGTTTTCGACGATGACCGCGATGGCTATTTGTGGCTTTTCAACTGGCGCAAACGCCATAAACCAAGCGTGATCACGTAAACGTTCTTGCAAGGCGTCGGAATCGTATTCGGCATCCTGTTCAATGCCGACCACTTGTGCGGTCCCCGTTTTACCTGCGATCGAGAAATCAAGATTACGTTGCAATGCCCGCGCTGTACCGTGCGCACCAATGATGACGTTTTCCATGGCTTTGGACATTCGTGCCCAGTTGTTTGAATCTTTTAGTTGGATGTCTTCAATATTACCGTGAGGCATAACAACGGGTTCGTTGTTCTCGGCAGACAACAGACGTGGAATTTGCCACTTCCCCTGATTGGCCAGTACGGCAGTTGCGGTCGCCAGTTGTAATGGGGTGACCGTCATAAAGCCTTGACCGATGCCTAGGTTCACAGTATCGCCGGGGTACCAAGATCCTCGCCGAGTATCTCGTTTCCAGTCGCGGTCAGGCAGTATGCCTGCGGTCGCTGAAATGACATCCGCTGACATGTCTTTGCCAAAACCAAACTGACCCAAAAATGGGGTTAAATTGTCGATGCCTGTTTTCACCGCGATGTCATAAAAGTAGGTATCACACGACTGTACAACGGCTTGTTCTAAGTCGATACGGCCATGTCCCTCGCGCTTCCAATCACGATAAAAACGATCATCGTTTTCTAATTGAAACCAGCCCGGATCGCGAATACTGTAGTTCCAGTTGGTGCTTCCGGCCTGCAGTGCCGCTAAGCCAATAAAAGGCTTGAGCGTAGAGGCTGGGGGGTACGTTCCCCGCGTGGCTCGGTTAAACAGTGGTTTGTCTAGGCTGGATGTGAGTTCTTCGTAGGCGGCGTATGAAATCCCCGTGACAAAAGCGTTAGGGTCGTAACCGGGGTTGCTGTACAGCGCCAGAATACCTCCAGTCTCGACTTCAATTGCCACGACCGCACCACGCCGTTCTTTAAGTAATTCGGCGGATAATAATTGCAGCCGACTGTCGAGATGCAGTGTGAGGTCTTTGCCTGGCTGAGGGTCAACCCGTTCAAGTGTTCTTAGTAGGCGTCCGCGAGCGTTTGTTTCAATTTTTTCATAGCCTACTTCACCATGAAGGATGTCTTCATAGCGTGATTCGATACCAATTTTGCCAATGTGGGTCGTGGCGCTATAGCGACGCCTGTTGTCGTCATCGCGTTCAATTTTGTTCTGATCGCTTTGATTAATACGTCCAACATAACCCAGAGCATGAGCAAAGGCTTCGCCGTGTGGGTAGTGACGAATCAGCTGTGCTTCAACATCGACACCAGGTAGGTAAAAGCGGTTGACCATGACGGCGGCAATTTCTTCTTCGTTCAAGCTTTGACGAATCACCAGAGGTTCGTACGGGCGTCGATACCCACGACGTTTTTCAAACTGTTCAAGGTCTCTGTCGGTAAGGCCGACCAGTTCGTTCAGGGACGCTAAGGTTTCTTCGAGGTTATCGACTCGTTCCGGCACGATTGTCAGGCTGTAAGCGGGGATATTCTCTGCGAGCAGTATGCCGTTACGGTCGTAGATTAACCCTCGATTGGGGGCCACCGGACGAATTTGAACCCGGTTGTTCTCTGAGAGGTTTTTGTATTTTTCATGCAGGGTGACCTGCAAATAGATCATGCGCCAAGCCAAGGCCGAAATGCAGACCAGTACTAAAATCGCGGCAGCAATCGCCCGCGCCCGAAACAAGCGGCGCTCAAACGATTTATCCCTGATCGATTGTCCTAGCATAGCGATGGTTTACTTGTGGTAGGGGTGTCCCTGGAGGATGGTCCAGGCACGATAGATTTGTTCGGACAATAACACGCGAACAAGAGGGTGGGGCAGGGTCAATGCCGAGAGCGACCAGCGTTGCTTCGCGAGTTTCATGATGTCATCGGTCATGCCATCTGGGCCGCCAATTAATAATGCGACATCACAGCCTAGGCCTCGCCAACCCTCGAGTTGATTGGATAATTGTTCCGTCGACCAGGGCTTTCCATCAACGGCTAATGCGACGACGTGATCGCTAGGGCGTATTGCTTTGCGCAGCGCTTCAGCTTCTTGTTGCATGGTTTTGTCGATGCTGGCATTTTTGCCACGATGGCCGGGCGAAATTTCGACCAGCTCAATCGTGCAGTCTTTGGGTAGGCGACGGGCGTATTCATGAAAGCCTTGCTCTACCCAATCAGGCATTTTATTTCCGACGGCAAGTAGCCGTAATTTCATGCGTCGTTCTGCCCAACGTCCTGCACATCACTCTCTTGATTTCTTGCTTCTTGGGTTTCTCCCCAGAGACGTTCAAGATCGTAAAAATGGCGTGCTTGTTCGGTCATGACATGAACGACAACGTCGAACAGGTCAATGAGCACCCAGTCAGAAGAGTTACGGCCTTCAGTGCCTTTTGGACGTAGCCCTGCGTGTTTGGCTTTCTCTTCAACATTACCTGCTACGGCAGATACATGACGGCTGGAAGTACCATGTGCAATGACCATCCAGTCAGTGACTGAGGTGCGGCCGCGTACGTCGAGCACAATGATGTTTTGTGCTTTCATGTCTTCTAGAGCGTCGACGACGAGCTCTTTAATTTGCTCAGTTTGCATGCAGTCCTATCGGTATAGTTGGTGTTGTTTAATGTATTTCTGTACCTGTGTTGGGGTCAGAAAAACGATATTGTCGCCTTGCTTGATAGCTCGGCGCAAGTCAGAGGCTGAGATATCCAGTTCGGGCCAGTGCAAATGACATATTTTGCCACCGCTACTGCTTAATAATGTGTCTGTGTTGCTGGCGTTCTTTTGCTTGATTTCGCCCAGCCAACCATCGCTTCGGGCGCTGTCGCCCGGGCGCGAAACCACCAAAACATTTGCATATTTTAATAAGCGCTCTGGTTGGTGCCAACGATCAAACCCGTTCCACGCATCGTTGCCCATCACCCACGTTAAACAAGCTTGGGGCCATAATCGGTGAAGCTCTTCCACGGTTGCGGCAGAATAACTCGGCTCGGCGCGTTGTAATTCTATTTCGCTTGTTTCAATACCGCCTAAGCCGCCGTTTAAGTCGCCGCCTAAATCAGCAATGGCTAAATTAAGCATGGCTAGCCGCGCTGCCCCCGAGGCAAGGGGTTGCTCACGATGCGGTGGTACGTTGTTAGGAATCATCACCACACGTTCAAACCCTAACTCGCGCAATCGAACGGCGATTCGCAGATGCCCAATATGAACAGGATCAAAGGTCCCGCCCAGCAGGGCAACTGAGTTGTGCTTACTTACGGACTTCACCGTTACCAAGCACTATGTACTTTTGCGAAGTTAAACCATCTAAACCGACAGGTCCGCGTGCGTGAATTTTATCGGTAGAGATACCAATTTCAGCGCCTAGGCCGTATTCAAAACCATCGGCAAAACGCGTTGAGGCGTTAACCATCACTGAAGCACTGTCTACTTCGGTTAAGAAGCGACGCGCCAGCGTGTAGTTTTCAGAGATGATGGTGTCGGTGTGGTGCGAGCCATAGTGGTTGATATGGTCGATGGCTTCGTCCATGTCGTTAACCACTTTGATCGACAATACCGGCGCTAGGTATTCGGTGTGCCAGTCTTCTTCCGTGGCCGCTTTGATGTCGGTCAAAATAGCGCAGGTTGCTTCACAGCCGCGCAACTCAACGTTTAAGTGGCTATAGGCTTCATCCAGTTGTGGCAGCATGGTTTCTGCGACATCTTTATGAATCAGTAGCGTTTCCATGGTGTTGCATGTGCCGTAGCGATGCGTCTTTGAATTGATCGCTATATTAATGGCTTTGGTGCTGTCCGCTTCGCGGTCGATGTAAACATGGCAGATGCCATCTAGGTGCTTGATTACAGCAACACGAGCGTCACGGCTAATGCGTTCAATTAGACCTTTGCCACCACGGGGTACGATAACATCAACGTATTCAGGCATCGTAATCAGTGCGCCAACGGCTTCTCGGTCGGTAGTTTCAACGACTTGGACGGCACTTTGCGGTAAGCCCGCGGCCTTTAGACCGGCACTGATGCATGCAGCGAGGGCTTTATTGGAGGCGATTGCTTCTGAGCCACCACGTAAAATGGCCGCGTTGCCTGATTTTAAGCACAAGCTTGCGGCTTCAATCGTCACGTTAGGGCGGCTTTCGTAAATAATGCCGATCACACCGAGAGGCACGCGCATTTTACCAATCTGAATACCACTAGGACGGTATTTCATGTCGGTGATTTCGCCCACAGGATCAGGCAGTGCAGCCACTTGCTCTAGGCCTTCTAACATACCGTCGATACGCGCGTCAGTTAACTCCAGACGATCAAGTAGGGCGGCATCAAGGCCGTTTTCTTGGCCGCGAGCCATGTCTTCAGCGTTGGCGGCACGCAAGGTCGCGCGTTGAGTTTCAATTTCAGCGGCAATGGCAGTTAGTGCACGGTTTTTATCTTTGGTCGATGAGCGAGCCATCGCGCGAGAAGCTGCTCGGGCTTGTTCACCCAGCGTTTGCATATAGTCAGCAACGTTCATCTGTGAATCCGATAGTAAAGTTGAATTAACTGAGTTGAATTATCTGAGACCTATTCATCAACTATGAATCAATAATGGTCTTTCAAGTGTGCGATAGTATACACGAACTACTACACTGATGACTCGGGTAGCGTGTTAGTTACTATATGACACTACTAGGGTTATCGATTAGCTGCTGCTCCGAAATTATCTGATTGGTTATTCAGGAATATTAAGGATATGGAAAAAGCCCAGTTTCACAGTCTAGTAGTGCTGCAAGTGAAGGTACTTTACTGTCTGTTTGCGGCCTTAGCATTGAGTGTCATTGCGGTACTCGACTTGATCGAGTCACACACTGTATTTGCGGCTTTTGCGGCTGGATTTGCTCTGATACTGCTACTATATGCCCTAATGCTGCTGTTACGCGGGCATCAGCGCTCGTCGCCATACCCAGAGTGGATTCTTGTATTTGCGCTGGCGATGTTTACTTTGTTTGGGATGCAGCAAAGTGAACAGGTCGTGCACTGGGTCTATTTTATTCCTGGCTTTATTTATTTTTTATTTGCCTTTCATGTGGCCAGTTATCTTGCTCTGATTTACAGCACCGCGATGGTGTTGATGATTATCAGCGAATTTGACAGCTATTTACGTTTACAAATTCTCTTCACGTACGGTGCTTGTTACGCCTTTGCGGTGATGTATGCCTTGATTAATGAGCGTAATAATCAAGGTTTAAGTGCGATTGTGAATACTGATCCTGTGACTCAGGTTTATAACCAATATCAGCTGGGATTAGATCTAACCAAAGAAATGACTCGGGCAGACCGTCAAAGTGATGAGTTGAATTTAGTTGGGGTCGCCGTCCCGAAGGACTGGGAGTTATTAAAAACGGAAGAGTATGAAGAGCGTTTGAGTTATTTGGGTAAAAAGCTCAAACGATGTCTGCGCCGCTTCGATACGTGTTATCGCCTTAACTCAGATCATTTTGTGATCTTGATGCCACACAGTTCAGAAGAGGTTGTTAGTGTGCTGTGTGAGAATTTAATGGATGACCTAGAGGGCAGTGAGCGGTATGACGGTGTGGCTAATGTTCGTACTTCTCGTGATCGCTACTTACCCGAGGATGAGATTCAAACCATTATTGATCGCATAGAAGGAGCGTTAAATGATCACCATGAATGATTTGCCACAAGATCAGTTACTGCCGCGCTTGCAAGCGACGGTGTACACCTTGGTGTCTGTTGCGTTACTTATTTTGATTTATGATCAATACCGCCAAGGCTTGTACTCGCTGGTGTTATCGAACGCGGTGTCGATCCCTGCGTTTTTGTTTAGCGCGATTTATATTTATATTAATCGTGATAAAGACGCTTTCTTGTGGGTGAACTACCCCTTAGTAGCCGCCCTTGCAGGGTTGGCTCTGTTTCAGTTGCCAGCGTATCCAGATTTAATGGTGCACTACCTGTTTGCTGTTCCTATGTTTACTTACTTTTGTTTGCCCATGTATCACGCCACCCTGTTTAACATCGCCACTGCGTTGGCGATGGCTGTGGTGTTATGGGTGCATGAAGACGCCTTTATGGCGTTGCGGTACACCACTAACTTTACGCTTTTGGTGTTATCAACGTGGTGTTTTGCCTATTTGATCTTGCTCAAAGGTGGTTCGTTGCAGCGTTTGGCGCTGACGGATCAGGTATCGGGTGCGTATAACCGTGAACATTTTTATCACTTGCTTGAACGTGAAACTGCTCGCGGTGAAGCAACACGTCAGAGCGTGAGCTTGATTGGTATTGTGTTGGATGATTATCGACAGTTAATTGACCTGCATGGCAATCGCACGATCTTGCAGTTTATGCCGCGTTTCGTGAAGCGTATTCGCCAGCTAATTCGTGGAGAGGATGACATTTTTCGTATGGAAGATGATTTGATCGTCTTGGTCTTACCTAACTGCGGAGAAGAAGGTGCGATTGTTTTGATGGAGCGGATGAAACGTAAAATCCAAGAGCAGTCGTGGCGGCCTTTTGCTGAGTTATCGATCAGTGTGGCGGCAGTGACTCGCACCAGCGCTGAAGACAGCGAAGCGCTAGAAAAGCGCTTACTTGGTCGTCTCAATAAGCAGCAACGCACCAGTCTACAGTTAGCCGCATTTAGCGAGTGATTACTCGCTAACTTCCGCCTTGATGATGCGTACTAAGGTCTGAATTTTTACTTCAGGTAAGTTGCTCAACTTTCCGTAAAAGTCGGCAGGATCAAGCACGTCAACCTTGCTGAAGCCGTCACCACGAAACCCATCCTGAATGGCTTGGTCATTGGGGTAGTGCAGTGGCCACTGTCCGCGCGTGAACAAACCAACCAAGCGCTGTGCGAATTTCACATATCGATATGAGGGATGGTCGGCAAAGTCTGGGTACAAATCCGTGATATACCAGCCTTTAGGGAATGCTTTTAAGCTCGTTGCCATACGAGACCAAACTTCGCGAATTTCAGATAATTCGAAATAATTCACTAAGCCTTCGGTAATGATCAGCGTTGGTTGCGTTGGGTCCAACTTGTCCATTAGAGCCCCAAGCGAATGCTCGCCGTCAGGCTGCAGAATATTACACTCGTAGACCTCATGACCTTCGCTTAAGCCAATGTCTTCTAGCAACTTACGTTTACGTGCTGCCATCGCAGGCAAATCACCTTCGATATAATGCAGTTGCGGATAGGCTTTTTTAAGTCGGTAACCACGAGGCGATAAACCACAAGCCAACTCTACAATTTGAGTAACGCCTTCTTGTTCAATCAACTCTTTGACTTGATGATCAATGACCGAGTGGCGTTGCAGTAAAAATATATCTATGTCCGCACCCGCAAGTACACGCAGCAAAGCGTTGACTGGCGCAAGTGTGGCATTGGCGAAACGACCGGCTTGTGTGGCAAAACCACGTGCAGACAAACCGTGTTTGTACCAGATGTAGCCAGTGTAATGGGCACTGACGCTGATGCGAGAGGTATCTGTAGAGGCTGACTTCATTTTATTATTTTGGGCAATACTGGCTGGAGATGAGTCTCTCAGCGATGATTTGTCGCCCTATTCCTTTTAATCTGTGTCTCTGACCTTGTATTTAACTGGTTAACGAGGGGCTAAGCAACGTCTTTGCCCTTAATTAACCATGTTCGCGGATTATTCAGGGTAACTTTGCATCATATCGTCGTACTGAGCGAGGCCTACCTGCCTTCAAAGTAGCGCTTTGAACTGTTATTTTCTTGAAAGTCGCAGCCGTCACTGCAGTAATCATAGGTGCCCTAGTGTTTGAATATAGCTTTGATGGACTCAGCCCGATAGGGCTTTTGTTGGCGGTTTTTATGGTTTCCTTTGCCGAATCTCTAGCCGTGGTTGGTTTGTTGATTCCCGGTGTAGGGCTTCTGTTGTCATTAACGTTGGTGGCTGTGAGTGTACAAATATCTCCCTTACACTGGTTTGTGGCGGGTACGCTGGGCGCTTTTTTAGGGGATGGTGTTAGCTTTTGGCTAGGGCAGAAGTCAGGTCACACCATTCGTCATTGGCGTTTTTTTCAACGACATCCTCATTGGCTCAAAAACGCACAGCAGTTTTTTTATCGTTACGGTGTCTGGAGTATCGCATTAGGACGTTTTATCGGCCCTATACGCCCTGTTGTCCCTTTGGTCGCTGGGGCGATGAAAATGCAGCCGCGCATTTTTTGGACAGCTAACGCCTTGTCTGCCCCGGCTTGGGGCTGTGTCTATTTACTGGGGATGTACTGGCTGGGAGAAGAGTTTTTGAGCGTTGTCGATGGCCCGCGCTTGCTGGCTATATTGGTGGGCGCGAGCGTTGTGGCTGTGATCGTGAGTTGGCTCGCGCAGCGTAGAAGCTGACAACTACCAGCCGATGGTTGTCATTAAATAGCTGAGGGTTCACTCGTCGTTGGGTAAGCTTTTTGGGTGGCTACGCTCGTATTTCAAATCTTTGTTTAACGAACCCACTTGGTATTCAAGATCGGCATTTTTTTGCTTTAGCTCACGATTTTCTTGCTCGTGAATTTTGTATTTTTCAGCCATGCCATCCAGAGACTCTCGTGCTTCTGCGACCGCTTGCTTCCAGCGTGATGACAGAAACAGGGCCGTAATTCCTGCCCCTAAAACAAAGCTCGCTAAAATTGCGACAATAAACATCATAGTAATTCCTCTCAGTTGTCTGGTCATGATAGCGAATGATAAAACCTGATACCATTCGCACTTTTACACAGAAAAATAAGGGGTAGGTCGTGTCTATTAGCCAATTTATCACGAGCAGCGGTGCGCAAATGCGTGTGTTTGACCTGGGTCGTCGTATCGCCAAAATTGGCCGTCGCGATTTTGAAGCGATTGAAAATCTAGCAAAACCCTACCCAACCCCTTATTTACGACACGCTTGGGTGGGGGTGCTTAGTTGGAATCCTGATAAACCGGGCCAACACAATATTTGGTTTTTGAAACTGCCATTGGATGAGCAGAATATTTTATTACCGGGGCCGCGAGATGAATTCTTACAGCACTGGCTTCGTGTGGTTCAGGCGCCAGATAAAGAGCACGGCGACGCCCCTTGTTCGTACAAGCCTGATGGCAACCGCATGGCCTATTTTCATGCGCTGGCATTAAAAACACTAAAACAACCTGAAACACAGTTTTATGCCACCGCGCGTGCGTATTTGAGTGGAGATACTGGTTGGGATAACTGGCAGCAACTTGGTTTGCAAGGCTTGGCTGAGGTGGTTGCTCGCCTCGATGAAAACAACAATAGTGCATTGTTGGCCAATGCGATTGGTCATATTCCGACGGTCCCTCGTAATGTTTTATTAGGGTTCTTAGAAAGCGCTGAGCCTGACTCGCGTTTAACATTGGCATTGGCTGACACGCTTGCCAAAGTGATGGCTGAAGTTCCTACCGCGGTTGATTTGGCTGCATTTTGTCGTGCCTTATCGAACAGTGTAAGCCTTGACCAGCGACGCCAAATTTTACAGTTGGTGTTGCAGCACCCAGTGGCCAGCGAGCCGGAGGTGCTAAGTGCCGTAGGAAGTCGATGCTGGCGTGACTTAGAAGGAGCCACGTTGCATTTGTATCTAGAGCAATTGGCCAAAGCAGGGCAAGAAACCTTTATTGCATTAGTGGGCGATTTAATGACGTTGCCAGGTAAGCGCCAGCACATATTGGATGCGTTCCGTCAGCCTGAGCGCAGTGAAGAATTAAGCACAGCGATAGGTGTATTGATGGCCGCTGCGCGAGGTGGCTTGCAGTGAGCCAATGTCCCTGTCATAGCGGGCTTGCTTATAGTGAGTGTTGTGAAGATGTTATTGCGGGGGCTCCGGCGCCATCACCTGAGCGCTTGATGCGCTCACGTTATACCGCGTTTGCCACTGGGAAGGTTGATTACTTATTAAAAAGCTGGCATCCGTCAACACGTCCTTCAACACTCGACCTGCCAGAAAATACGCAATGGTTTGATTTACAAATAACGGATGCTAGCGAACAAGATCAGCGTGGTAGGGTGAGCTTTAAAGCGCGCTTTAAAGAAAACAACGAATGGTTTGAATTGGTTGAAACATCAGACTTTGAGCGTCAAGATCAACACTGGATGTATATTGATGGCAATGCTGAGTTTATTTTATTAAAACCTGGTCGCAATGATCTGTGTTTGTGCGGAAGCGAGCGCAAGTGGAAGAAATGTTGCGGTTAGGTCATTATTGCTGAATATTAGGTGTCATTGCTTACACACAGATGGCATCAGTCTTTTGGTCTGCTCATGCCCTTGGCCAGCATCCCCCAGATCATCAGCATTGAGCCGAAGGCAGATAACAAAAGCATGAGATCAACAAACGTGCTGTTACGGTGGTAATAACTGCTTTGTTCTGTTTTCTGTTCGACGCAGCTATTCGTGACATAATCAAAGAATAAACTTTGGTCAGTGCAGTCTGAAACAGTGGACAGTTCAATCCCATACAGGACGAGTAAAACAATGGCAGGCAACGCAAAAAGAATCGAACCTAGACGCATCAACATGTGCGCTAACTCTCCAAACTGGATGATGAAACTTGACAGACCTTAGGAATTGTCTGCATCTTACCCCTCAGCACCGATTCATCACAACGATAACAAGTGATTCATGAAAAAAATTTCTATGATATTTGTGGCCCTTTTGGCTACTGCACCAGCCTTCTCGGCAACGCCGGAAGAGCTTGATAAACTTCTTCAAGGGATTGATCTGGATATCGAAGCGCTACGATTGTCTTCGCCTCCAGGTAATAATGCGCTTGAAAAAATTAACGAATTCCGTGGCGAAGCTCCGTTCGACTTTCGTGTCGTTCGTTTAGCGTACAGCTGGGGTGAGGCATATATCTCGCTGTCTAAAGAGGCGCGCGCCAATGGTGATTACACCAAAGCGCAGGGCTATTTAGATAAAGTGTGGAAGGTAGCAGCCTTAACTAAAGGTTTAGAAGATGAACAGCGTGCTGTTGATGAAGCGTTGTCTAATTCTGGTCAAGCCAAACCTGCAGTGACTGCGGCAGTAGCCCCCAATGCAGCGGAAATTGAACGTCAGCGTAAATTGGCTGATGCGGCGGCTAAAGAAAAGCAGCGTCTAAAAGTCGAAGCTGAGAAACGGCAAAAAGAATTAGCGCTTCGTCAGGTTGAGGCAGATCGTAAAGCAGCCGCTGAACGCGAACGTCGTGAGAAAATGGAGCGTGAACGTCGCGCAGCATTGGCTGCCGCTCAAAAGGCAGAACAAGAAGCGGCTGAAGCGGCTGAAGCGGCTAGAGCAGCGGCTAAACCTGTTAAACGCGCATCGCCTTTAATGTCTTCGCCTGTGGATCTTGATGATATTGCTCTGGATGACATTATCCCTCCAGTGGCGAAACCCCGAGCCGTTAAAAGGCCAACCCCTAAACCGGTGGTTCGCACGCCTAAACCGTCGGCCAAAACATTGAAAACGCCAGTGGCGCAGTCGACTCGATTATGGGCGGGTGCGAGTGTGAATACGGAAGCGATCAAAACCTATGAAGTGCCAGCTGATTCACTGGCAAATCGTGATCGCAAGGTTGCGGATAAAATGGGCGATATTTGTCAGGTGATGGTCGATAAGGATGCTTCCGTGGTTGTTACCACGGTCAGTAAGTCAGATTACCGCTGGTTGGCTGTGCGTCTGACTCTGTGTGCACGTCGTTTAGATTCAGGCTACCGTTTACGCCATAGCTATCAACCATTAGCGAAAGATGGAACACCAACGGTTGCTTTGCATCCGCCTCGTGAATCTTCGTTATTGGAACGTAGTGCCAACTAGCCGGTACTTCTAATGAGAGCGTTCCCTTAATCTTAAGGGAACCCTTATTCCCGGATGTGGTCGCATTTACTGGCTAGCGCTGACTTTGTCAGCCGCCGTGATACAATCCCGCTCACTTACACACGAATCTATGAATCCCATGCCTTTATTTCGTTTATTTACCGCTTCTCCTGTTATTAACTTGTCATTCTTTTTGTCACTTTTTTTGTCTGTGGCTGCCCACGCTACCGTCATTATCCCTAAGCCACCGGTGCTTGATGCCAGTGCTTACATCTTGATTGATGCAGACAGCGGCCATGTGCTTGTTGAACATAATTCTAGTGAGCAATTACCACCGGCCAGTATGACCAAGATGATGACCAGCTATATTGCTGTTCATGAATTGGTTGAAGGGAATGTTCAAGAAAACACGCTGGTGCCTATTAGTGTGAATGCTTGGAAGAAAGGCGGCTCTAAAATGTGGGTGCGTGAAGGCACTGAGGTTCCTTTAATTGATCTGTTACGCGGTATCATTGTTCAATCGGGTAACGATGCATCGATCGCCGTAGCGGAATATTTTGCCGGATCTGAAAGTGCTTTTTCAGGCTGGATGAACCAATACGCGCAAGAATTTGGCATGGTTAATACGCATTTCGAGAATGCTACTGGCTGGCCCGCAGAAGGGCACTTAACGACTGCTCGCGACCTTGCTACCTTAGCGAAGCACATTATTAAAGACCACCCAGATCATTACGGTTTGTATGCGGAGAAATATTTTGAATACAACGATATTCGTCAACCAAACCGCAATAAATTGTTATGGCGCGATCCCAGCGTTGATGGTTTAAAAACAGGTCATACCGAAGAAGCGGGTTATTGTTTAGCCGCATCGGCTAAAAGAGAAAATACGCGCTTAATCGCAGTGGTGATGGGAACTCGCAGTGATGAAGCTCGTGCTCGTGAAACACAAAAATTGCTTGGGTATGGCTTCCGCTATTTCGAGACGTATAAACTTTATAGCGCCGGTGATGTGCTTGCTACCGAGAAGCTATGGCTGGGTAAACAAGACACGGTCGATCTCGTGTTGGGGGCCGATTTATACATGACACTTCCTCGTGGTTCGAAAGATGATTTAACGGCTGAAGTCGTGACTCCAGACTACCCAGAAGCGCCGCTGGCGATGGGAGAAAAAGTGGGTACGTTAACGCTTAAAATGGGTGATGATGTCATGGCGGAGCACGCTCTGGTCGCTGCGACCGATATAGACGAATCGGGCTTCTTGGGGCGATTCTTTGGCAGTATTAAACTGTTCTTTGTTCGTCTATTTGCTTAGGTAGTTGCTTAAGTATTTGCTTGAGGCCACTCCGCTAATGCCGGTGACTTGAAAAATCCACCGGCGACCCCCATATTTGTGTGAGCAATTTTTTTCAGATCCTATTTGCAGGTCGTACTGCGTGAAGAATCAATGAGGCTGAACCCGTGAGTCAACCCGACGCTCCCAAAATAGAATTTCCATGTACTGATTACCCAATCAAAATCGTTGGGGTAACGATTGAAGGTTATGACGAGATCATGATCGAAATTGTCAGCGCACATGCAGAAATCAGTGACAATGATCGTACTCGAGTGAATGAAAGCAGTAATGGACGTTTTCGCTCGTTAACGATTTATATTACGGCGACAGGCCCCGATCAATTATCCAATATACATAGAGACCTCAGCGCACATCCAACTGTGCGCATGGTGATGTAATGCTAATTCGTCAGCTTGGTCTTGCAGAATATGATGCTGTATACGCTGAGATGACGGCCTATACTGAATCTCGCGACGACAATACCGACGATCAGTTATGGTTCTTACAGCACCCGCCTGTGTTTACCCAAGGCCAAGCGGGCAAGGCGGAGCATGTTCTATTTCCCGGTGATATTCCTGTAGTCCAAACGGATCGTGGTGGTCAGGTAACTTATCATGGCCCGGGGCAACTGGTTGTTTATCTGATGGTGGATATTAACCGTATGGGGTGGGGGCCGCGCCAACTAGTTAGCTCTATAGAGCAGGCACTGGTAGACACTCTTGCAGAATGGGGTATTGATGCTGCTCCCCGTGCTGATGCGCCGGGTGTATATACCGGTGAACGAAAAATAGCCTCGCTTGGGCTGCGTATTCGTCACGGTCGCTCGTTTCATGGGTTAGCATTAAATATCGATATGGATCTAGAGCCGTTTAGAAGAATTAACCCGTGTGGGTACGCGGGCATGGAAATGACCCAGATGGTGGCAGAGACGTCACAAGCGATCAGTGTTGATCTCGTATCCGAACGTCTTGCATATCATCTTCAGCGCCTGATTGTGAAAGAGTCTTCAGGTATGACTAATGAATCTCCGGAGTAACAGATGTCTGATCGACCTAAGGTAGTGCAGGGTGAAAAATTACGCGGTGCTGATAAAGTTGCTCGCATCCCGATTAAGGTCATTCCGACGGAAGAAATTCCACGTAAGCCCGATTGGATTCGAGTACGAATTCCGGCGACACCTAAGATCAACGAAATTAAACAAAAGCTGCGTAAACACAAGTTACACACGGTGTGTGAAGAAGCGAGTTGCCCAAATATTGGTGAATGCTTTGGTGGTGGTACCGCGACCTTCATGATCATGGGAGATGTGTGTACACGTCGCTGTCCATTTTGTGATGTTGGCCATGGTCGACCGAACCCTCTGGATGTTGATGAACCGGTAAACCTAGCAACAGCCATTGCGGATATGGGCCTCAAGTACGTGGTTATTACATCGGTTGATCGTGACGATCTTCGTGATGGTGGTGCTCAGCACTTTGCCGATTGTATTCGTTTAACCCGTGAGCACTCACCTAGCATTCAGATAGAAACCTTAGTGCCTGATTTTCGTGGTCGTATGGAGGTGGCGCTGGATATTCTTAGCGCAACACCACCGAATGTCTTCAATCACAACCTTGAAACTGTTCCTCGTTTATACAAAGAGTGTCGCCCTGGGTCTGATTATCAGTGGTCGCTTGATTTATTGAAGCATTACAAGGCTCGCCAGCCAGATATTATTACCAAGTCTGGGCTGATGTTGGGTCTGGGGGAAACGAACGAAGAGGTGATAGAGGTGATGCGTGACATGCGTGCTCACAATATTGATCACATCACGTTAGGTCAGTATCTACAGCCCAGCCGAGAACATTCCCCGGTGAAGCGCTTTGCGACGCCTGAAGAGTTCAAAGAGTTGGGTGATATTGCGAAGGAGATGGGCTTCGTTCGTGTGACTAGTGGCCCGCTTGTGCGTTCTTCATATCATGCAGACCAGCAGGCCGAAGGCGTGGATGTCGGAGGGCTAGGCTAACGAGAGCATGCCTAACTAACGCTTAGGCATGTCATCAATGTTTAGGCTTGTTTTAGCATGGAAGCTAGGTCGTCTTTTAAGTGTACTCGACGCATTCGAAGCGCATCTAACACGTCATCTGCCGCTGGTGTGACATCGTCCTCAATTTTTCTCACTTCTCTATCCAACTCATGATACTCATCAAATAAGCGAGCGAAGTGGCGGTCGTGCATTTTTAGTTCTCGAATTCGATCTGACATATCAGGAAACTCGTGGTGTAAGTTATGGTGCTCTACAGTCATAATTTTCTCCTTTACGTTATACGTTCAGATTACGGGAAATGTTGGGCATCACCTTGATTTAGGTCACTAGTCTCGCTGTTGTCATATTTAGTTATTCTCCCCTTTATCTGATATTCAGTGGCGCAATTGGTGTTTGTGAGCTTTATTTATAGCAGTGTTAATGAACCCGCTTTCGAGCTAGTTTATTGGTTTATATTGTTTTTTCTGAAGGATTAATCACCGAAATGCCCGGTAAAGTCGTCGTTTTAGATAACGAAAAGCACTCCATTTCACTGCTTGGTCAGTTATTGCGCCATTTAGACGTGGTTGGGTACTCTGATATCCATGATTTTTTTACACAAGGCGACTCTGAAACAGACTGCATTGTGTTAGATGCAACGGGCATGGCTGAGGAAGATGATCAGCTATTCCAGATGCTGCGTGACAACCCAAATACCCAGTCAACACCAGTGATTTATGTGGGTGATAACTTAAGTATTCAAACGCGATTGGCCATTTATGAAGCGGGGGTGGATGACTACATCAGTAAGCCTTTTGATGTTGCTGAATTACAGGGTAAGGTCGGTCGCGCCTTACACCATCGTCGTTACGAGAGAGAGTTGATTAGTACCGCAGAAGTAGCTAAGCAAGCGGCTTTTGAGGCGATGACACACTCTGCCGAGCAAGGTGAAATTGTGCGTTATATGGAGCAAATTTCAGCTTGCCAGAAATTAGATCACCTAGCGGAAGCTTTACTCGGTTTGTTATCACGTTTTGGGCTTAATGCCGTATTCTCATGTTGGCAAGACAGCGATGAATGGCCACGATACTATTCGCAAAGTGATAGTGGCGGAGCCTCAGCGCTAGAAGAAGACTTGATGCAGTCAGGGCATGGTGGTGGCCGCATTATGGAATTTGGGCGTCGGATGTTGGTGAACTACCCCCAGACCTCTCTGTTTTTGAAAAACATACCTTATGAAGATGAAATTCGTTTCGGACGTATCAAAGATCACCTTGCAGTGATCTTAAATGCAACGGACGCTCGAGTGGCAAGCCTCAGCATGGAAGCCCAGCTACGCCAAAAAGATGAATTACTTGATGTTGTTAATGAAGCCGAAAAAACACTTCATGAACGTACATTACTGCAAAAAGATATGATGACACGGGTTGATTCTGAGCGTGCAGATTTGGCGCTAGAATTAAAAGAAGAGTTGCTCGTGCTTAGCCTCCATGACGAGCAAGAAGAAAGAGTGTTGAGCTTAGTGAGTGATCACATGAACAGCTTGGATGCCTTGTACAAAGAAGCCGCAGACTGGAATGAAGCCATCGCCCCCGTGATGAAGGCGCTGGAGTATGTTGTTAACGGTGGTAAGTCAGATTAACGTTATATTTCTTTTTTCTTATTGTTTCGCTTTGAGGAGCGCTTGCCGTATCCACTGTTGAAGTTGAGCGGCGGGAAGTGCCCCGGCTAAACGATCTATCTCTTTGCCTTGGTGAAACACAATCAGGGTTGGGATGCTTCGAATTCCATATTGGCCTGACACTCCTTGAGCGTGTTCAGTATTCACTTTGGCAAAACGTGCATCGAAAGGCATGTGAGCAGCCGCATCTTTAAAAATGGGCGCCATCATTTGGCATGGCCCACACCAACTTGCCCAAAAATCCACGACCACGGGCAGGTCATTTTTAGAAACGAAACGTGCAAAGTCAGCATCAGTTAAGTCGACAACATCACCGTTAAATAGAACGCTTTTGCAGCGGCCACACTGTCCTGGTTGATTACGTTTATCATCGGGAATACGGTTGATGGCGGCGCAAGAGGGGCAAGTGGTGTGCATGAATAGCCTATAAATTTCTGCTTAGTTTTTGATATTAACTACATGAGGCCTTGGTTATGTTTTTCAAGGTTTGCCGTTGTGACCTGTCCCATATTGTGGCCTGTCCTATATTGTGGCCTGTCCTATATTGTGGCCTGTCTGATCGTCCAGTTAAGGGGTCGCCCATTTAAGGGGTCGCCCAGTTAAGGCGCTGGAATTATACCAAGTGCTTCTTGCACGAATTCTGACTTACGGCGTTCGCCAATGATACGACCTTGGCTGTTATCGCTGCCGGCTTCAAAAAATAATACAGTGGGTGGGCCAAATACACCGTGTGTGTTCATGAAGGCTTTATGCTCTTCTGTGTTATCCGTTAAATCGAGCTGAACCCAAAGTAAGTGACGCAATGCGAGTTGAGCATCTTCTTGAGCAAAAATTTCCTCATCCATCACTTTGCAGCTGATACACCAGTCGGCGTATAAGTCGACCATCACAGGTTGCTGAGATTCGGTAATCAGCGTATTGATTTCAGCAATAGATGTCGTTTTGACAAAAGGTGCTTCACTTTCGGAATGTGTGCTTTCACCAATCGGGTTGAGCAGGTCAGAGTTGCCTTGTAATGCACCAGCAATAGCAACAACGCCGTAAATAAAGATCATCAGCGCGGGCGTTTTTAACCAGCGTTGAGCGGACTCTGTTGGGCTACTTAAAGCGCCAGCCACAATACCGACAGCCACGGCGAGTGCCCCCCAGAGCGCAAGAACCAGCGGCCCGGGTAATAATCGGCTCACTAGCCAAATAGCCACCCCCACAAGCATAAAACCAAACAGGTACTTGATTCTATTCATCCACGCTCCGGCTTTGGGTAATACCGTCGCACCTGTGGTACCTAAAACGATCAAAGGAGTGCCCATACCGAAGCCTAAAGCGAGTAAGGCTAAGGCCCCGGCAAATGCATCACCAGTGGTGCTTAAATAGGCCAGAGCGCCAGCAAGAGGCGCAGAGACACAGGGTGAGACCACGAGAGCAGACAGAACACCGATAATAAAGACGCTGACGGCATTGCCGCCGTTTTGCTTTTGACTAATGTTGTTTAAACGATTGCGCAATCCTGACGGCAGTTGTAATTCATACACACCAAACATGGCGAGGGAGAGCACAAGGAACAGCACCGCGAAGCCAATTAACACCGGCGGACTTTGCATTAACGCTTGAACATTGGCACCGGCGCCTAGTAAGCCAACGGCTAAACCCGCTGCTGCGTAGGTGATGGCCATACCGGTGACGTACACAAAAGATAGCCAAAAGCCGCGAGCCGGGGGGGTGTTGCCGCCTCCTAAAACCACACTGGTAAGAATGGGCACCATTGGAAGTACACACGGTGTAAACGTCAGTCCAAGACCTAATAAAAAGAAAATACCCAAGACGGCTAAGGTTGAGCGCCCTTCAAACCATGATGTTGTTGAGTTGGCTGGCGTGGCGTTGCTGGCGGGGGAGGTCTCTTGTATGGCAGAGCTTTCAATAACTTCAACCGCGAGTGTTTGTGGTGGATAGCATAACCCGGCATCAGCGCAGCCTTGGTAATGCAAGGTAGCAGCCCCCGGGGTGAGTTCGCGGGTGTCGAAGGTAACGGTCAGGTCGCCGTAGTAGGCGATGATGTCGCCGAAGGCTTCATCGTACTTTTCTTTGCCGTCTTTTGACCACGACACAGGATCAATGCGCTGTTTATTCTGTTTCAGATAGATACGGTGCTGGTACAGATAGTAGCCATCAACGCTTTGCCACTCTGCAGATACGACGCCGGGCGATGCGTTCGTGGTGACAGGGAAAGCCTGCTCTACCGGAAGAAATTCTGCATCATTTGAATTCAGGCTATCAAGCAGACTGGCTTGGGCGGGGAGGCAGAGCGAAAAAAGCAGTAACCAAAATCCCGTACGCATTACTCTTTCTCCGCAGCTGTGTTGTAAGTTGTTTGAACAATTTTTGATGTGTTAGGTAGTACGCTCTACTGCAATATTAGCTAAGGCGACGAGGGCATCTCGAGCCGTAGAGGCTGGCACAATATCAAGATGCGCTTGAGCACGATCTCGACAGGCTTGAGCTTGCTGGCGTGTATAGTCTAGAGAACCACACTGTTTTACGATACGTAAAACGTTGTCCATGTCATCTAACCCACCTTTGCGTATCGCGTTGCGGATCACTTGACTATCTTCTTCGCTGGCATTCGCCATGGCGTGAATAAGGGGTAGCGTAGGCTTACCTTCGGCTAGATCATCGCCGACGTTTTTGCCCATTTCTTCCGCATCGCCCTCATAATCAAGAACGTCGTCGACCAGCTGAAACGCCATGCCGAGTTCTTTACCGTACTCTTTGAGTGCTAAGCGCTGCTGATCGTTTAGCTCTAATAACGATGCCGCTGAGTGAGTGGATGCTTCAAATAACATGGCTGTTTTGCCATGAATGACTTCCATATATTGAGCTTCGGTGGTGTCTGGATTTTTCACGTTGGTAAGCTGTAAAACTTCGCCTTCCGCAATCACACAGGTAGCACCGGAAAGTATCTTCATAACAGGCAGTGACGCTAGCTCTACCATCATTTCAAATGCGCGGCTGTAGAGAAAATCACCGACTAAAACACTAGGTGCGTTGCCCCATTTTGCATTAGCCGTGAGATTGCCACGGCGCATATCTGAGGTGTCTACGACGTCATCGTGTAATAACGTGGCGGTATGCAAAAACTCAATCACTGTGGCGAGCTTTACGGCGTCGTCATTGCAGCGATCAAATGCTTTCGCGGTTAACAGCACTAATAATGGGCGAATGCGTTTACCACCACTGCTTACGATGTAGTCTGCAATTTTTTCGACCAGTGGAACGCGGGATTCTAGCTGCTCGTGGATCAGCTTATCGACCGCCTGAAATTCTTCGCCGACCGTAGCCAGAACGTCTTTGATGTGCATGTTTATTTAATGCCTGCTTGATTCTCGCGCAAATGCTAGGGAGCATGGGCGCTTGTGTCAATGTTCTCGTGGTGCCATGTGCGTCGATTGTATCAATAAAAGCGCCGGGGTGGGCTTGCAGATATAGGATACCTGCGGTATAGTCTCGCGCCCGAAAACTGCTCCCTGCCATATGGAAACCAGAGTGTTGCCAATAGAAGCAGGCTTAAGTAGCAGCCATATAATAGAGCGGAGATACAGTATGTACGCTGTAGTAGTAACTGGCGGTAAGCAATACCGCGTTGAAGAAGGTCAGACTCTTAAAGTTGAGAAACTAGAAGTCGCGACTGGTGAAGCACTAGATTTAGAAAAAGTACTGATGATTGGCAACGGCGACGATGTTAAAATTGGTGCTCCAGTGGTAGATGGCGCTAAAGTAACAGCAGAAGTGATCAATCACGGTCGTCACAAAAAAGTGAAGATCATGAAGTTCAAGCGTCGTAAGCATCACATGAAGCAGATGGGCCACCGTCAGTGGTTCACTGAAATTAAGATCACCAGCATCGCTGGCTAATCACTAATTTTTAGAGGTCCGTACGGTTAACCATACCGTCGCATCCGCAGTGTTGCAGTGACCTCGCAGAAAGGAGAAAAGCAATGGCTCACAAAAAAGCTGGTGGTAGTACTAAGAACGGTCGCGATTCCGAAAGTAAACGCCTTGGCGTCAAACTGTTCGGCGGTCAAGCGGCTAAAGCAGGCGCTATCATTATTCGTCAACGTGGTACTCGTTTCCACGCTGGTGACAATGTGAAAATCGGTCGTGACCACACTTTGTTCGCAACTGTAGAAGGTGCAGTTAAGTTCGAAGTTCGCGGTCCTAAGAACCGTAAGACTGTAAGCATTATCCCGGCTTAATACCCCGGCGATACCGCTAGAGCGCCCTGACTGTGAATGTTGCAGTCAGGGCGTTTTTATTTGTACCAAGCTCCAGCGATGGTTGAGCTCAGGCGCATTGTTTAGGCCGTGCTGAGCGATAGCTTGGTTTGCAAATAAAAGACGTATCCTTGTAAAACATCTTCTGCAATTTTGTCGGAAGACTTAAGATACGTCGCAATAGTTAGAATAGATTCGACCGCCCGGTAGCATTGGTTTGCTGTGTGGTATGCAGATAAATCAACATTGCCACGGTAGCGTAGGTTACGTTATCTCGGCAGGCAGAGTGGACTTAATTCAGGCTCTGATAACGCAGGCAGCTTTTAAAAATGAAATTTGTTGATGAAGCACGCATCGTGGTGGAAGCAGGTAAGGGCGGCAATGGCTGCGTGAGCTTTCGCCGTGAAAAATACATTCCTAAAGGCGGCCCAGACGGCGGCGACGGCGGGGATGGCGGCTCTGTGTTTTTGGAAGCCGATGAAAGCGCCAATACCTTGGTTGATTACCGTTACACCCGTCGCTTTAATGCTCAAAATGGCAAGGGTGGTCAAGGGCGCGATTGCACAGGTTGGAAAGGTGAAGATATCTTCCTTAAGGTGCCTATCGGTACCACCGCCATTGATGAAGATACAGGTGAAACTCTCGGTGATTTGACCGCCCATGGCGAAACCCTAATGGTGGCGCGTGGTGGTTTTCATGGGCTGGGGAACACGCGTTATAAGTCTTCGACCAACCAAGCGCCGCGCCAGTCAAAACCGGGCCAGCCGGGTGAGTCGCGTAACTTAAAACTTGAGTTGAAGGTGCTTGCTGATGTGGGCCTGCTGGGTTTGCCAAATGCGGGGAAATCTACGTTTATCCGCTCGGTCTCAGCGGCGACGCCTAAAGTGGCTGATTATCCGTTCACGACATTGGTGCCTAATTTGGGTGTGGTCTCTATTGAGCAGCATCGTAGCTTTGTGATCGCGGATATTCCGGGTTTGATTGAAGGTGCTTCTGAAGGTGCTGGTTTAGGTACTCGTTTCCTTAAGCACTTAGTGCGTACGCATTTGTTGCTGCATATTGTTGATATGGCCCCATTTGATGATACTGATCCTGCAGAGCGCGTTACCGCGATCAGTAATGAGCTGGAAAGCTTCTCGCCGGGTTTAGCACTGCGTGATCGTTGGTTGGTATTAAACAAGTTGGATTTAATCCCTGAAGAAGAGCGTGAAGCGCGTTGTCAGGCTGTGATCGATAAATTGCAGTGGGAAGGTCCAGTGTATAAAGTTGCCGCGATTACAAAGCAGGGGACTTTCCCGCTAGCGTGCGACATTATGGAATACATCGAAGCGCGTCGTTTGCGTGCTTCTGAAGATGAAGAGTTTGCCGAATCAATTCAGGCTGAGCGCGAGCAAGTGGAAATGGAAGCTCGTGAGCACGTTGAAGCCTTGTACGAGCGCCGCAAGCAAGAGCGTGAAGCGCGCAAGGCGTCCAGAGATGGCAGCGATGATGATGACGACTTTGATGTTGAAGTTGTGTACACCACAGAATAAACGGCGCATTGATAATCGGTAAGGTTGATATGAGTACAGAGCAGTTTCAGGCGTCTCGTCACCAGCTGGCATCTGCCAAGCGCTGGGTCATTAAAATTGGCAGCGCCTTGCTCACTAACGACGGTAAGGGCCTGAATCGTGAAGGGATGCAAAGCTGGGTTGATCAGATTGCTAACCTTATCGCGGCCGGGCATGAAGTGGTGTTGGTGTCTTCTGGTTCGGTTGCTGAAGGTATGACGCGTCTTGGTTGGAAAAAACGCCCTGATGAACTTCATCAACTTCAGGCTGCAGCTGCGGTTGGGCAGATGGGGTTGGTTCAAGCGTATGAAACCTCGTTTGCTAAGCACGGCAGGCACACCGCTCAGATACTTCTTACTCATGACGATCTCAGTGACCGCAAGCGTTATCTGAATGCGCGCGGCACGTTACGAGCTTTATTGCAGATGGGCGTAGTGCCCATTATTAACGAAAATGACACCGTAGTGACTGACGAGATTTGTTTTGGCGATAACGACACCTTAGGTGCTCTGGTTGCCAATCTTGTTGAGGCGGATGTATTAGTAATTTTGACTGACCAAGATGGTTTGTTTACGGCCGATCCTCGTTCCAACCCTGATGCGCAAATAATTTATGAAGGCCGTGCCTCTGATCCTCAATTCGCGGCGATGGCTGGCGGTGGTGGTGCATTGGGGCGTGGCGGTATGGTCACTAAAGTGCGTGCTGCCACATTAGCGGCACGATCAGGTGCGGACACCGTGATCGTCGGTGGACGTATTGATCAAGTCATTACTCGTTTACGCGAAGGCGAGCTGTTAGGGACTTTGCTGCTTGCTGATCAAGCCCCGGTCGCAGCACGTAAACAGTGGATCGCGGGTCATTTGCAAACTCAGGGGACTCTTGTTTTAGATGCTGGAGCAGTTAAGGCTTTAAGAAGTGGTGGGAGGAGTTTGCTTCCTATTGGTGTAGTTGATGCTTCAGGATCCTTCGAAAGAGGACAGGTTGTAGCTTGTGTTGATGAGAGTGGTGCATTGGTAGCAAAAGGTTTAGTTAATTATAATCGTAATCAAGCTATTAGCATCCTTAGGACGCCATCTTCAGCGCTAGAAGCGGCATTGGGTTCAGTGGCTGAGCCAGAGATGATTCACAGAGATAATTTGGTCGTGCTCTAATTAATCAGACTATTTATTGTTTGGTGTTTAGTGTGCGCAATACAATTTTTAAAGGAGTATTAGAATGATTGAGTCAGTTAATGTTGCTGGTCTGGATGTAAGCAACGAGAAACCATTCACCTTATTTGGTGGTATGAACGTACTCGAAAGCCGTGATCTAGCCATGAAGATCTGCGAATACTACGTAGAAGTAACGACTCGATTAGGTATTCCTTATGTCTTTAAAGCCTCATTCGATAAAGCGAATCGCTCGTCGATCAATTCCTACCGCGGCCCAGGTATGGAAGAAGGGTTGAAGATTTTTGAAGAAATTAAAAAGACCTTTAACGTGCCGATCATTACGGATGTGCACGAACCTCACCAAGCCGCCCCTGTGGCAGAAGTGGTTGATGTGATCCAATTGCCTGCCTTTTTGGCTCGCCAAACGGATCTTGTGGTCGCTATGGCTGAAACCGGTGCCGCCATTAATGTGAAAAAACCGCAGTTTCTTGCCCCACATGAAATGCGCCACATCATCAAAAAGTTCGCGGAAGCAGGTAATGAGAAAATCATGCTGTGCGAGCGTGGTTCAAGCTTTGGCTATAACAACCTTGTGGTTGATATGCTCGGCATGGACGACATGAAGCAACAGGCACCAGTCATCTTTGATGCGACTCATGCGCTTCAGCGTCCGGGCGGCCGCGAAGATTCAGCGGGTGGCCGTCGCCAGCAAGCGTTTGAGTTGGCGCGTTCGGGTATGGCGTTGGGCATCGCTGGTTTGTTTATTGAAGCGCACCCTAATCCTGCTGAAGCCAAATGTGATGGGCCGTGTGCATTACCTTTGGATAAGCTAGAGCCTTACTTGGCTCAAATGAAAGCCGTTGATGATTTGATCAAGTCGTTTGAAAAGGTTCAGATCGACTAAATTGACGTACATATTGCCGATTTGAAGGGCGAGTCAAAACCAATCCGGCGCAGCGGTTGACATCTTCGCTGCTAATCTGGATAATCTCGGCCCTCTTAGGGTACCCCCTGAGGTACCAACTGAAATTTATTAACCGAATTTAAGGAGCCGACTGTGGCAAATTCCGCTGGTTCTCGTAAACGCGCCCGTCAGGCTATCAAACGTCGTGCTCGTACTATGGCACTACGCTCAATGGTGCGTACTTACATCAAGAAAGTGAACACGGCTATTGAAGCTGCTGAGTACGATCAAGCACAAGCTGCATTCACTGTAACTAAGCCTTACATCGACAAGGCAGTTACAAAAGGTATTATGCACAAGAACGTTGCTGCTCGTACTAAGAGCCGTTTGAACGCTCGAGTTTACGCTCTGAAAGGCTAATCGCCCTTTAGAACGATGAAAGAACCCGCCGCTGGCGGGTTTTTTTGTATATGACTTCCCTATACTGTTGTTATCTAGCGTATTCGTTGATCGCTCGTATCAATAAAGCAACGAATAAAGCAACGAATAAAACAACGTCGATAATCGTTGAGTGAATGTAGCCCCGAGATGACTGACCAACCTCAAGCCCCCAATAATGCACCGGTAGCGAAAAGCAGCAGCCTGCTTAGGTCGTCATCTATCGTTAGTATCATGACTTTGCTTAGTCGTGTGCTTGGCTTAGTGCGTGATGTGATTGTGGCGCAGCAGTTTGGTGCCGCCGCAGATGCGTTTTTTGTGGCGTTTAAAATCCCCAACTTCTTTCGACGCTTGTTTGCCGAGGGCGCTTTCTCTGTCGCTTTTGTGCCCGTGCTTAGTGAGTATCGGACTCAACGAACCTTTGATGAGGTAAAGCTGCTGGTAGCGAGGGTGTCGGGTGTTTTGGGGTTAGCGTTGCTGGGGATTACTTGTCTTGCATTAATCGGTGCTGATTATTTGCCCTGGGTATTTTCTCCTGGGTTCCGCAGTGACCCTGATAAGTTCGCACTGACCGGCGATCTGTTGCGCATTACTTTTCCGTATTTGTTTTTCATATCAATGACGGCGTTCGCTAGCAGCGTTTTAAATGCGTATGGCCGCTTTGCTGTGCCTGCATTTACGCCGGTGATTTTGAACATCACCCTGATCGCCGCCACTCTGTTTTATACCGATTATTTTGAAGAACCTTTGTATGCCCTCGCTTGGGGGGTATTCTTCGCTGGTTTGTTCCAATTTATGTTCCAGCTGCCCTTTATTGCGCGTATGAAACTGTTGGTCTTGCCGTCGGTAAAACCAAAAGACGAAGGGGTTCGACGGATTCTTACTTTGATGGTGCCGGCCTTGTTTGGCGTGTCGGTGAGCCAGATTAACTTGTTACTTGATACTTTGTTGGCGTCATTTTTAGAGGATGGCAGTGTCAGTTGGCTGTATTACTCTGATCGTTTAAACAATTTACCGTTGGGGATTTTTGCGATTGCGATTGGGGTCGTTATTTTGCCTGCGCTGGCAGGCAAACATGCGGATGCGAATAAAGAAGCTTTCTCGCGCACTATCGACTGGGCCGTGCGTATGGTCTTTATGATCGCCACTCCAGCGGCACTTGCTTTGGTGGTATTGGCGACGCCTTTGATGGCGACCATTTTTTATCACGGTGAGGTCACCGCGTACGATGTCGGTAAAATGACCTTGAGCTTGCAGGCGTATGCCACCGGGCTATTGGCCTTTATGATGATTAAAGTCTTGGCGCCGGGCTATTACGCGCGCCAAGACACCAAAACGCCTGTGAAGATTGGTATTCAGGCCATGGTAGTGAATATGGTGCTGAATTTAGCCTTAGTCGTTCCGTTTCAACATGCAGGACTTGCGTTAGCGACGTCACTATCAGCTTATTACAACATGGCGATGCTGTATTACGGGCTGCGTAAACAAGGCGTGTATCAGCCACAAGCTGGCTGGATGCGCTTTGGCATGATTATGCTGCTAGCGAATACAGCGCTGGCTGGTGTTGCCCTATGGTTGATGGGGGATGCGCAGGCGTGGCTCGACTGGGAAACCATGCAGCGTATTGGTTGGATGAGTTTGATTGTTGTGGCTGGTATCGCTGTGTATTTTGCCGTGATGGTCTTGGCTGGGTTGCGTATGCGACATTTGCGTGGAGAGTTGTTCTGATACACCGTTTGCTGCACTGTTACCTCCTAGGCTAAACCGCTATAATCCGTGCTTTTATTTGCGCCGGTAGACCTTACGGTTTATCGGCATTCAGAGACAACAATGGGAAGATCCATGCGCCTGCTACGTGGCCTGCATAATGTACCTCGCGATTTTGATGGCTGCGTCGCTACCATTGGTAATTTCGATGGGTTGCATTTGGGTCATCAGTGCATTCTTGCCGCATTGCGTACTGCCGCTGAAGATGAAGGTAAACCGACCTTAGTCATCTTGTTTGAGCCGCAGCCGAAAGAGTTTTTTGCGCCGGATTTTGCCCCGCCGCGTTTGGCTAGTTTTCGTGAAAAGTTTCTCGATCTTCAAAACGCCGGTGTCGATTACCTGTTGTGCTTACCCTTCAATGAAGCATTACGTAGTATGACGGCGGATGCCTTTATCTCTGAGGTGTTAATACAAGCACTTAAAATTCGTCATTTGATTGTGGGTGATGACTTCCGCTTTGGCTGTGATCGCAGTGGTGATTATCAAGCGTTGGAGGTGGCGGGGAGTGAGCATGGGTTTGCGGTAGACGATACACCGACACATGAAATTGACGCCGAGCGTGTAAGTAGTACCCGTGTACGTACTGAGCTGAGCAACGATAATTTAGCGGCGGCGGCGGTGTTACTAGATCACCCGTATCGTATGAGTGGTCGCATTGCTTATGGTCGCCAGCTAGGACGTACGCTTGATACGCCGACGGCCAATGTGATGATTAAACGGACTAAATTGCCCATGACCGGCGTATTTGCCGTGCATGCGACGCTTACTGAGAACCACGAAGAATATATCGGTGTGGCAAACCTTGGGGTTAAGCCAACGGTGGCTGGTATCCCTGAGCCGTCGTTAGAAGTGCACCTGTTCGGATTTAAAGGCGATATTTACGGTCAACATTTGACGGTAGAGTTTCTGCACAAAATTCGAGACGAGATGAAATTTGATGGCTTGGACGCGCTACGTACTGCCATACAATCAGATAAAGATGCCGCGCGTTCGTATTTTGCGGCTCGGCCGGATTCTTTCCGATTTTAATTAAAAATAGGCCCGCTCATTAGCGAAGCTGGCCCTAATAAAAAGTGACTGTTATGAACGATAAAGTGGAAAGCCAATACAAGTCGACATTGAACTTGCCGGATACCGATTTCCCGATGCGTGGCAATCTTGCTAAGCGCGAACCAGAGATGCTTGCGCGTTGGGAAGAAACTGGCTTGTACAAAAAGATTCGTGAGGCCCGTGCTGGTCGTAACAAGTTTATTTTGCATGATGGCCCTCCTTACGCGAACGGCAATATTCACATTGGTCACGCCGTTAATAAGGTATTAAAAGACATCATTATTAAGTCGCAAACCTTAAGCGGTAATGATGCGCCGTACATTCCTGGCTGGGATTGTCACGGCTTACCGATCGAATTAAAAGTCGAAGAAAAAGTCGGCAAAGTCGGTGACAAAGTTACCGCCAGCGAGTTTCGTAAACATTGTCGTGAATACGCGGCAGAGCAGGTCGATGGTCAGCGTCGTGATTTTAAACGTCTGATGGTATTGGGAGATTGGGATAATCCGTACCTAACAATGGACTTTAAATTCGAAGCCGACATCATTCGTACGCTTGGCAAAATCATTGATAACGGTCACCTACACAAAGGCTTTAAGCCAGTGAACTGGTGTTCGGATTGTGGTTCTGCATTGGCCGAAGCGGAAGTGGAATACCAAGATAAAAAATCCATCGCCATTGATGTGAAGTTTCAATTCTTTAATGCCGGTGGATTAGTGGCTGCCTTTGGTGCGGATGAATCTATCGCAGCCAAACCCATCAGTATTGTTATTTGGACGACCACACCTTGGACGCTGCCAGCGAACGAAGCTGTGTCTGTGCATCCGAATCTTGAATATTCATTAGTTCTGTTGAAAGAAGCTGACGAAGTATTGCTGCTAGCGACCGACCTTATCGACGATGCATGTCAGCGTTATGGCCTAAGTGCTGATGATGTGGAAGTGTTAGCCACCGCTAAAGGCGCTGCGTTTGGTCAGCTACCTTCGCAAGAATCTGCGCCATTTATGGTGAAACACCCGTTTATGCCAGCCGCAGAAGGTCAGCATGAAAAAGACAAATACGTGCCAGTGATTACGGGTGAGCACGTCACGGCAGACTCGGGTACAGGCTCCGTTCATACCGCACCAATGCATGGTGTGGACGATTACGTGGTGTCGAATAATTACGGCATAAAATCAGCAGAAATATTGGTGGATGCACAAGGTAATTTTATCTCTAACGCGGCATTAGACGCATTAGAACTGGCGGGTTTAAGCACTGCTGATAAAGGCAACTTCCGCGTACTCGGTATTTTGAATGAACGCGGCGCTTTGGTGAAAAAAGCCAATATTACTCACAGCTACCCGCATTGCTGGCGCCATAAATCGCCGATTATTTTCCGTGCGACGCCGCAGTGGTTTATCAGTATGAATCAAGCGGGTCTGATTGATCAGGCGATGAACGAAGTTGAAAATACCATTGAGTGGCGCCCGAGTTGGGGTAAAGCGCGTATTGAAGGTATGATGAAAGATCGCCCTGATTGGTGTATCTCGCGTCAGCGTACGTGGGGCGTGCCGATTGCATTATTCGTGCATAAAGAAACCAGTGAATTACACCCTCGTACCTCAGAGCTAATTGGTGAAGTTGCTGCAAAAGTTGAACAGGCCGGTATTGAAGCCTGGTTTGAACTGGATGCCAAAGAACTGATCGGTGATGACGCCGAAAGCTACGTTAAGGTAGTTGATACGTTAGACGTTTGGTTTGACTCTGGTGTTACTCATACGGCGGTATGTATGGCACGTGACGAGCTAGAAATGCCCGCTGACTTGTATCTTGAAGGTTCGGATCAACATCGCGGATGGTTCCAGTCATCGTTACTGACCAGTGTGGCTGCGTACGGTAAAGCGCCGTATAAAACAGCATTGACGCATGGCTTTACTGTGGACGGTGAAGGCCGCAAGATGTCGAAATCAATCGGTAATACGGTTGAGCCGCAGACGGTGATGAACAAGCTCGGTGGAGATATTCTTCGTTGGTGGGTAGCGGATACCGATTACTCAGGCGAAATGACAGTATCGGATGAAATTCTGAAACGTAATGCCGATTCATATCGTCGTGTGCGTAATACTTGTCGTTTCTTGTTGGCCAACATTAATGGCTTTAATCCAGCGACGGATATGGTGGCGGGTGAAGACTTGTTGCCATTAGATGCATGGATTGTTGGTTACACCGAACGCCTACAAGAAAAAGTTGTCGCGTTGTATAAAAACTACGATCTAAAAACGCTCACTAAAACACTGATGAATTTCTGTGTAACGGAATTAGGCGCGTTTTATCTGGATGTCATTAAAGACCGTCAGTACACCTGTAAAGCGGATAGCTTGCCACGCCGCAGTGCGCAAACCGCGCTTTATCATGTGGCGGAGGCGATGGCGCGTTGGATTGCTCCGGTATTGTCATTTACTGCTGAAGAAATTTGGGATGTGTTGCCGCAACCTGTGAACGGTTCGCGTGAAGAGTCTGCTCAATTAGCGGAATGGTACACCGGTTTCCCGACGTTGCCTGCGAGTGAGTTAAATGATGCCTACTGGCGTACCACGATGGACGTGAAAGAGGCCGTCAATGGTGCCCTTGAAAAAGCCCGAAACGAAAAACGCATTGGTGCCTCTCTCGGTGCCAACGTTACTTTATATGCGGCCGGTGAATTAAAAACATCGCTTGAGCGTTTAGGTAATGAGTTACGTTTTGTCATGATCACGTCTAACGCAGATGTTAAAGCGCTGAGTGAAGAGGGCGGAGATGCCACAGAGTTAGATGGCTTACGCGTCTCTGTAACGGCGTCTGATGCTGCTAAATGCGAACGTTGTTGGCATCACAGTGATACGGTTGGATTAAGTGCTCAGCATCCTGCTTTATGCGGTCGTTGTATCGAAAACGTAGAAGGTGACGGTGAAGTCCGTCACTTCGCATAAGGAAGATTCAGATGACGGATGCACAGACAGGTCGTTCGCCCATGATCTGGTTATGGCTTGCAGTATTGGCTGTAATTTTAGATCAAGTAACCAAAGTGGCTGCCGAGCAGCTACTAACGTTTGCTCAGCCCGTGTACTTATTGCCGGTTCTGGATTTTACTTTGCTCTATAACAAAGGAGCGGCGTTTAGTTTTTTAGCGGATCAGCCGGGGTGGCAGCGTTGGTTTTTTACGGCGGTTTCTATCGGTGTGTCCATCATGTTGATTGTGTGGATTAAACGTTTACCGCGTGGTGCTGTGTGGCTGCCCATTGCTTTGGCGTTAATTTTAGGTGGCGCTATCGGAAATTTAATTGATCGCGTGATTTACGGTCATGTGGTTGATTTTATTTCAGTGCATTGGAATAACCGTTATTTTCCAGCATTTAATATCGCTGATTCAGCAATTACGTTAGGTGCGATCATGATGGTGCTGGACGTTATTCGTGAAATTAAAGAAGAGCGTGCAGCGAAGGCGGAATCTTCTACCAAGTAACTGTGCAAAAACTTCAACTCGTTACATTTAATAAATAGGTGTTTTATGTCTCTCGGAATTATTGCTCAAGGTAGCCGTATTACTATGCATTTCGCACTTAAATTAAGCGAAGAGCAAGAAGTAGACTCTACCTTCGATAAAGAGCCAGCGACCTTTGTGTTAGGGGATGGCAATTTATTACCGGGATTTGAAGAGCACCTTATTGGTTTAACCACAGGTGATAAGAAAAGCTTTCTCGTAGCGCCAGAAAAAGCCTTTGGTCAGCCAAATCCGCAGAATATGCAAAGTATGAAACGTTCAGACTTTCCGGTGGATATGCCTGTTTCTCCAGGCTTGATGGTGTCATTTGCTGATGCTCAAGGCGCAGAGCTGCCGGGCGTAATTAGCGAGATTGAAGGAGACTGGGTGACGGTTGACTTTAATCATCCGCTGGCGGGTAAAGAGTTGATTTTTAACGTCCAAATCTTGGAGGTGCATGATGCAGATTAAACTCGCCAATCCTCGTGGGTTTTGTGCCGGTGTTGACCGCGCCATTGATATTGTAAATCGTGCCCTTGAACTGTTTGAACATCCGATTTATGTACGTCATGAAGTGGTACACAATAAGTTTGTTGTGAATGATTTACGCGAACGTGGCGCTATTTTTGTTGATGAACTCGACGAAGTACCAGACGATAATATCGTCATTTTTTCTGCTCATGGCGTATCACAAGCCGTCCGTAAAAATGCCGAAGATCGTGGGCTTAGAGTATTTGATGCGACCTGTCCGTTGGTGACCAAAGTTCATCTTGAAGTCACTCGATATAGTGCTGATGGCCGCGAGTGCATACTGATTGGCCATAAAGGGCACCCAGAAGTCGAAGGTACGATGGGGCAGTACGATTACAGTAAAGGCGGCAATATCTACTTAGTCGAAGACGAGGAAGACGTGCAAGCGCTTACAGTTAACGACGCCACACAGCTTTCTTATGTTACCCAAACCACACTATCCATGGATGACACCGCACGGGTGATTGATGCTTTGCGGGTGAAATTTCCAGATATTACCGGCCCGCGTAAAGACGACATCTGCTACGCAACCCAAAACCGCCAAGACGCTGTAAAAATACTCGCCAGCGAGTGTGACTTAATGTTGGTGGTCGGTTCTCCCAATAGTAGTAACTCCAACCGCTTACGAGAGTTGGGTGAGCGCATGGGGGCAAAGTCTTACTTAATCGACAACGCCTCTGAAATCAAACCTGAATGGCTTGTGAATATTAAAGCCGTGGGGGTCACCGCAGGCGCATCGGCACCGGATGTATTGGTAAAAGAAGTGGTAGCAAAGCTTGAGTCGTTAGGTGGTAGTCAGCCGGAAGAGCTAAAGGGCAGGGAAGAGAACGTGGTGTTTACTTTACCGAAAGAGCTGCGGCTGGTGGATGTGGGTGAGTGAGTTTTTAACAATGTTCTATTAAATAGATAAAAAATAAACCCGGCCATTGCCGGGTTTATTTTTTTGATCATGTTGTTTTTCACAGTTGTTCTTTTCAGCTGTTCTCTACAGTTGCTTTTTAACCGTGTCTGTACCGTGGTCAAAAAGTGCTGAAATACCGGACGTGCTCATTAAAATGTCACCGTCCTCTTGTTGAGAGCTGGTTGATGCTGCTGCACGTATTTCAACACAGAGTGTTAGATCCACTGGATCGCAGTCTTCCCCCGCTAATGTGTAATTATCTAGGGTTCCGTCAGCTGGATACCCTAGAAGCGTGAGATCCTTCGCGTAGGTCTTATTTCTAAGGAAGTAACGCTCCTGAGCTGCAAGAATATTCTGCAGCTCCGCAATAGCCTCAGAACGGTTCGCTTTACGCACGCTATCTACGTAAGAAGGGTAGGCTATAGAAGCTAGTATCCCGACAATCACAATCGTGATCATCAATTCAAGCAGCGTGAAGCCCGAGTGCTTTTTAAGTGAACTCATCACCATCAGAGCTCCTCTTCCCAGAAATCTTTATTAAAAAGTTTGCATCGGTCAACATTTGCTGAAGAAGAAGTGGTACCAGATATCGTTATCATTTCAGTATCTTCACAGTCTGGTACATAACATTCTTGAACAGTTGGATCACATTCTTCTTCTTCTTCTTCTTCAGGTGGTGGTTCAACTATCATTGGCGGGCCTCCTGGACGAGGGGTACCTGTCCGCACTATTAATTCCGTTCCAGGCTCATCGCAATTCTCTCCGCACAGCTCAGCCGCTTTCTTGGTCGGTGCTAAAGAGTACAAGCGAGATACACCTAAGTTTCCAGAACATTGAGATAAGTCCATGTTTGAAGAAGGTGCAAACGTGTTAAATGTCACGATACCTTTGAAAGTAATTGATGAGTTAATTACTTTCTCACCGTCTAAAGATAAAGGAATATACCAGCCATTTATAGAATCTTCAGCCGTTAAATCAACATCATCAATATAACCAACATTTGATGTTGACCATTTTGTTAAATCAGAAGGCGTCAGGGTTATATAATTACCATCCTCAGGTGCTATATTTTGGTGAGGATCAATAATTAAATAAAATTGATCATCAACACTCGTTGTCAATGGATGGGCTCGGTAACCTGAGCCGATGCTAATAACAAGTTTGTTACCTAGGCTTGATACATCAGGGCTACTAAAAAATCTACGATTTCCAGATTCCGTTCCCGAATTTAAATCAGCAATAACGCCGCCTGTGATACCAGTATCGTTGAAGTCAAAACGCCATATGCGCCCACCGAGATCCGCTGCGTATAGAATATCAATATATCCATCTTTATCCGTATCAACAGGAGATACATCACTCGAAAACCCACTGGTCATTGAGCTCGATATGCCTGGTATATCCGAATAAGCATCCCAAATCACTTCACCCGTTTCAGGGTTCAGCATATAAATCGTATTACCAATGTCATGATTGATACGGGTGCTTGGCCCAGAAATAGTTGTTCCGTCTTCATCAGGGTCGTAACCTCCAGCAGTGAGCAATACTACACCTTCCCCCTTAACCAAAGCCGGTTTTAGTTTCGACCAAGTCTGGCCAAGACGTTCGAAACCTGAGCTAACAAGAGGTTTATTTTTAATTGGTTGGTCGACGTAGTTACCATGTTGTTGCCACAGTAAATCTGGCTTTGTTGAATCAGAAATATCAAACGCGTAATAGCTATGACCTCCTCGTCTCATGCCAATGTAAAGATATGCTGCTTCATTATTATCGATGCGCGCATTTAAATTTTTATCCTCGTGATAGAAGCTGATGGGGCCATCCAGTCCGTATACTTTATTGGGACTCTGGAAGTTCTCTGGATCAACATAATAGAGTGGATTTTTGAGTACTTCTTGCGGAATAACAGCGTATTCTTCTCTACCTGTGTCGGCATCAAATGCATGGAGATATCCACTATTCGTTCCAACAAAAACTAAACGTTTATCTCCCTCATAGTTAAATACAATAGGTCTGCTGTGGAGTGGATCTTCAATGCTTTGTCGAGGCGTATCATCTGCATTTTTCCCCATGATCCATTTGGCAAGTCTTTGTTCTGTTGATACACCAAGAGCTGGAAGATCAAGAATCGTTTCACCATCCAAAAGATCTAAGCCAAACAGGCTGTTAGTCAAAGCCAGTATTTTAGCCTCGCTTAACTTTTGTAAGCCATTATTCAATAATCCGTATATTGCGCGATTTTGTATGTCACCTAAGCGTTCTGCAGCACCGCCTTTGGATACGTCTGCACCATCCTGGTCACTGCTCCAATAACTTATTGCATTGGTGTTAAAAAAGCCTGTTTCAGGATTAACGGCTAGAATTCCTCTACTATCTTCAACACCATCTGAACCTAACTTGTAGTGCTTTAAATTACCGATCCACGTTCCATTAGGCTTTGGTTCAAATACGGCGTAAAACAGATCTTCACTAGCTTGCAAGCTATTGAAAGCACTCACGGCAATGGCGGGGGATGTGAAGGTAGCAGGCTCTTCTAATAAGTCACCAAGTATGGCATCAGTAAACGCATCCACTAATTCGGAATAATTATCGGCAGAATAAAAGCTTCCCTGACCTGCTGAGGCTAATTCTCTTAGTGTAGTAGTTGCAGTATCATTTGCAGAAACAAATCCACCGATAGTATTGATAGTGATGTCTAATTCGCTTTCATTTGACATGTAGTTCGCGAGCGGATTAAGACAGGCGCCGAAGCCGCTCGAGTCACCGCAGTCAATTGAATTGCTTATATTTTCTATGTAGTTTTTTGCGTTATCAAAATTTGATGCAGCGCCATCGCTGAAGTAAACGATTTTGTTAGACGGTTGGCAGCCTTTAAATTCTGGTTTTGTGTAGTTAACACCGTCTGTTGCAGAAGATGAGGTGTCAAAAAAATTCACATTTGAATATAAGTCATCAGCAGAATAATCAGTTTTTGTATCTATCATACCGGGGTTACTGATGTCATTCTCAAGGCGCCAGTCATCATTTAGGGGACGTTCCCATTGCGCGTAGTGTGCATTTTTACCGTAAGTTACAGGTCCTCCACTAAAATAGGAGTATGCTTCATATAGAGTTTGCTCTAGAGGGGTACCGCCAATCGCATCATAGCTATCAATTTTAGAATTGAATAAATTCCCGAGCTCGGATACTGACGTTAAAGGAAGATCAAGATAGCCACCTTCACCAGTTCGAGTCTTTATTTCAGTGGTTGCAAAAAAACCTTTCCCACTTGTCTTGATATAAGGGCTATGGTCGGAGTTGAATCGCATTAGCCCAACGCGAACATTTGGTGCTGACAATGAACCAACGACTTCTTTGGCCGCTTGTTTAACGGCGTCGATGCGCATCAATTTTTGTGGTTCTTTTCCGTCCCAGCCTTGGTAATTAAGGTAGTTGCCGGTAACAATTTTTGAATAAACATTGTTATCCCAGTCAAAGCTGTAAGATACATTGTAGCCGTTGCGACAACTCCCCCAAGGCCAGTATTTAGTGCAAATATATTCATCTGCTTGGTTTGTGTAGATACTTGCGTCGTTATTAAATTTGCTTGTATTAGCGAGGTAGTTGTATGTATTTCCTTGGTAGTTATAACGTGATTGTTCTTTGCACTGGGTGATGGTGCCCGCACCTTTACTGACGGTACTCGTCTCCCAACCTTCTCCGGGTTGAAAGAAAGCATAATTCGCAATCGAGATGCCTTGGTCAGATAAACTAGCGGTTATGTTAGCGGAATTTGAGCAATTAATGGATTCCGCCAATATTTCATTGGATTTAATATTATTAACGTCAGAGGCGTCGAGAGAGTCCAGCCCATAGTTATTAGTAATTAAATATAAGCTGTCTTTGTCAAAGCCATAACTTTCGTACACTTCAGAGCTTGAATAAGGTTTAACCGAGGTATCTGCCCAGGCTGACATACTGCGCGAAGTATCCATGATCATTAAAATATTCTGGTTGCCCGCTGCGCCACCTCCAGTGAATATTTCGGTGTCGTCGGCATAGCTAGAGAGTGATGTCATCAAGCCAATTGCCAAGTAAAGGGGGGATTTATATTTCATAATAAACTCCATTATCGGCCATTGGATGGCATGTTGTATGTGTAGCCCTGAATCATAGCAGCACTTACTTTCTGTGCTTGATCAACCCCATTTGTGGCAAGTCGGAAAGGGTAAGGCGTAATTGAGCCAGCCGTACTTTCGTCTACGGTTGTAAAGTTTAATCCTGGAGCAATAGTGCCGATGTATTCCACCTCGCTTGAAACGGCTTTGTCGGAAAAACTGACTACTCGCTCTAAAGTAACAGGATCAGTTTGTTGTATTGCTGCAAACATATCATCCAGAGTTTTTGGATCATTAACCACTTTACTGTACTGATGGTTTTGCTCTCTTGTTGTGGAATGAAACATATCTTCTTTTATCTGCAAGTTACTCACAATTCGAATTTGCGTCGTTGAGCCTTGC